>Ga0180430_10002043_pt1 | contig 18833 bp, 16 predicted proteins | sample SS_ome_9_FD_132999 | JGI IMG/M metagenome (GOLD analysis project Ga0180430, IMG submission 132999) | Hypersaline lake sediment archaeal communities from the Salton Sea, California, USA - SS_1_S_2 metaG | ecosystem: Environmental > Aquatic > Non-marine Saline and Alkaline > Hypersaline >... | reverse complement strand
GGGCGATGTTCTTGAGCTGGCGCTTGTAGGCGTCCAGGGCGTGGCTCCGGTAGGCTTCGATGGCACGATATTCGCTCTTCACCAGCTCGTAAACATTGTCCAGAATGGTTTTGGCCGCCCGCTACTCGGTACCGGCCACGGTGGGCTTGATGAGAGGCACCGAAAAGAAGTAAATGCCAATGGAATAAAGGAAGACGATGGCGAGAACGCCGAAAAAAATCCTCCTGAACAGAGTGGATGAAAACATGCAGCCTCTCCTTGTCCTCTTGACGCCTATTCCGGCAAGGGCCCTCGCTTTTCCGTACGTCTCCCCCCTTCTGCCGGGGAAGGACCGGGGCAAGGTCGTGGACGGGTCGAAAAGCGCGATTCATGGTCGCCGGCGGTATAACCGCCCGAAGCTCATGATAATGCACTATTCGACACATTTCGTCTCGACCTTGAACGGATCCGCCCGAAAAGGGTCGGGCCGCGGCACGGCCTCCGGCTCCCGAGCTCGAATTCGGAAAAATCCCCCGAATCCCCCTTTGCGACTTGAAGGCGCAAGTGAAAGCGGTGAAAACCTCCACCTTCAGTGGCTCGTCAACAAAGTTCTTTTACCGAATCGCTATCGGGATCGCTATCGGGATCGTTTTTTCGATACCGCCCATCGCCGGACGTCGGCGAACCGAAAATCGAGCCCCTCGGCAATGCCAAGAAACAATGTTGACGGACCACTTCGGCCTTGGCTTTCAAGTCCCTTGAAAACGGGGCTTCGAGACATTTTTTGGGAGAAAGACGAAACATGGGACCGCTTCCTCTTCCCTCTTCCCTGGCCGTCGTCCATCAGGGCGCCCTGGGAGACTTCCTTCTGGCCCTCCCGGTCTGGGAAGGGATCCACCGCCTGAATCCCGCGACGGTCGTCCGTTTCTGGTCCAAGCCCGCCTACGCGCAACTGCTGGCCCACCGGCCTTACGCAGGCCCCGTCCGCTCCTGCGACGGCCCGGAGCTCACGCCCTTCTTCCATGAAGACCTTTGGAAAGAAGCCTCCGCTCCGGCATTCTTCCAGGAGGCGGAAGCCGTCCTGTTCTTCGGGCAGATCGGCGCCCGGGCCCCGGCGCAACGGCTGCAAAAGCGATGGGGGCGGCCGGTCCATTGGATTCGCTCGTTTCCCGCCCCGGAAGAGCGCCAGCCCGTTTCGCGCTTTCTGACGGAGCAAATCCGGCTTCTGGGATGGCCTCTGCCGGACCTCGAGCCCTGCCTGCTCCCCCCTCCCGGGTCCCGGTCTTCCGTCCGGGCATGGCTGGAAAAGCGCGGAATCGAAGAAGAAGGGGCGGTGCTGGTTCATCCGGGCAGCGGGGGGACGAGGAAAGTTCGGCCCCTGCGCCGGTGGTGGCCCTTCCTTCGGTGGCTGCGCGAAGACCGGGAGCTGCCGGTGCTCCTCGTCCTGGGCCCCGCCGACGAAAAGCTGGCCCCCTTCGCCGAGGAAGCCCGTCGACGACTGAGCGTCCACGTCCTGCGCGATCTTTCCCTGTTGGATTTACGGGCCTTTCTCGATGCCGGCCGCTTCTACGCGGGCTGCGATTCGGGCGTCACCCATCTGGCGGCGGCCACGGGAATTCCCGTGGCGGCGGTCTTCGGCCCCACGCTTCCGGAAGTGTGGGCCCCTCGAGGGGATCACGTCCGCGTGATCCGCGAAAACTGGGGCCCCGAAGACATTTTTGCCAATCCCCGCGAGGAAGAGGAGGGGGAAAGGGCCCTTGAAGAGGTCTTCAAGGACCTTGGGCCCCGGCGTCGGGGAGGCCGAAAAGCACCTTCTGCAAGTGAGGATCGTGAAGCAGCCGGGGTCCCGGACCGCTCAGGGTGATGGCCCCGTCTTCCATGAGAAAAGCCAGATCGGCGACGTTGAGAATGCGGCGCACGTGCTGTCCGGCTATGAAGAGGGTCAGCCCGTTGCGGAGCATGGCGTGGAAGGCGTCGCAGAAGCGGGTGGTGATCTTGGGGCTGAGGCCCAGGAAGGGATCGTCCAGAAGAAGCAGGCGGGCCCCGGCCATGAGGCCGCGAGCCAGAACGACCATGCGCTGCTGCCCTCCGCTGAGGGTCCCTGCGGGAATCCTTCGCTTGCTCCGCAATTCGGGAAACAGCTCCAGGGCGATCTCCAGCTGCCTGCCGAAGCCTTTTCGATTGAGGTAAGCCCCCACCTCCAGGTTCTCGAGAACGGTCATGCGGGGAAACACGCTCATGCCTTCGGGCACGTAAACGACCCCCCTGGAAGCCACGTCGGCCACGGCAAGGGCCTCGAGGGGCTCTCCGTCCACGAGGACGCTTCCCCGCACCGGTCGAATCAACCCTCCCACGGCCTTCAACACGGTGGTTTTCCCCGCGCCGTTGGGGCCCACAAGGCTCACGATCCCCCCGGCACGCACTTCCAGGGAGACGTCCTGAAGGACGGGAGCCTCCCCGAAGCCCGCATACAGGTGGCGAACCACCAGCAAAGGGGCCGGGGACGGCCCTTTTCCGTCAAAGGGCTTCTTCATCGTCTTCTCGGTAGCGCCGGCCCAGGTAGGCGGAGACCACTTCCGGGTGCTGCGTCACCGCTCGGGGGGGCCCCTCCATGATCTTTTCGCCCTGATCCAGGGCCAAGAGACGGTCGGACACCTGGGCCGTGAGGTTGAGGAAATGGTCGATGATCAGAAGGGTGAGGCCCCGCTCCCGCAGATCCAGGATCAGGTTCAAAGCTTCCTGGACGGCCTGCGGGCTGAGGCCCGCCGCCATCTCGTCCAGCAGCAGGAGCTTCGGGCGCGTGCTCAAGGCCCGGGCCACTTCCAGACGCCGCAGCTCGGAAAGGGTGAGCTCGCGGGCGAGCCGGTGCGCCTTGTCTTCCATGCCCACCAACCGCAGCAACCGGAAGGCCTCCCCCCGTCGCTCTTCCTCGCGCCCTTTTCCTCCCTCCCTTTTCCCGAACCACACCCCCATGAGGACGTTCTCCAAGGCCGTCATTCGAGGGAAAGGCCGGGCGATCTGGAAGGTCCGGGCGATGCCGGCCCGGCAGACGAGATGAGGGGGCCAACCGGTGATCTCCCTCCCTTGAAAGAAAACGCTCCCCGCGGAGGGAGGCAGCTGCCCTCCCACGATGTTGAACAACGTCGTCTTTCCGGCCCCGTTGGGACCGATGACGCTGACGATCTCCCGCTCCCGAAGGCGAAGGTCCACGGACCTGAGGACCCACCTTCCCCCCAGCCGAGCCCCGACGTTCTTCAGCTCCAGACAGATTTCACTCGTTCCTGCAACCATGCGGCGATGCCCTGAGGAAAGCAAAGGATGGCGACCACGATCACCAATCCGTAAACCATGGCGTGACCTGCGGGCAGCCAAGCGTGAAAGAGCAACTGGTCCAAAGGATAAAGGACGAGAGCGCCCAGAAAAGGCCCGTAAGCCTGATATCGCCCGCCGAAAATGGTGAACACCAAGGGAACGGCGGAAATGTGGAGACTGAAAACCAGGGGCGGCTCCACGAGGCCGATGAGATGGGCGTAAAGGGCCCCGCACAGGCCCGTGAGAAAAGCGCTCGACACGAGGGTTTGAAAGCGCGCCCCCCACACGTTCACGCCTATGGCCGAAGCCGCCACCTCGTCTTCTCGAACGGCCCGAATGGCCCATCCCCAGCGGGAAGAAATGGCCGCACGGTGAATCCCCGCCACGAGGAGCAGGAAGCCCAGGAGCAAATAATACTGCCCCCTCGGGTCTTCCCCCGCATCCCACCTCACGGGGCCCAGATCCAACGGGGGGAGCGCCGGAATCCCCACGACCCCCAGGGAGCCGAAGGTCACGCTTTCCCAGTTGTCGATGATCACCTGGGGAACCTGCACCGAAGCCAGAGTGGCCAGCGCCAGATAAGGCCCGCGAAGGTTGCGGAACACCACGGCCCACGCCACCCCGTACGCGGCCCCCGCCCCCCCTCCCAGCAGGAGGCCCCACCAAGGCGAAATCTTCCAGTAATGAACCGCCAGGGCCGACCCGTAAGCCCCCAGGCCGAAAAAGGCGGCGTGTCCCAGGGAGACGACCCCCGTCAACGCATGAAGGTTCCAGGCGAAAGCCAGGGCTCCGTACAGACAGGTCATGGCGAGCACGCGAAAATAAATGGAATCGCCCGGAGCCATCAAAGGCCATCCCGTCAAAACCAGCAGGGTGGAGAAGGAAAGACAGGCCGAAGGGGACGGGAAGGCTCTCACGGCACGGCCCTTCTCTTGGGGGCCAGGACCCCTTCGGGCCTCCAAAGAAGGAAAAGGATCAGCAGCACGCCGCTCACCAGCTCGCGCCAACTGGCCCCTCCCCAATAGACCGCCAGGGTCTCCGCCAGCCCCAGGATCCAGCCTCCCAGCAGGATGCCGCGAATCTGTCCGATGCCCGCGAAAATGGTGACGACGATGGCGACCAGGGTGGCTTCCATGCCTCCCGCCGGGTGGAGGTAGGCCATCTGACCGAAAAGAGGCCCCGCCAAGCCCACGAGGCTCCCCCCGATGACGAAGGCCGCCAGCCTCATGCGGCGAATGGGGACCCCAGCCAGCTCCGCCGCCTCGCGATTCTGAATGGTCGCTCGCAAAGCCTTCCCGAAAAAGGTCCTTTTCAAAAGAAGGTAGAGGGCCGCGGTGGCCCCCAGAGACAAGGCCAGCAGCCAAGCCTGGGCCGGAGACAAATAGGCGGCGAATCCGGGGAGCTTGACGGGGCCGCCCGCAGCGGGAACGAGACGATAGTCGGCGGAAAAAAGGGAGAGCATCCCGTTTTGGAGAATCAACGCCACGCCGAAGGTGAGCACCAGCGAATTGAGCTCGAAAGGCTCCCGGACTTTCCGGACGAGAAGGTGCAGCAGGAGCGCCCCCAAGGCCAGGGCCAGCATGCAGAAAGGCAGCGTCCAGTAGAAGGGAACCTGGAAGGATCGAGTCAGCCAATAGGCGAGGTACCCGCCGAGAAGCACCAGCTCCCCGTGAGCCAGATTGAAGGCGTGGGTCACTCCGAAGATCAGGGCGAAGCCCATGGCCACCAAAGCGTAGAAGGAGCCCAGGGAAAAGGCGTTGAGAAAGATCTGCACCCACATGAACGCGATTCACTCGAGCTTGGAGAAGTCTTTACGGGGCCGTCGCAGCCCCTTCCATGGGATAGACCACTTCCCCCGCGGCACGCTCGGGAGGAAAAACCGCTTGAATCTCCCCGTCCTGAATCTGGACCACCACTTGCTCGTAATGGAGGGGGTCGCCCCGGGAATCGAAGGCCAAGCGCTCCATGGGAAGCAGAATATCCAAGGCCGCCAGCTTGTCGCGAAGGGCTTCCCCCGCGAGGTCCCTTCCTTCTTCCAGAACGCCCTTGGCGGCCTCGAGAACGGCCCGGGCCGAAGTGTAGCCGTGCATGGTGGTGGTGGTGGGCTCCTTGCCGAACCTTTCCCGAAAGCGCCGGACGAATCGGCGGGAAGCCTCGTCGGTCCCCGGCATGTGGATGCCCGGGCCCCAGGCGCACATGCCGAACAGATGCTCCGCCGCCGGTCCCGTTTCCTTCACGAAGCCGGGATAGGCCACCCCCCACGGGCCGATATAAGCCTTGAGAGGAATGCGCAGGTCCCTCAACTGGCGCACCAGGATCAGGTGGTCGGGGAAAAAACCTCCCGAAATCAGGACTTCCGCCCCCGATTCCTTGAGCTTCATCAAAAACGGGGTGAAATCCGGCGAGCCCGGCCGGAATTTTTCGAACAAAACGATCTCCACGCCGTCCTTCTCGAGGGCTTCCCGGACCTCGCCGGCCATCTCCGCAGCCCCCGGCGTGGCCGCGAAGAGCACGGCCACTCGCCGGGGAGACAAGGCCCGCGACACGAACCGGCACAGGGGGACGACGATGCCGTCCAGATGGGCCACGCGGAAGAAAAAAGGGTTGGGAGCCTGTCGGGTGAGGGCCCGCTGCAGGCTGGCCGAAGCCACGTAGGGCACCTCGTGCTTGCGGGCCAGGACGCTCACGGGCCCCACCAGGGAATCCACGTACCCACCCACCAAGGCGACCACCTTCTCGCGGTAAAGCAGGTCCTCCGCCTGGTGGATGGCCACTTCCGGACGGCTCTGGTCGTCCCGGCTCACCAGCTCCACGGGGCGTCCCCTCAACCCCCCCCCTTCGTTGCACTCTTCCACGGCGTAGAGAATGCCCTCGTGAATCTCCCCGCCGTGGGTGGCGAGCTTGCCCGTGAGAGGATTGATCTCTCCGATGCGCACGGGAGCTCCCTCGTCCCCTCGGACCGAAGCCGCCAAGACGAAAAGAAAAACCAAGCCGAAAACCGGAATCACCGACCTGCCTCGAAGGGCCATGGCTCCCGTATCCTTCCGTTTGTCTAGATGCTTTGAATGCCCGGAAATTTCCTGCGAATGTCCGCGATCAGGTCGGGGTCCAGCAACCCTTCCTCGTCTTCCTTGAGAAGGGCCTCCACCCGCTCGCGGGCCCGGCTCAACATGGTGGGACGGCCCCGCTCCTCCCAGATGTCGAAGTTGCAGCGCACGCTCAATTCCGGGTAGAAAAACTCCGTCATCATGTACTCCACCGTGTGGTCCTCCATGACGTAGTTCCCCCCCGGTCCCACCTTGCGGATGGCCTCGAATCCCAAGGCCCCCTCGTCCGAGCGGATGCCCGCCAGGATGCGGTAGATCATCCCCAGAATTTCGTTGTCGATGACGTATTGCTCGTAGGAGATGGAATTGCCCGAGTCCAGCATGCCCGCCGCCAGATGGATGTAGTCCCCCCCGGCCAAGGCCACCATGAGGTTGGAAAAGCATTTTTCCACCCCCGACTGGATGTCCGGCCGCTTGGCTTCCGTGAGCCCCCCCGAGGCGTAGATGGGCAGGTCGCACCGCTTGGCCATTTGGACGGCGGCGGCGTTCATGATGGCCGTTTCCACGGACCCCATGCAGAACTCCATGGTGCGCAAATCCATGGCCGTGGCCACGGAGCCGTAAAGGACCTTGGCCCCCGGGGCGAAAATCTGGGCCAGAGCCACCCCCGCCATGGCTTCGGCGTGCATTTGGGAAAGCACCCCCGCCAAAGTGGCGGGAGCGGTGGCTCCCGAAATGGGCGCGGGGGCGCAAGTGGCCGGGATGCCCCTCTCGGCGCAGAACCGCAGGATTCCCAGGGTGACGGGGTCCACGGTGAGAGGGCTGATGGGATTGGTGATGATGGAAAAGAAGGGGCGCTCCCTCAAGGCGTCGGCCCCTCCCGCCACCGTGCAGGCCAATTCCCAGGCCTGGCGCATCCCCTCGAGATTGTCGCACCCGCCCATGACGTGCTTGGTGGTCTGGTTGAAGGCGTGGTAGAAATCGTTGAGGTGGTAGTGCTCCGGCCCCACGTCGTGGGCTTGGCAGGAAATGATGTAGAAATGGATGTTGGGAAGATTGTGAACCAGAATGGCCGTGTGGGCCACGTCCCGCAAGAGGGTCTGGCGATAGCCCCCCGTGGCCATGTCCAGAATGCGGAAGACCCGCCCTCCGCTTCCGAAGTACACGCACCCCTCGCCCATGCGAAGGTCGTTTCGCCCGTCGCGGGAGTGGAGCGTGAAGCGGGAGGGGGCCTTTTCCAGGAGAGACCCCAGAAGCCCCCGGTCGAAAAAGACCCGCTCCCGTTGGTCGTCCACTCGGGCCCCCGCCCGGGCCGCCAGCTCCCGGTACTTCGAATCCGCTATGCGGACGCCCACCGTCTCCAGAATCCGGCATCCCGTGTCGTGGACCCGCTCCACCGCCTCCGTCCCGAGCATTTTGCAAAACGGCAAGCCCGTCAACATCTCGCCCCCTTTTCTTTCGCGCGTTGGAGGTACAGGGTTTCTCCGTTCACTTTTTCCCGAGCAGGGCCCGGACCTCGTCCATCACCCCTTCGGGCTTGGGCTCCGGCCGGTGCTCGCCGAGAATCCTCTTGGCTTCCTCGTTGCACCGCCGGTGAAGATCGGTGGCTCCCCCACCCTGCCAAGCGTCGAAACGGTTGCGGTCCAGAAGCTTGGGCAGAAACTGGGCTTGCATGAAATGCTCGAAGGTGTGGTCGTCCATGAGGAAGATGGACCCCGGATCGCCCTTGCCCACCCTTTCGATGGCTTCCAGGGCCAGGGTCTCGTCGTTGACGGGAATGCCCGAAGTGAAAAACCGGCTCATGGCGATGAGCTCGTCGGCCATGACGACCATTTCCAGGGACGAGGTGGTGCCGAATTCCAGAAACCCCACGTCGTGGATGAGATTGGCCCGGGAAAGCATGGCCGTGCAGATGGAGAACATGGCCTCGGCCCCCGCCTGGGCGTCCATCACCTTGGCATCCGAAGCCCCGGCGAAGGCCCAGATGGGAAGGCCGTAAATCTCGTCGCGCATGTCCGCCAGGGCCGCCTGGGTCAGGCTCCATTCGGGACAGCCGTAGCAGATGACGGCGGACTTCATGTCCAGCACGCTCACGTTGGGCCCGAACAGGAAAGGGCTTCCCCGCCCCGCCATCTGATGGACCACCAAGCCCACGAGATTCTCGGCGATCCCCAGGGCCATGGCCCCGGCCAGGGTCACCGGAGCCCCGCCCCCGGCGTTGGAGCCCGAAGGCAGGCACAGGGGAATGCCCTTCTCCGCGCAGAAGATCAGCTTGTCCATGATGTTCTCCGGAAAGCGCAGAGGGCTGATGGCTTCGGAGTAATTGAGGATAAAAGGCTTCTTGCGAAAAGCCTCCTCTCCTCCCGCCACGAGGCAGGCCATTTGGTGAATCCTGGCGATGTCCCTTCCGCTGTCGGCGATGAAGACGATGGGCTTGTTGCAGTTTTCGATCATCTTCGCGAAGACGTGCACGTAGATGTCCTCGATGGGCACGTCCTCGGGATTGGCCATGGACATGACGAAGGCCATGCGGTCCAGCCCGTCCACCAGTCGGGCGAACCGGCCCACGTCCTCGAGCACCGAGCGGCGACGCTCCCCCGTTTCGAGGTCCAAAGTGAAGGTGGCGTCGGACCCCGTGCCGTAAAAGGGATTGTCGTCCACCAGAGGCATGGCCTTGCGCCCCAGCTGATCGTACAAGGCGATCTGCCGGGGAGCGGTCCTCAGGGCTTCCTCGGCCAGATGGCCCGGCATGGTGAGCCAGTTGCCGTCGGAAACCTTGCAGCCGGCGTCCGCCAGCATCTCCAAGGCCCCCCGGTGCTCCATGCGGAAGCCCGTTTTTTCCAGGATTTCCAAAGCCGCCGTGTGGATGGCCAAAGCCTGGCGGCGACCCAATACTCTCAATCGAGGTTGAAAGGTAGGAATGTCCAACGGTTTCATGCTCCCCTCCTTCCTTGTAGGCGTTGCCATGGTCCGCGCCCTCCCCCGACCGTCGCGGCGATCTCGCCGGTCGCTTTCCGGAGGGCCCTTGACGGATTCTCGAACCATATTGGATTGTGACGGCTATTGCAAGTTTGGTCTAAGGGGAACCGCCCATTTTTCGAATTTTCGAGCTTTACGGCGACGCCTTCATTCTGGTATGAAACAGGTTCAATTCATACCGGCATATCATCCATCATCGAAAGAGGGAGGCCAGTCTCCCGGAGGAAGGCCCGCAACGGCGCTCCGCACGGGCTTCCCGCGGAAAAAGGGAGTCGGGTGCCATGGAGAAAGCGACCGTCGCGCCGGGTGCGGACCGGATCGTCGGGAACCGAAAGCCCGTCGCGCCGGGCGTCCCCGTCGGCATCGTCCCGCTTGCCGTCGGCCTGCCGGCCGAGCCGGGACGGAAACCCAAGCACGGGAGGACGCCATGAAGAAGGGAGCTGCGGATGCAACGGGGAAGCGAAGCGAGCTCCTGCGCTTGGCTTCCATCCTCGCCGTGGGGGCGGTCGTCCTCGTCGCCCTCGCTCGAATCCTCGTCTCCTTCGCCTACGAGACCAACGTCGAGCAAATCCGGCAGCGCGGCCGGGACGCCCTGGCCCACCTCCGGTACGCGGCCCCGCGCCTCGACGCGGACCGCCTTCAGGAGTACGTCGAAAGCGTTCACCGGCAGCCCGAGGTGTTCAGCTACCTGCTGGTGATGGACACCGAGGGATTGGCCCTCGCCCACAGCGATCCCGCCCGCAGGGGCATGACCTTCTACGAGGAGGGATTGAAGCGGGCGGTGGAGACGGGCCGCCCCGTCGAGCAAATCTACGTGCGGGACGAGAACGACCCCGCCTCGCCCTACCACGGCGAAAAAACGGTGGACCTGCTCGCCTCCTACGCCGGCGCCGACGGGGCCCCCGAGGGCGTCGTGAACGTGGGCCTCTCCCTGAAGCACATCCAGCAGGCGCAGCGGCGCTATCTCGCGACCGCCCTGCTGGCCGCCCTCCTCTGGCTGGCCCTCACCCTCGTCCTCGTCTTCGAGCACCGCCGCTACCTCGCCCGGCGCAACCAAGCCGAGACCGCCGCCATCGACGAGGAGAACCGGCGCATCCTGCTGGACAACATCCCCATCCAGGTGTGGTACCTCACCGACGAGCACACCTACGGGGCGGTGAACAAGGCCCACGCCGAATTCAACGGCGTCGCCATCGAGGACTTGGCCTTCAAGGACATGTACGACTTTCTCCCGCGGGAGGTGGTCGAGGTCTGCCGGCAGGGCAACCGGGAAGTGTTCGCCACGGGCAGGCCCGTGCGCACGGAAGAGTGGGTGCCCCACGCTTCGGGGGAAACGCGGCTGATCTCCATCCTGAAATCCCCCAAGCTGGACGAGAAAGGCGACGTGGAATACGTGGTCTGCTCCGCCGAAGACGTCACCGAGCGCAAGAACGCCGAAAAGGCCTTTCACGAGGCCAAGGCGTTGATCGAGGCGTTCTTCGCCCATTCGCCGGCTCCCGTGGCCATCTTCGACGAAGACGGGCGATACCGGAAGGTCAACGGGGCCATCTGCGAGATTCTGGACCGGCCGGAAGAGGAGATTCTGGGAAAGACCTTCGCCGAGCTCGTGCCGTCGGAGGTCTCCCCGCTGTTCATGCAGCGGCTGGAACGGATCGCGAGGACCTCGGCGGTGACGGTGGTGGAAGACCGCATGGACGTGAAGGGCGAGCCCCGCACCTACCAGACCCTCCTCTTCCCCGTACGGAAAGAGCCCGGAGACCGTCTTTTCGGCTCCATCGCCACGGACATCACCGAGCGCGAAGCGGCCCGCAGGAAGCTCGCGGGCTCGCTGGCCGAGCTGGAGGCCGTCCGGGAGCACCTGCTCAGCATGATGGAGGACGCCGAGGCGGCCCGCAAGGAGGCGGTGGCGGCCAACGAGCGGTCGAGGGAAAATCGAAGGTTTCTGGAAAACGTGCTCGAGAGCATCCAGGACGGGGTGAGCGTCCTGGACATGGACCTTAGCATCCGCCACGTCAACGGCACGATAAGGAGATGGTACGGGGACCGTCTCCCTCTCGAAGGGAAGAGGTGCTTCCGGTGCTACCACGGGACCGAGCTCCCCTGCGACCCCTGCCCCACCCTCCGGTGCTTCGAATCCGGCACCACGGAAACGGCCATCGTTCCCGGACCGGCGGGATCCGACGTCCAATGGCTGGAGCTTTTCAGCTATCCCATGAAAAACCCGGAAATCGGCGAGATCACGGGGGCCATCGAGTTCGTGCGGGACATCACCGAGCGCAAGCGGGCCGAGGAGGAGCTGCGGCGGGCCAACATCCGGCTGGAGGAGCAGACGGCGCGGGCCAACGCCATGGCTTTCGAGGCGGAAACGGCCAACCGGGCCAAGAGCGAGTTCGTGGCCAACATGAGCCACGAGATTCGCACGCCCATGAACGGCGTCATCGGCATGACCGGACTCCTGCTCGACACCGACCTCGACGAGGAGCAACGCCGCTACGGCGAGGCCGTTCGCTCGAGCGCGGAGTCTCTGCTGGGGCTCATCAACGACATTCTGGACTTTTCCAAGATCGAAGCCGGAAAGCTGGAGCTGGAGGTCCTGGACTTCGATTTGGAGGCCCTCATGGAGGACTTCGCGGCCACGCTGGCCATGCGGGTCCACGAAAAGGGCCTCGAGCTGATCTGCGACACCGCGCCCGACGTGCCCGCCCTCCTGAGAGGCGACCCGGGCCGCCTGCGCCAAATCCTCACCAACTTGGCGGGCAACGCCGTCAAGTTCACCTCCCGAGGGGAGATCGCCGTTCGGGCGAGCCTCGAGGCGGAGACGGACGCCGAGGCGCTGGTGCGCTTTTCGGTGCGGGACACGGGGATCGGCATCCCCGAAGGCAAGAAAGGCCTTCTTTTCGACAAGTTCTCCCAGGTGGACGCCTCGACCACGCGGGAATACGGCGGCACGGGCCTGGGCCTGGCCATATCCAAGCAACTGGCCGGGATGATGGGCGGCGAGATCGGCGTGGAGAGCGAGGAGGGGAGAGGCTCGGAATTCCGGTTCACGGCTCGACTGGAAAAGCAGCGGCAAGGGCCGATGGAAGCCCCTCTCCCCGGGGAATTGAAAGGGGTGAAGACGCTGGTGGTGGAGGACAACGCCACCAACCTCGAGATATTGACCCTGAAACTGACTTCCTGGGGCATGCGCGTGCGGGGCGTTCAGGACGGTCCGGGGGCAGTGCGGGCTCTCCACTCGGCCTTGGAGGAAGGCGACCCCTTCCGCCTCGCCCTCGTCGATATGCAGATGCCGGACATGGACGGCGAGGCCCTCGGCCAAGCCATCCGGACGGACGAAAGGCTCTCGGACGTCCGGCTGGTGATGCTGACCTCGCTGGGCCTTCGCGGGGACGCCCGCCGGTTCGAAAAGATGGGGTTCGCCGCCTATCTCACCAAGCCCATCCGCTACAGGGAGCTGAAGACGGCGCTGGCCTTGGTGCTGGCCGAAGGAAGCGGGGCGGAGGGAGCGTCCCGGCCCATCGTCACGCGCCACAAGGCCCGCGAGACGCGGGCCCCCTTCGCCGGTCGCAAGGCCCGCATCCTCCTGGCCGAAGACAACATCACCAACCAGCAGGTGGCCCTGGGCATCCTCAAAAAGCTCGGCCTCCACGCCGACGCCGTGGCCAACGGTCGGGAAGCCGTCCGCGCCCTGGAATCCATCCCCTACGACCTGGTCCTCATGGACGTGCAGATGCCCGGAATGGACGGTCTGGAAGCCACCCGCCGCATCCGCGCCGCCCGATCCTCCGTCCTCGACCGCACCGTTCCCGTCATCGCCATGACCGCCCACGCCATGCGGGGAGACCGGGAAGAGTGCCTCGAGGCGGGCATGGACGACTACGTCTCCAAGCCCGTCGAGCCTTCGGCCCTCGTCGAAGCCCTCGAGAAGTGGCTGCCGGAGGAAGAGGAAAGGAGCGAGGAGCGGGAAGCGGAAAAGGGAGATGCCTTGCCGGGATTCGCGCCTCCTTGCCCGCCGTTCGAGGAGCGAGTCGTTTTCGACAAGAAGGGCATGCTGGACCGTCTCATGGGGGATTTGGACCTGGCCAGGGTGGTCTTGACGGGGTTTCTGACGGACATCCCCCATCGCATCGGCGAGCTCGCAGGGATGCTGGAAAGCGGGGACGCCCCGGCCTGCGAGCGCCAGGCCCACAACATCAAGGGGGCCGCCGCCAACGTGGGGGGCGAAGCCTTGAGCGAGACGGCCCGCCAAATGGAGAAGGCGGGCCGGGCGGGAGACCTGGAGGCCGTGAAAGCCCTCGTCCCCGAGCTGGAAGCGAGGCTCGAGCGGTTGAAATCGACCATGGAAAAGGAGATTTTGCAGGCTCCGAGCTGATTCGATCCCTTCGGAAAAACCCGTCGGAAGAGCTCGTGTCCGCGCGGGCGGGCGACCCCGGGCCCGCAACGCGCTTCCCCATTGAAAGGACCCCTCATGCGCATCCTCATCGCCGAAGACGATTTCACGTCCCGCAGCATGCTTGCCGCCGTGCTGAAAAAGAACGGACACGAAGTGGTGGAGGCCGTCGACGGCTCGGAGGCCTGGAGCGAGCTGCGCAAGGCCGAGGCCCCCAAGCTGGCCATCCTCGACTGGATGATGCCCGGCCTGGACGGGCTGGAGGTCGTGCGCCGGATACGGCAAGCCTCGCCCTCCCTTCCAACATCCAGCGAAGACCGGCCGTATCTCATCATGCTGACCACCCGAGGAGAAAAGGCGGACATCGTGGCCGGTCTGGACGCCGGCGCGGACGACTACCTGACCAAGCCCTTCGACGCCGGGGAGCTGCGGGCCCGCATCGAAGTGGGACGGCGCATGGTGGAAATGCAGGAGCGCATGGCCGAGCAGGTCCGCGATCTGCGCCGGGCCATGAAGCAAATCGAAGACCTCGAGGGCATCCTGCCCATCTGCATGTACTGCAAGAAAATCCGCAACGACCAGGGCTACTGGGACAAGGTGGAGACGTACGTGCGCCGGCTCTCCGGGGCCGAGCTCAGCCACGGCATCTGTCCCGAGTGCATGGAAAAGCGCTATCCCGAATTCCGCCGGGTCGTCCCGGCGGACGGAAGCGACGGATAGGGGAAAAACGGCATGGATTGCGGCGAAGCGGCCGTGTCCCGGAGGGCGCGGCCAAGCCATGAAAGTATGGATTCCGGCTCGAGGATCGCCGGAATGACGAAAGTTGCGGATACGTCAAGGAACTTCGTTGACGACCCATTCGGTGCGACGTCAACAATGTTTCTCTACAACGAAGATCCCCCCGGGAAAGCGGATCGTAAATGCCAAGCAGCTTTGTTGACGGAGCATTCAGTGCGACGGGACGAGTCCGCTTTCAACTCAGCTTCACCAGCAGGGTCGCCTTGTTTCCCCTTGGGTTGAAGCTCAAGGCGTCGGCGTTCATGCGGGCCAGCACCAAGCCCCGCCCGCACAAGCGGTCCACGTTGCTCCCTTGAGCCGGATCCGTCACGTGCTCGGGAGCGAAGCCGGGGCCATCGTCCTCCACCGAGAGGCGGATCTCCTTGGACCCGCAATGGCAATCGATGATCAACCGTCTCTCTCCCAGCTCGCGGGAGCGCATGCGCTCGTTGAAAATCCTCCCGTACGCTTCCGAGCCGTACACTTCGGGGTCCCTTTTAACCGCGGTCATCTCGAGATTGCCGTGCTCCACGGCGTTGGTGAGGATTTCGAAGAAGGCCATGCGGGTCTTTTGCAACCGTCCGGGGGAGAGGCGGGTCTTGGCGGCGATCACTTCCATGACCTCCAGGATCAAAGCGTCGATGTCCGCGTCCCTGGTTTTCAAGGCGAGGTAGCACCCGTTGCTCGAGCAAAACCGATTGCGGCCCCCCCCCTCCCGCGTCTCCTCCTTGGATGGAATCCCCGCGGCCAGCACAATGATATCGTCCCGAAAAAGGCCGCCTCCTTGAAACGAGGCCGCTTTCTCCAGGAGATGCCGCACCACGCTTCCCTGGTCGTACCCTCCGGCGAGGACGGCTTTTTCGACGCCGGCACTGCCGAAAACATCGCCTCGGGGACCGACGACCTCCGTCAGCCCGTCGGTGAAGGCCAAAAACAGGTCCCCCTCCCGAAGAGGAAGGACTTTCTCCAGGTAGCCGAAATTTTCGAAAACCCCCAGGGGCAGTCCCGTGGGCTGGAGGCGTATCGGCAAGCCTCCGCGAAGCAGCAAGGGCAAAGGGAGGCCGCAAAGGCAATAGGTGAGAGTCATGGCGTCCAGGTCCACGAGAGCGCAGAAAGCGGCGATGACGTCGTCGGGAAGGATGTTGTCGATCAACGCCCTGTTCAGGCGCGTGCAGATGGTGGCCGGCTCCACGGTGCGGCCCGAAATCTCCCGAAAGATCATCTTGATGGCATTGGCCGTCATGGCGGCGGGGACGCCGTGACCGGTAACGTCCGCGAGGAACAAGAGAAGCCGGCGGTCGTCGATGCGAAGGACCTCCAGGGTATCTCCCCCCACGTTTTCGGCGGGAATGCACTCCACGTCGAGCCACAGGCCGTCCATGACGGGAAGGCGGGGCTGAACGAGCAGCTCGTAAATTTCGCGGGCGCGGGCCAGCTCCAAAGCGAGGGCCTTTTCCCTTTCCTTGCGCTCGGTGATGTCGTCCACGACCCCCACGTAACCGCTCGGACGACCGTCTTCGTCGGCGATGGCGCAGACATTGAGAAAGGCGGGATAGAAGCGGCCATCCCTGCGGCGCCCCATCACTTCTCCCCGCCACATGCCCTTCCGACGCACTTCCCGCCACACTTCCCTCAGGGGGGCGAGGTCCTCCGCCCCCGCCCGTTCTCCGTCATCGAAAAAGCCGGAAACTTCCTCTCCCGGCAATTGGGCGGGATCGCAAGCGCAAATGGCGGAAAAAGCGGGGTTGGCGAGCTGGATGCGCCCTTCCGCGTCCGCCATCCAGATGCCTTCCAGAGTGTTCTCGATAACGCGCTTGGCCAGACGGGTTTCCTCGTAAAGCCGCTGCTGGTGACGCTGGTGGCGGAAAGCCAAGCCATAGGCGATGAGCAGCTCCACCAAAGGGACCGAAGCTTTTTCGGCGGCGTCCAGAAGGGCGAGGTCGGGATGCCGGGAAGCGATTTCCAGGAGGGCTTCCTGGAAGATCTCGCCGATGTCTTCGGGAGGCACGAAGGAGCGAACCAAGTCCTCCCCCAGCTCGGAGATGCGGGCCAAGTGATCCTCCCGCCGGTCCTTCATGTAGGCGGCCATGAGGCTTTTGAACCGTCCGGCGAAGTCTTCCCCGTCCATGGAGCCTACTCTCGGCGATAAACGAGCAAGGCGGCGTCGTCCCGTTCCAAGCTCCACTCCCGGGCGATGCGGTCCGCCAAAACCCCCAACGCCCCTTTGAACAAGTGCTCGTAAAGGGACATGTCGATGAATTCCTTGAGGCCGTCGGTGAAAAGCAAGACCAGCTCCCCCGGCTCCACCAGGCTTTTCTCCAGCCAAATTCGGTCGTAGCCGGCCCCCACGATGCCGTTGGTGTTGCTGAAGCGGACGTTTCTCTCCCCCACGAGCATGGCACGGGTGTTGCCCACGCCGGCGTAAGCCATCTCCCCCGTCCGTTCCTGGATGCGGGCGACCCCCATGGCCGCGCCCCGGGTGTAACGGATGGCTTCGCTGCAACGGGCGAACAAATCGGGAAGAGGCTCGCCCAAGTGAGAAGCCACGTAATGGACGGCGGCCCGGGCGGCGATCTCGGCTTGCTTGCCGTGCCCCAGACCGTCAACGATCAACAAGACGGTTTCATCCTCCCTGCGCCAGTACTCCGCGGCATCGCCGCAGAAAGCCCCGTCGCCCAAGGGACGCTTCCACGTTTCTATTTGCATTTCAACCATTTCCGGGCCACGACGAGGGTGGGGCCCGATCGTCGGGAAAAGATGAAAAATTCGTCCATCAGGCGGCGCACCCCCGGCAGCCCTCCCCCCAATCCTCCGTTGGTGCTGTAACCGTCCCGCATGGCCCGCTCCACGTCGGCGATGCCGGGACCGTCGTCCTCGCTGGCGATCTCCAGCCCCGCAACCTCGACGCCGAGGACCGAGGACCGAGGACCGAGCAATCCGCGCCCCCCCTCAGTCCTCGTCGCGTTCACCCCGGTCCCGTCCTTGGAGGCGACAAGACGGAAAAACGACAAAGCCCCTCCCCGTGAGGCGTGCAGGTGGAGATTGGCGGCCAATTCCGAAGCGCTCGTCTCGACGCAGCACACGGCGGTGGAGGAGAACCCCGTCTCCCGGGCCAAAAGGCGAGCCACCCGGCGGGCCGCGCCCACGTGATGCTCGCGGCTCACCGCGACTTTCGCCACGAGCTCGCGAGTGTCCATGGCCGCTGCAAGGTCGTCCAGCCATAGGAGCGAGGCGCTTGTTTCGATTTTCGAGCCCGTGTGCGGCATTCAAGAAAGTGTCCGAAACGCGGGGCCCCGACAAGGACCGGCCGGAGCCTTCATCGGCGTCGCCCCATGCAGGCCCGCACCTCGGTGTTGCCGGGCTCCGAGGTGATGGAAAATTCGTGCATGAGGTTCCTGGCCGCGGGCAAGCCGGCCCCGAGGCTTTTTCCCGTGGAATATCCGTAGGTCATGGCTTTTTGGATGTCCGCGATGCCCGGACCCTGGTCCCTGACGACGACGCAAATCCGGATGTCGGTGGCGTTGGACGCTTCCTCGATGCTGCAAACCCCTCCCCTGCCGTATTGGAGGGCGTTGCGCGTCAACTCCGAAACAGCGGTGGCCAGGCGGGTCTGATCCGCCAGCTTGAAGCCCAATCGACGAGCCATTTCCCTGGCTTCCTGCCGTGCGGTGATGATGTCTCTTTGACTCCTTATTTCGACCGTCACGTCTTTCAAGGGCATCTTTCGATCCAAGTCAAAGGTTTTCTTCGCTGTCCAGAAGTCGATACAAGACGCCTACCCCGTGCTCCAGATTCAAGGCCGTCTGCACCCCGATGAGCTCCCGCCCCATCTCCACCAGCGTGAGAGCGACTTGGGGATTCATGCCGCAAAGCACCGCCTGGGCCCCCAAAAGCTTCAACATCCTGGCCGTATCGTTGAGCACCCTCGCCATGTAGGAATCAACGATCTGAAGGGCCGTGATGTCGATGACCGCGCCCTTGGCGTTGGTCCTTTTCACCATCTCCAACAAGTCGTTCTGGAATTCCAGGGCATCCTCGTCCGTCAACTCTTCCGGAATGGAAGTGAGCAGAATGGCGCCGAGTTTTAGTATGGCGATCTTCAAGGCTTCTTCCCTCTTCAATCCATTGGGATGTTCACTGATCGTTGAAAACCGAGCCGGAGCTCCCTTCCGCAGATCCCTTCTTGGCGAGCCGTTGCCGCAAATAGTAATCCGCCGTTTTCCGAGGCTCCGTATCCACAATCTTTTTCCCCAGCAAAGCGAAAGCCCTCATCACCCCCGATTGCAACGTCCCGCAGGTCTCCACCAAACCGAAATCGATATTCAGCTTCACGAGAGTCTGAGCCATGT
>Ga0180430_10002042_pt1 | contig 18838 bp, 17 predicted proteins | sample SS_ome_9_FD_132999 | JGI IMG/M metagenome (GOLD analysis project Ga0180430, IMG submission 132999) | Hypersaline lake sediment archaeal communities from the Salton Sea, California, USA - SS_1_S_2 metaG | ecosystem: Environmental > Aquatic > Non-marine Saline and Alkaline > Hypersaline >... | reverse complement strand
CGCCTTCCGCCCCCACCCCCGATACGGGCGCGCTCGCCACCCAGATGTGGGTTGAGATTTCCGTTAATAACACACTCGAAGCATCCATCGCAACCGCTACCTTAGAGCCCACTCCCAACGCTGAACCAACATCGGTTCCATTGTGGATAACCACCCCCATGCCCGCGCCTGTATCCTTTCCCGATTACCCGCCGGTCTATAACCCCGTCAGCAACGCAGAAATAGTATTTGTCCCAGCTGGTGAGTTCCTCATGGGCTCAGCCCCATCAGACTCCAATCGTGACCCGGTCACCGAAGAGCCGCAGCACCAGGTCTATCTCGATGCCTTCTGGGTCTCGAAAACGCAGATCACGAACACTATGTTCAATGCTTGCGTGGCAGCACAGGCTTGTAAATACAGCGCGAGCATGGCGACCAACCCGCATTACCAGGATCCCTTATATGCCAACCATCCGGTAGTGTATGTGTCATGGAGTGCAGCCCAAACATTCTGCCAGTGGACTGGTGGCCGCCTCCCTACCGAAGCCGAATGGGAAAAAGCCAACCGTGGTCCCGATGGCCAGCGTTTTCCCTGGGGTGATGATTTAGCGCGCATCAAGTTTACCAATGCCGGGGACGAGGTCGGCAATACCACGCCTGCAGGGGCTTTCCCATATGGTACTAGCTATTACGGCGCTCTCGATATGGGCGGTAATGTGCGCGAATGGGTCGCGGATTGGTATGACCCCGCCTATTTCACATACTCTCCAGCAATCAACCCCCTTGGACCTGAATCCGGAGAGAAGAAAGTGCTCAAAGGAGCAAGTTATAAAGATCCCTGGGTATATTGCCGCGCTGCCAACCGCCTCTCCCACGAACCCGGATCCCCCGGCGCGGTGCGTGGTTTCCGCTGCGTTTATCCCTGACCGGTTCCTATCAACGGTTTGACACGCATCCAGCCGCTATCCCCCATCCCATCCCCCGCATCCCCCATTTTTCACCCCAATTGCTTTCAAAACTGTCCGATTCTGTCGCATTTTGTCCGCTTTATCCCCCATCATTCCCCACCTACCCAACGCTTGAGGGACAGTGTTTGCAGATCCCTCCGGACCCTTCATCATCTTCCCACGCCCTCACGGGCATTTCTGTGACCGCTGTCCCTCAATGCCCATTGTACAGGATATGCAGCGCTTTCAACAAGAGCAGCAGCCTGTGACCTTTAGCACCCCATCCCGCGCCGCATGACACTACCCCGAAATCCGCATCCGTCTGTATAATCAGCGCGAATCGCTATGCTGAAGAAACTCGCGGATAACCGCACTGCTATCGGGGATTATCTCTTCATCATCCTGGGTGCCCTCGTCCAGGCCGTTGCCATGCGTCTCTTCCTCATCCCTGGCCTCATGGTCAGCGGCGGCATTTCCGGCGCCGCGCAGATCATCCAGTTTTTCACTGGCTGGCCGATCGGCGTAATGGTCATCCTCGGCAACCTGCCCCTCTTCATCCTCGGTTGGCGCTACCTGGGCGGCACCCGTTTTGCCCTGCGCACCACCATTTCCGTGCTTCTTTTCTCAGTATTCACGGATACTCTCATCTATATCCTACCCAGTGAAGGCATCACAGGCGATATCGTCCTGCAGGCGCTCTATGGTGGTGTTCTCCTGGGTGCGGGTTTGGGTCTGGTGTATCGTGGGCGCGGCACCAGCGGCGGGTCCGATATCATCGGCCGCATCCTCAGCCGCCATAAAGGCGTTGCCATCTCACAGGCTTATCTCATCACCGACGGGCTGGTGGTGCTTGCCTCCGGGTTTGCTTTCGGCTGGGAACGGGCGCTCTACGGTCTTATCGTCATTTATGTCAGCGGACTCACAGCCGAGTTGGTCTCAGAGGGCAACAACATCCTCCGCACCGCATTCATCGTTACCAGCCAGCCCGATGCCGTCTCCAATCGTATCTGCATCATCCTCGAGCGCGGCGTTACCATCCTGCCCGGCACCGGCGCCTACACCGATCAGTCCCGCCCGGTCCTGTACTGTGTCCTCACCCGTGCGGAGATCAACATTCTTAAAAGCATCGTCCACGAAGCAGATCCAGCCGCCTTCATGGTCATCGGCCAGGCTAACGAAGCCCTCGGCGAGGGGTTCAAACCACTCAAAAAAGATTAGGAAAAATTGGAAAACAGGACCACGCCGGCGCTCAATGCCAGTTGTCCCAGGTGGTAGGTGATGCGCACCATCAGCCGAGCCTCCCGCACCGGGCGCACAAAACGATCATAGGCTAGCAGCAGATCTGAGAAATAGAACAGCAGCGCCCCGCACGCCGCCAACAGCGCCCCATCAATCGGCCAATCCGCGCGGAACAGGGTCCACAAAGCAAACAGGAACATCAGACTGATCGCTGCCGCGTATAGGATGATGGGTATTCCCATCCGCCGGTGACGCGGGTTCTTATTGGCGGAATCTGTCAGCACACGGATCACCATCGCTGCCCAGACGCCTACCACCGCTGCCAGCCCCCAGAAACCGACCGGCAGAGTCTCAATCCCGATCATGAACCCCGCCAGATAACACAGATGCGCAGCCAGAAACGCGATCAAACCATGCATGAAATATCCATGCGGCAGCAGTAGGAACGCGTCTCCCACCAGCGAGAAGAACAAGCCCAGCAGGAAACAGAATGTCACCCATCCCGGCTGCGTGGCAGACCACAACCACACCACCATCAGCAGCAGCGTCAATGGTTTCGTCAGGAAATTGACCTGCGTACGCTTTTTCCACAAGGCCACCCAATCCGCCGCCATCGCGCCCAGCCCCAGGAGCAGCCACAGGTTGATCATCTACCCCTCATCCGGTGAATAACCCATACGCTGCAGGAAAGCCGGATCGCTGCGCCAGTTCTTTTTGACTTTCACCCGCAGGTCCAGGTACACCTTTCGTCCCGACATCTCCTCGATCGCTTCCCTTGCAGTGGTCCCGATCTGCTTGATCATACAGCCGCCTTTTCCAACCACAATCCCCTTCTGTGATTCACGTTCCACAAACAGCGTCGCCGTCACCAGCGCGCCGATGTCGTCACGTTCCTCGTAACCGTCGATCCGGATCGCGATCGCGTGCGGAACCTCATCGTGCAGGTGTATCAGGGCCGCCTCCCTGATCAGGTCTGCCGCGATATCACGTTCATAGATATCTGTTACCTGATCTTCTGGGTAATACGGCAATCCAGCCGGCAACGCCTGCACCAGTTCCGCGTTAAGCGCCTCAAACCCAGCCCCCTGCATGGCGCTGATCATGATCTGCACCGCGTTCGGTGTCAGCTTCTGAAACTTCGTGCGTATCTTCGTCAGTCCTTCCGGTGTCTCGATCAGATCGATCTTATTCAACGCCTGGATCACATTCGTCCGCTCCCGCAGCTGCTCCGCGATCATGCGGTCCTCCGCCTCCGCTGCCTGTGACCCATCCACCACCCACAAGATCACATCCGCGTCATCAAGCGCGGACTGCGCTTCCGCGTTCATGCCCGCGCCCAGCGCGTGCACCGGCTCATGCAGACCCGGTGTATCCACAAAGATGATTTGCGATTCCTCCTCTGTCAGTATGCCCAGCTGGTTCAGGCGTGTTGTCTGCGGCTTTTCGCTTACCGCCGCTATCTTCTGCCGCAGCAGCGCGTTGATCAGTGTCGACTTGCCTACATTTGGACGTCCCACCACCGCCACAAACCCCGACCGAAAATCTTCTGGAAATTCTTTCATTATGCCTCTCTTTGGTTATTCAATTGTACACACTCATCCTGCATCAGCACACCTTCATGCGCCAGCAACTTCGCTTTCGTACGGATCCCGTCCGGTGAGGAGAAACCATGCAGCCGCCCATCATGCGCCACCACCCGGTGGCAGGGAATGATGATCGCAATCGGATTACGCGCCAACGCGCCCCCCACCGCCCGCGCGCTGTTCGGTCTGCCAATCGCCAGTGCTACTTCTCCATAGGTGTGCACACTCCCGTACGGAATGTGTGCAGTATGCGCTAACACCAGACGCTGGAATGCACTCAAGCTCGCTAAATCCAGCGGCGCCCTGAAAGCCTGCAATTCTCCGCTGAAATACCGTTCCAATTCCAGCACTACGTCATTTGCGATCTCTGCCGCGGTATCACTGCCATGCTGATAATCGTCCGCATGTGCATCTTCCGCCCGCCGTATTTCCAATTTAAGCAATCCCGTGTCATTCGCTGCCAGCATTATCGCTCCAGCAAATGATTCTTTCAGCACACGAACTGCCACATCCGCGGATTGCGTGGTTTTTCCACCAAATACCATCTTTGTCCTTTCCTTTTTAAGCCTATTATATAGAATAGGCGTTCCAAATCGTAGGTTAAGCGTAGGTTAAGCGTCATGCAGTAAAAGCCGGTTTCCCTTATATTATCCATAAGGGCAACTTCTCTTCTTCTCCTCCTTATGAGAGAGCCGGGACCGGCGTTTCCGGCTCTCATTATTTTAACCTCCCCTACCAGCATTATGATAAACTCACTTTTATCGAATAATTTCATGCAGGAGGGCTTCATGCCAGACAATCAGGAAACTTATCCCATTCAAATCGGCAGTGTCAAACGCGACCTGCGCCTGTTCGAGATCAAACCCGGCCTCAAGATCGCTATCATCAATATCCTCGGAGACACGGAATTGGTCACCGCCTGCGCGCAGGAAATGGGCAAAAAGCTGGCAGGCAAAGAGTATGATGTGCTAGTAACCGCTGAATCCAAGTCCATTCCCCTTGTGCATGCGCTGTCAGTCGTCACCGAAAAGCCGTATGTTGTCCTGCGCAAGGATTATAAGATTTATATGGGGGACGCCATCCAGGCTGAGACGCTTTCCATCACCACCGGCAAACCGCAGACACTCATTCTGGATGAAAAAGACATTCCCCTCATCAAAGGCAAAAAAGCAGTCATCGTCGATGATGTCATCAGCACCGGTTCAACGCTCAAAGGCATGCGTACCATTCTTGAAAAAGCCGGCGCGCACATCGCGCTTGAAGCCGCTATCTTCACCGAAGGGGATCCGGATAAGTGGTCAGATATCGTCGCGCTCGGCCACCTGCCGGTATTTACGGATTAAGCTCAATCCCCATCCGCGGTTTTTTACAGCGGTTCTTTTATTTAATGTGTTTTACGTAGACACCGCGCGACGGCTTGCAGATGTACACCCGCGCTTGCATGCCAGTCTGTGCCTGATATTCGGCTTTCAAGGTTTCGACAAAACTCTGCGCTTTTTCGCTTTCCACCAGGTTAACTGTGCATCCCCCAAACCCCGCCCCGGTCAACCGTGCGCCGTAACAACCGGGTTGTTCCTGCGCGATTGCCGCCAGTGTATCCAATGCGGGAATGCTGACCGCGTACAGATCACGCAGCGAAGCATGTCCGGCGTTCATCAGCCTGCCAAACCCTGCGGTATCATCGGCAAACAACAGTCCGCATCCCTGCCTGACGCGTTCGATCTCTTCCACCACATGCCGCATGCGCTGGAATGGTGTCGCGGGCATCACTGTCTTCAACGTGTTCAGGTCTCCCACCGTAATGTCCCGCAGGGAGCGTGCTTGCGGGAAAACACTCTGCGCGTGTGCCAGCGCGGTTTCACATTCTGATCTGCGCTGGTTGTAAGCGGACGCCGACAGTTCCCGTTGCACGGTAGAGTCAGCGATCACAATAGTCGTATTCAGCGGTAATGGGATCGGTTGCCATGCCAGGTTGCGCGTGTCGAAATACAATGCGTGTCTTGCCACCCCGTGGGCGCAGGCAAACTGGTCCATCAATCCGCAATTCACGCCCACATATTCATTTTCTGCCCGCTGGCACAACTTCGCCAGGCGCATACGGTCAATCTTCCAATCCCCGATTGCCTGCCAGGCGGCAGCAAATGCCAGCTCCACGGCTGCCGAACTGCTTAAACCTGCCCCAATCGGCACATTTGAATAGATTACTGCCTCTAATCCGCCAGGGGAGAATCCTTCTTCTTTTAAAGCCCAGGCTACCCCCGCCGGGTATAAAGCCCATTTTGGCAGCGGATTACCATTAACGTCCGTTTTTTCTTCCAGGGCATCGATAGAGAAGGAGATAGAGGCATCCAGGTTCAAGGATCGGATCTGCACCACCGCGTCATCACGCTGGATATAAGCCACCCGCACATATCGGTCGATCGCGGCCGGAAGCACCAGCCCATCGTTATAATCCACGTGCTCGCCCAGCAAATTAACACGGCCGGGAGAAAAAACCACCCCTTCTGCGTTCGGGATTGCCTTTAATAATGCATCATCCATGGTTTTCTTTGAACTTTCTCGCCATTTCAGCTTTCTCTCTATGGGTCATTTTCTTGATCACTGCCTCTCGCCGCATGGCAGCTGATTGATCTTCACAGGCTTCAAAATATGCCAGGCGTACCGGTAAATGTGCCCGCGTATAGCGCCCCCCTTTGCCTGATTGATGCGCTTTCATCCTGCTCTCCAGATCCTGCGTCCATCCGCAGTAATAACTGCCGTCACCGCAGCGCAGCAGATAGCAATACGCAGGCAAAGTCAACCCACATTTCGCAAAATCATGGTCATCCCAACAGAAAACCTGCCAGCCCGTTCACCATCGGTCCCAGGATGACACTTATCACGTTGAACCCGATCAACGGACCGAGCACAAACAAGCCGATTAATATATACGGGCCATACGGTTTTATCCGTTCCCATCCCGACTCCAGCGCTGGCGGCAGCAGGTAATCCAGGATCTCTTCGCCATCCAACGGCGGCAGAGGAATCAGGTTGAACAGCATCAAACCCAGATTTGTGTAGATGAAATACAAAAGGAATTCGTAGGGTGTTGGAAAAAACGCTACTTTCGCCGCGGTTGGCACCACCAGCCCCAGCCGCAGCGGGATTGCCGCTAGCGCTGCCAGCGCGAAGTTCGAGAGCGGGCCAGAAAGAGCGACCAGCATCGGTGCTGCTGAAGAATGCTGCCGTAAACGCCGTGGGTTGATCGGAACCGGTTTGGCCCAGCCAAAGCCGACCGTGATCAGCATCAGGCTGCCTAAAAAATCCAGGTGCGCCAGCGGGTTTAGCGTTAAGCGCCCATACAGGCGCGGCGTATCGTCCCCAAACCGATCTGCTGTCCATGCGTGTGCAAATTCATGAAAAGTAAACGCGATCAGCAGGGTGATAACGCCTGAAATGAAAAAGGGAGGTGAGTTATTGATCATGGTTTAACTATAATCGCAAAACGGCGCATTATCAACTTGCGATATAATCCAAACATGCTTCCCGACCTCGAATTGAATGATATTCTCAGGTTGAAAAAACCGCATCCCTGCGGCGGATATAAATGGAAGGTCATCAGGCTTGGAGCAGACATCGGCCTGGAGTGCCTCACCTGCCAGCGGCAGGTTTTACTGACAAGGCGCGAAGTACGAAACCGTTTGAAGAAGAATTTATCAAAGGAAGTTAATGGGAGAAACCAAGAAGGATAGAAAACGCATCGTATTGCTCTTCTCTGATACCGGCGGCGGGCACCGCAGTGCCGCAGAAGCGATCATGGAAGCACTGGACCTGGAATTCCCCAGCCGATTTGAATACGATATGGTCGATTTTTTCAAGGAATACTCTCCGCCCCCCTTTAATCAGGCCGGCCCCATGTACCCACTCATGTCACGCATTGAAACACTGTGGGAATTTACTTTCAAGATCAGTGACAACCCGGATTTCATGCGTATCAGCTACACGAGCTTTTGGCCCTACATCCGTCTGGGTATGTATAAACTCCTGCGCGAGCATCCTGGAGATGCTTATGTCTCCGTACACCCGCTCATCAATATCCCTTTCCTGCGCGCTATGCGACGCCGGAAGGTTGAAACACCTTATATGATCGTTGTCACTGATCTGGTCTCATCGCATACCGCGTGGTTCGCCAGTGAAGCCGACCTCATCAGTATCCCAACCAAACAGGCACAAACACCCGCTAAACGCGCCGGGGTTGACGATAGTAAACTGCGCGTGATCGGACTTCCCGTCGCAGACAGATTTTGCCAGCCTGTGGGAGACAAGAAAACCCTGCGAGAAAAACTTGGCTGGCCGATCGATAAAACTACCATGCTTCTTATCGGTGGCGGTGAAGGTATGGGTCCTCTTGGTACTATTGCCGAAGAGATCAACAATGCCAAATTTGACGCGGCGCTGGTTATCGTCACAGGGCGAAATGCCGCTTTGAAAAAGAAGCTTGAAGCAATTAAATGGAATATGCCTGTCAGGATCCATGGATTTGTGACCGAAGTGCCGGATTTTATGCGTGCTGCAGATATCCTGCTCACCAAAGCCGGGCCCGGTACCATTTGTGAAGGCTTGATCGCGAACCTGCCCATTATCCTTTATCATTATCTGCCCGGGCAGGAAGAAGGTAACGTTGCTTACGTCACAGACGAAGGCGCGGGGGTGTGGGCACCGGAACCGGAGCAGATCATCAACACTCTGCAGGAATGGATCGATCATCCCAAAAAACGGATGGAAGCGGTTGAAAATGCCAAGCGCCTCGCAAAACCGCGTGCCGCGCGCGATATTGCCCAAACTATTCATGAAATGATTAAAAAGAATTAATTGCGATGACAATTCTGGACCCAAACACCTTTGAATTTATCAGCCGCAGCCCGGACCAGACCCGGCGCATCGGGATCCGCCTGGGCGCATACCTTCAGCCGGGTGATGTTATTTGCCTGAGTGGTGACCTCGGTGCTGGAAAAACTACTTTCACGCAGGGGATTGCCAAAGGCTGGGGGTCCCTTGCGCGTGCAACCAGTCCCACATTCGTTTTGGTTAAATATTATGACCGTCCAGATGGCGCGAAAATGTCTCATCTGGATGCTTACCGTCTGCTGGATGCATATGAGGCTGAAGACCTCGATTTGGACTTGATGGTGGAAAACGGCCCGTTCGTGATCGAGTGGCCTGAACGCATCCGCTCCGCGCTTGCAAATGAACTCCTCTGGATCGACCTCCTCTGGCAGGATGACCAGCAACGCAGCCTAACCTTCAAACCTACTGGAGAACGGTATATAAATATAGTAAATACATTGAAAAATGAAATGATAAAGGGTTACTAATGATCCTGGCAATTGATTCCTCGACCCAATGGATGGGGATTGCACTATTTGATGGCAATCTGATCCGTTACGAAAAAGTTTGGAGAACCAGCAGGCGCCATACGGTTGAATTATCACCTGCCATCTCTACAGCCATGAAAGAGAGCCAAACCGTTCCTAAAGACCTTTCAGCGGTAGTCGCTGCTATCGGACCCGGGTCATTCACAAGCCTGCGCATTGGGCTTGCCGTAGCCAAAGGTTTCTCACTCGCAAACCATATTCCTATCATCGGCGTTCCCAGCCTGGATATCCTTGCATACAATATTCCCGTGCAGGACAAACCACTAATCTGCACGCTGCGGGCAGGACGCGGGCGTCTGGCAGCCCAGCGCTATCATTCCTATGAAGGCCAATGGACCAGTACAGGGGATCTGTATGTCTCAACCGCGGAAGAACTGGAAACATCCATCTCCGAACCCACAATCCTGTGCGGCGAGTTTAATCCAGAAGAAAAGAAGATCATTTCACGCCGCTGGCGCAATGCGCTCATCACAGACCCGCCAGCCAACATTCGGCGGCCATCCGTTCTGGCATATATCGGCGCTGGAAAGTTAGAAGCGGGTGAAACCAGCAGCAGCGCAGCGATTGTTCCGATCTATTTGCGTACGGTAAAGAACGTAGACCATTGAACGCATTATAATTCTCTCGAAATATCGTAAAATCATTACGCATAAGAATAAGGAGATTTTGTGGACGCGGAAACCAGATTAGCTGAGATTGCAGCTGAAATTCGTCAATGCCAGGACTGCCCGCTCAGTAAAAACAGAAAGAATGCTGTTCCAGGTGCAGGTCCTGCAAAGGCTGAGATCATGGCTATCGGCGAAGGGCCCGGTCACCATGAAAACGAAAAAGGACTTCCTTTTGTTGGTGCTTCTGGTAAATTCCTGACACAACTTTTTAGTGACGGCGGCGTTCCCCGCGAAACCGTTTTTATTACGAATGTTGTCAAATGCCGTCCGCCCGGGAATCGCGACCCGCAACCCATTGAATTACAGGCATGCAGCCATTACCTTGAGCGGCAGATCGAAGTGATCGATCCGCTCATCATCATCACCCTTGGCAGGTTTTCCATGGCGCGTTATTTCAAAAACGTACGCATTAGCAACATCCATGGAGAACCGAGCTGGCAGGATGGAAGACTGATCGTTCCCATGTACCATCCGGCTGCCGCACTCCACCAGCCGAAACTGCGGCCGGTCATCGCCCACGATTTTGCCCAGCTAAAAGAGATGATCGAACGCCAGAAAGTCCGGCGCGCAAAGAATGTTACTGATAAAAATGAGCAGGATAGTACATCCCAGCTCAGCCTTTTCTAATTGAGGAAAATAATGGATTATACAAAGTTGCTCATCAAGAAATTTGAGGATCAAACTGCCAAAATAGCAGTGTTAGGGCTTGGATATGTTGGCCTTCCGCTCGCTGTTGTTTTTGCTGAAAGCGGATTCAATGTCATCGGCATCGATCCAATCGCGGAGAAAGTTGATACGCTGAACCAGGGAGAAAGCTATATTCTGGACATCCCAACGGAACGCGTAAAAAAACTTGTTGATGATGGGCTGCTTTCAGCCACCACGGATTTTTCTGTTCTATCTCAGGTAGATGCAGTCAGCATTTGCGTGCCTACCCCTTTGCGGAAGACAGGCGATCCTGATCTCTCGTATATTCTCTCCGTGGCCGATACCCTGCAGGAATTTATCCATCCCGGCCTGGCTATCGTGCTCGAATCTACAACCTATCCCGGTACAACGCGCGAATTGATCCTGCAGCGATTGTGTGAAGAAACTGACTTGAAAGTCGGAAAAGATTTCTTCCTGGCTTTCTCCCCAGAACGCGTAGACCCCGGCCGCGAAGATTGGACAACCGTGAACACGCCAAAAGTCATCGGCGGGATCACTGAAAACTGTCTCAAGGTCACCCAATCCTGGTACAGTCAGGCACTGGAACAGGTCGTTCCGGTTTCCTCCGCGGAAGTTGCCGAGATGGCAAAATTGCTAGAGAATACCTTCCGCATGATCAATATTGGGATGGTTAATGAATTAGCCATCATGTGCGACCGCTTGGGTGTGGATGTATGGGAAGTGATCGATGCGGCCGCCACCAAGCCGTTCGGCTTTATGAAATTCCAACCCGGTCCTGGCCTGGGCGGTCATTGCATCCCCATTGACCCGCTCTACCTGTCCTGGAAACTCAAATCGCTCAACTATTCTGCCCGCTTTATTGAATTAGCCTCAGAGATCAATACCGGTATGCCCCGCTTTACAGTGGGAAAAGTACAGGATGCACTGAACATGCACAAGAAAGCCCTGAATGGCTCAAACATTCTTGTTCTGGGTGTGGCTTACAAACCGGATATCGATGATTTGCGGGAATCACCCGCGTTGGATGTGATCCTGTATCTCAAGCAGAAAGGCGCGAATGTCAGTTATCACGATCCATACATCCAGGAAATTAACCATGACGATATCCAGCTCAAGAGCGTGCCTGATCTTCAGGAAGCCATAAAAGAAGCAAATTGCACCGTCATCATCACCAACCATTCGGATTACGACTATGCCCAGGTGCTGAATTTATCATCAGTCATTGTGGATACGCGCAACGCATTGGGGGCTAAAGGGAAAGATAATCCCAAAGTAGTGAGGTTGTAATGGGAAAATATCTGGTAACAGGAGCTGCGGGTTTCATCGCCTCCAAGGTCTGTGAGCGACTCCTCGCGGAAGGGCATGAAGTCATCGGCATTGATAATTTTGATCCGGTTTATGACCTGCGAATCAAAGAATGGCGGTTGAAAAGATTAACATGCAATCCAAAATTTTCTTTTTACCGCCAGAGTATCTGCGACAGAGATGTGCTCACCATCATCGCGAATAATCACAAGAATATTGACGGGATCATTAACCTGGCCGCTAAAGCAGGAGTGCGGGATTCATTGACCAACCCCTGGGCATACTACGATACGAATCTCACTGGCACACTTAACTTGCTTGAAGTCTGCCGCCATAATGCCATAAACAAATTCGTGCTCGCATCTACTTCCAGTATCTATGGAGAGAATGCGCCATACCCCACACCAGAGACAGCAGATTCCAGCCATCCGCTTCAGCCTTATGCAGCCAGCAAGAAAGCCGCGGAGACACTCTGCCACAGCTATCACTTCCTTTATGGAATTGATGTGACTGTTGTGCGCTATTTCACCGTTTATGGACCAGCCGGCCGTCCCCATATGTCTATGTTTCGCTTTAATAAATGGATCTCAGAGGGTAAAACTGTGCGCATTTTTGGTGACGGAAACCAGACGCGTGGATTTACTTACCTGGACGACATCGCGCGAGGCACAATCCTCGCGCTCAAAGAATTAGGCTACGAAGTCATCAACCTGGGCGGACATGAATCAATCAGCATTAATGACCTCATCGCCAAATTTGAAAAAGCAATCGGTAAAAAAGCGATCCGCGAATATGAACCAGCGCATCCGGCTGATATGAGCGCCAGCTGGGCAGAGGTAAAAAAAGCCCGGCAGCTTCTGGGATGGCAACCCAGGTTCACCCTTGATCAGGGAATCCAGGAGGTTGTCCGCTGGTACCAGGAAGAAAACAGCTGGGCCAGCCAGGTAAGCGTGGAATGAAATTCCTCGCCCGCTGGTGGAAGATCCTGCGCAACGATAAGCTGCTTCAGAAAGTCATCTTTAATGCCGGTTATTTGCTCTCCAGTAATGTATTCAGCATGGGTCTCAGCATTGTCCAAAGCATTCTCGCCGGTCGCCTGCTGGGCGTGGAGGGGTTTGGATTAATTGGAACTGTTACAGTTTTCGCAACCACACTTAACAAGATCTTTTCTTTCCGCATGAACGAACTTGTTGTCAAGTATTTTGGGGAGGCAGTTTCGGCAGAAGATAATGATAAAGCAGCCGCCATCGTAAAAGCGGCAAGTATTGGGGAGACAATCAGCGCCCTGCTTTCTTTTACGATTCTTGTTTTATTCGCCCCGCTTGCAGCGGAACGGTTAGCCAAGGATCCCACGACCACACGCTTTTTTATTCTGTATGGAACCATCATATTGGCGAATTTTACTTACGAGACTTTCTTTGGCGTGATCCAGGTCCGCAACCATTTCCGCAACCAGGCGATCGTAAACCTAATCAGCAGTATTATCAACGCGAGTATCATAGCCTGGGCTTATTTCGCCCAAAAAGGATTATCCGAAGTACTATCCGCCTATATTATTGGGAAATTCATTCTTGGCCTGGGAACTTCAATTCTTGGCTGGCGTGAAATGAACAAGGCAATTGGAAGAGGCTGGTGGAAAACCGGTTTTTCCGCATTGCCCCCAATAAAGGAATTATTCAGTTTTGCCTTCAGCACAAACATCAGCAATACAGTTATCCACCTTGTACGCGATAATGAAGCGCTATGGGTATCCTGGTTCTTGACGCTTGTTGATGTTGGATATACAAAAACCGCGCTTGCTATTATCAATCTTGTTCAGGTACCTATCACTCCTTTCATCTCAACCTCCTACCCAGAGATTAATAATGCTGTTATCAAAAAGGATTGGAAACTATTACGCCGACTGCTAAAACGCATCACGCTCATCTCCGGAACATGGACTGGGCTCAGCGCAGTAGGTCTCGCCCTATTTGGCCGTTGGCTTTTATCATGGTATGGTCCCGAATTTTTACCCGCGTACACTCCAATGCTCATTTATCTGGTCGGCCTTGGTTTCGCGAATATCTTCTTCTGGAACCGCCCTTTATTGCTCTCGTTGGGGTTGCCGCTGGTTCCCTATCGGGTCAGCTTATATCTCGGTATCGCAAAAGTCGCGCTCGCCTTCTTATTGGTGCCCAGATTTGGCTTAAAAATGGAAGCGTTCCTGCTATCCGCATTCTTTGTTATAGCTATATCGATCATTGTCCTGCGCGGTTTTAAGGAAATACGCAGGCGCGAATTGGAAGCACAGGAGGTTAGTCCGGCATGAAGATTGGCTGTATCACCACATCCATTGTCCCCTCAAAAACCGCGAACAGCATCCAGGCTGTAAAAGTATGTCACGCGTTGCGGCAATGCGGGCAGGAAGTACGCCTGTGGGTACCAGATTTCCAGCGGGCGGAATGGGATGAGATTGCCAGCATCTATGGCATATCCGAAAAGTTTGAGATTGAATGGATCCCTTTCAATAAACGCCTAAAGCAATACGATTTTTCCTATAAAGCGGTCCACGAGGCAATCGATTGGGACGCCGATGTGATCTATACATGGGCGCTGCAGGCAGCCTTTTTTGGCAATGTGCGTAAAAAACCAATCGCGATGGAATTCCATGACTTTCCGATGGGGTTCATGGGGCCTAAATTATTCCGCATGTTGATGCAGCTGCCCACGGAAAAATTGGTCATGACTACAACACGCGCGCTTGCAAAAGGCATTGAAGACCGGTACCAGATATCTATTGATCAGGACGATTTGCAAATAGCTCCGAATGGAACTGATCCGGACCGCTATCAGGGACTGCCAACCCCGGCAATTTCACGCAGAAAACTCGGTTTACCCTCCGGCTTTACGGTCGGATACACCGGACACTTTTATCCTGGACGCGGCATGAACCTGCTCATAGCCATCGCCAAAGCGCTTCCAAAAATCAATTTCCTGTGGGTAGGCGGAATGGAGAAACATATCGCTCCCTGGAAGGAGCAGCTCGCCGCCGACGCGATAGAAAATGTAACCATAACCGGATTCATTCCTAACAGCCAGCTTCCGCAATACCAGGCAGCAGCGGACATACTGGTCATGCCATATGCACAGAAAATCGAAGGGTCAAGCGGCGGAAATATTGCCCCGGTGATCAATCCGATGAAAATGTTCGATTATTTATCAGCTGGCCGCCCTATCATCGCCAGCAACATCCCGGTTTTTCATGAAGTCCTTAACAGCAAATTGGCAGTCTTTTGCGACCCCTATGATGCACAGGAATGGGCAGAAGCTATCAAGAAATTATCAAAAGATCGATTCCTGCGCCAAACGATGCGTGAAGCCGCCCTGGATGCTGCTGAACAGTATAGCTGGAAGAACCGCGCCCAACGTTCTATCGCTATCCTCGACTCAAAAGTAAAATAAGTCTTATGGAAAAAAACAAAAACAGAAGAAATCTGATTAGTCTGATTGCGGGCATAGGTATTGGCGCTATCATTGCCATCCTGAATCCTGGTTCGTCCTTCTGGATCGGGTTTCTCACCGCCGGCACTCTTGCCACTGGCAGCATATTCGCCCTGCAATGGGCACTGCGCCGTTTCGATGCAGGCAAGTCCATTCACATTGCCGTCTACCTGGCTTTTTCTCTGCGCCTTCTGATCGGTATCCTTATTTTCCTTTTACTGCCTGCTTTTGGATATGATGAACCATACAACAATAATGGTTATCTCTATCTGGATGCTTACCGCCGTGTCACAGACGCCTGTCAACTGGCAACATCAGAAGCGCCCATCACCGCGGCTTTCCAGGAAGAATTCAGCACTGATCAATATGGCGGATTACTCAGTTTAAGCGCACTTATTTACAGGTTATTCAGTCCAGATGCTCACCGCCCCCTCCTAATACTTATCATCACCTCTTTTTTCTCCGCGTTTGGCATTCCTTTTTTTTGGCATGCAATTCAAATACATTGGAATAAAAAAGTCGCCAATGCCGCTGTATGGATACTCGCGTTGTACCCTGAAAGCATCATCCTCGGCGCTTCTCAAATGCGTGAACCCATTCTAATCGGACTTTCAGCAATTGCATTCTGGGGTGTAACCGCCTGGAGAAAATCAAAGAAACAAGCGCTACTCGCTATTTTCATAAGCCTGCTCGCGATGGTCTTCATTTCTTCCAAAGCAGCAGCTGCCATCCTGGCAGCCACAGCTCTCTGGTTTTGGGCAGATATTGTTTATAACAAAGCAAATAAGAAAGTTGTGCTTTTCAGTTGGGCAGCTATTGCCATTTTGATCGCGCTGGGGGCATTCCTGAGCTGGAATTGGCTGATCGACAGCTCCCGCTGGGATATATCACTGATGGAAAGCGCCTCCGGCCGAATCCAGTGGGAATTAGAGTTGCTGGGAGAACGCTTCCAGGCGCCTTTCATCATCACCTATGGATTAGCGCAACCGGTACTGCCTGCGGCTATCATCTACCCCGGCATCCCGCTTACACGTTCTGTCGCAATATTTCGCGCTCTGGGCTGGTACTTGCTGGTGCCGATAATGCTTGCGGGATTCATCATGCTGTGGCGCAGGGACAATAAGCAAGACCGACGTGTCCTGCTTGTATTCTTTCTTGTATCCATCATCTGGACTATCATCTCTTCAGCCCGTGCAGGCGGCGACCAGTGGGATAACCCTCGCTACCGCTCAATATTTCTGGTATGGATGGCCTTTGTTGCCGGATGGAGCTGGGTGCAAACCCTCGAGAGACGCTCATTCTGGTTGTGGCGTTTTCTGCTGCTTGAGATCATCTACATTAGCTTTTTTATCCAATGGTATCTCAGTAGATATTATGGCATATTCAAACGCATGGATTTCCTGCCTATGATACGGCTATTGTTCATTATCGGCGCCGTCATCATAGGAGGGGGGATCATATTTGATTTGGTATTAAATCGGGTCCGCGCCGATAAATAAGGCGATTTTCTACTAAAACAATTTCCTCAGGATTTTTGGTTACAATATAGCTAATTAAAAAAGAGAAATTAGCGCAAATATCCGCGCTTTTTTCACAATGTTCTTACCAGGGAGAACTTGATGAAAGTATCCATCATAGTGCCAGTCTATAATGAGGAAGAAAGCCTTGATCTGTTGTATGAGGCGGTTGAAAAATCCGCAATTACGATGGGACTGCCCTGGGAACTGATCCTGGTCGATGATGGCAGCCAGGATAACAGCCGTGAAAAAATTGAGGAGATCGTATCAACCCACCCCGGATCCGTCAGCGCTGTTATTCTGCGCAGGAACTTTGGCCAGACTGCTGCAATCGCCGCCGGGATTGATAATTCAACGGGGGAGATCATTGTCCTTCTCGACGCTGATTTACAAAATGACCCCGCAGATATCCCGCTCATGGTTGCTAAACTACAGGAAGGCTACGATCTGGTCAGCGGTTGGCGCCATAACCGAAAGGACACTTTCCTAACACGCACGCTGCCTTCCCTCATCGCAAACTGGATCATTTCCTCTGTAACCGGAGTGAAACTACATGATTATGGCTGCACTTTAAAAGCGTACCGCCGGGAAGTGCTGACCGGCTTTCGCCTGTATGGTGAAATGCACCGATTTATTCCGGTTTACGCCGATTCAGTTGGCGCGAAGATCATCGAGGTCAAGGTACACCACCATGAACGGAAATTCGGTAAAGCTAAATATGGCCTTGAACGCACCTTCAAAGTGGTTCTTGATCTTTTCACGGTAAAGTTTCTCACCGCCTACTCCAATAAACCAATCTACCTTTTTGGCGGTACCGGAATGGCACTCATCACGGTTAGTTTTTTTACGCTCCTTTTTCTCGCAATACGCCGCATCACTGAGAGAATTTCCCCATTTTCATCGCCCCTGTTCACAATCGCGGTCATGATTGCAATCTTGGGTTTCCAGTCCATTTTAATGGGTTTGATCGCTGAATTGCTATCGCGTACTTACCACGAATCCCAGAACAAGCCAGTTTACACCGTCCGCGAATTGATTAAATAAGTTCTATGGATCCCCATTCCGCACGCAAAGTGCTGGTTATCTCACACGAATACCCTCCGATTGGCGGTGGAGGCGGAAAAGTCATCCAGGACCTATGTGAAGGGCTTGCATCCGTGGATACTTCTTTCTATGTTCTTACCGCGCATTTTGCCGATCTCCCGGAATTTGAAACCACAGAATGCCTGACCATAGAGCGCCTGCGATCCGGTAGGAAAGAAGCCTATCGCGCCAGTCTTTCAGCTATGTTCCTCTTTGTTTGGAAGAGTTTCTGTCGCAGCCTGCAGCTCATTCACTCCTGGCAGCCAGATCTGATCCATGCCCATTTCGCGGTACCGGGAGGCGCTTCGGCCGCAGCAGCTTCAATTATCACTGGAACGCCCTATTTGCTCACCGTGCATGGTGGCGATGTGCCAGGCGGTGCGCCAGAGAAAACAGACCGTTGGTTCCGGTTTATTAAACCCTTTACCGGTTTAATTTGGAAAAAAGCCAAAAAAGTGATCACGGTCAGTGAAGTTTCTAAGCAACTTGCTCTCTCCCAATATCCTGTGTCTATCGACGTCATTCCCAATGGGATTGACAGAAAAGCGGTAACGGGAAATATTGACAAACCACATTCGCCTCCACATATTCTCTTTATTGGCCGTTTTTCGCCGGAAAAAAATGCGCTTGCTCTACCCGAGATACTCAAAGGAATAAAGGACCTGGAGTGGAGATGCACGATGATCGGTGATGGTCCCCAGTTTGCACAATTAGAGGGCCAGATACAGCGCTATCAGCTGGCGGACAGGGTAAAACTGACTGGATGGCTGCAGCAGGAAGAAGTAAACCATCATCTTACACAGGGAGATATTCTGATCATGCCATCTCTGCGTGAAAGCATGCCCATGGCTGGGCTTCAGGCTTTGGCCGCTGGAACCGCTCTCATTCTCAGCAATGTTGGTGCCTGCCCCGACATGGTGAAACCTGGAATAAACGGGTACCTGGTCGCACCAT
>Ga0180430_10002041_pt1 | contig 18839 bp, 20 predicted proteins | sample SS_ome_9_FD_132999 | JGI IMG/M metagenome (GOLD analysis project Ga0180430, IMG submission 132999) | Hypersaline lake sediment archaeal communities from the Salton Sea, California, USA - SS_1_S_2 metaG | ecosystem: Environmental > Aquatic > Non-marine Saline and Alkaline > Hypersaline >... | reverse complement strand
GTGTCGTCGAGGCGCTGCCGCTGGGCGCCATCGGGCGGATCGACGCGGCGCTGCCGCCCGCCGGCCCGCCCACCCCCTACGCCCGCGCCGGCGATCTGCCGCTGGCGGCGCTGCTGGCCGCGGCGCTTCTTGCCATCGCATCGATTTGTCGATGCTTGCCCATTGACGCCGGGCGCGGCGGAACATAGCAAGCTTCATCGAACCGTCACAACGGCTTCCTGGCGTGACGGGGATTTCCCAATGGAGCACTTCTCATGACCCGCCAGAACTATGTCTTCACCTCCGAGAGCGTCTCGGAAGGTCACCCCGACAAGGTGTGTGACCGGATTTCCGATGCGATCCTCGATGCCTTCCTCAGCGAGGAACCTAATGCCCGCGTCGCCTGCGAGACCTTCGCGACCTCCGGCATGGTGGTCATCGGCGGCGAGGTCGGGCTGTCGGATGCCGACAAGCTCAAGAATTACATGGGCCGGATCGGCGAGATCGCCCGCGACTGCATCCGCGACATCGGCTACGAACAGGACAAGTTCCACTGGAACACCTGCCACGTGCTGAACTTCCTGCACGAGCAATCCGCCCATATCGCCCAGGGCGTCGACAAGGACGGCGCCGGCGACCAGGGCATCATGTTCGGCTACGCGGTCGACGAGACGCCGGAACTGATGCCCGCGCCGATCCAGTATTCCCACGCGATCCTGCGCCGGCTCGCCGAGGCCCGCAAATCCGGCGCCGAGCCCGACCTGCGGCCCGATGCGAAAAGCCAGCTCTCGGTCGTCTACGAAGGCGGCAAGCCGGTGCGCGTCTCGTCGATCGTGCTGTCGACCCAGCACGCCAGCGAGGATCAAAGCTCCGCCGATATCCGCGCGATCGTGGAACCCTACATCCGCGAAACCCTGCCCGAGGGCTGGATCACCGACGACACCGAATGGTGGGTGAACCCGACCGGCACCTTCGTGATCGGCGGGCCGGATGGCGACGCCGGCCTGACCGGGCGCAAGATCATCGTCGATACCTACGGCGGCGCGGCCCCGCATGGCGGCGGCGCGTTTTCCGGCAAGGATCCGACCAAGGTCGACCGTTCGGCCGCCTATGCCGCGCGCTACCTCGCCAAGAACGTCGTGGCCGCCGGGCTGGCGCGGCGCTGCGTGATCCAGCTGTCCTACGCGATCGGGGTCGCCAAGCCGCTGTCGATCTACGCCGACACCCAGGGCACCGGCCTCGTGCCCGAGGCCGAGATCGAGCGCGCCGTGGCCAAGGCGATGGACCTCACGCCGCGCGGCATCCGCGAGCATCTGGGCCTGAACCGCCCGATCTATGCCCGCACCGCGGCCTATGGCCATTTCGGCCGCGCGCCCGAGGCCGACGGCGGCTTTTCCTGGGAGCGGACGGACCTGGTGGACGCGCTCAAGGCGGCGGTGTGACCGGCCCGGCGCGGCAGGCCCTGCGCGCCGTCCTGCTGTCGCTTGCCGTGGCGCCCGCCGCGGCCGGGGACGGCGCGCCGGGCGCCGGCCCGTTCCGGATCGAGGCCGGGGTGCTGATCTACGATACCGAGGACCAGCCCGGCGGCATCGCGCCCGGAGACGCCGCCCGGCTGATCGATCTTCTGCGCGCCAATCCCAAGGTCTTGGCCGTCGAACTGAACAGTTCCGGGGGCGACTATTTCGAATCCTTCGACCTGGCCCATGTGATCGCCGATTTCGAGCTGGAGACCCGCGTGCGTGGCTATTGCGAAAGCTCCTGCGCGCATGTCTTCCTCGGCGGCAGCCGCCGCACCCTGGCCCGCGGCGGCCGGATCGGCTTTCACCGCACGACCTGGAGCCCGGAAAACGTGGAAAGCTATTACACGGACTGGCAGGAGGACGAACGCTGGCGCACCCCGTTCGACATGGTCTCGTGGACCTACGAGGATACCCAGGGCGAGGTTCATGACCGGCTGATGTTCATGGTGGAACGCGGGGTCGATCCGCTGTTCGCGATCGAGACGCTGCGCGAGGAGGCCGGCGGGATCTGGTATCCCGACCGTGACAGGCTGCGCGACGCCGGGGTCATCACCGAATGATCGCCGGCCTCGGCCCGGCGCTTGACGGCCGCGCGCCGCGGCGCTAGGCCGGCCGCCCATGACGGAACGCGAGCACAATCCGGCCGGCCGCCGAAACTTCTACGGCCGCCGCCACGGCAAGGCGCTGCGGCCCTCGCAGCGCGGCTATCTCGACGAGGATCTTGACGCGCTGGGCATCCCCGGCGTCGCGATCGACGACAATCCCGGCCGCCGGCCGCTCGACCTTCCCGCGCTCTTCGGCCGCGAGGCGCCGCTCTGGCTGGAGGTCGGCTTCGGCGGCGGCGAGCACATGGTCCACATGGCCGGGCGTTACCCCGATATCGACCTGATCGGCTGCGAACCCTTCGTCAACGGCGTCGCGATGCTGCTGGGCAAGATCCGCCGGGCCGGGGTGACGAACCTGCGCATCCATCCCGGCGACGTGCGCGACCTGTTCGACGTGCTGCCCGCGGCCTGCCTGTCGAAATGCTTCCTGAACTACCCCGATCCCTGGCCGAAGAAGAAGCACCATCGCCGCCGCTTCGTCACCCCCGAACACCTCGTGCCGCTGGCCCGCACGATGCAGCCCGGCGCGGAGTTCCGGATCGCCACGGATATCCCCGACTATGTCCGCCAGGCGCATGAGGAGGTGCCGGGCGCCGGCTTCACCCTCGTGGCCGAGGGCGCCACGCCCTGGGAAGACTGGCTCACCACCCGCTACGAACACAAGGCGCTGCGCGAGGGCCGGGCGCCGCATTACCTGACCTTCCGGCGCGACTGATCCCGCGGGGCATGGACGGCCCCGCCGGCCCGCGCTATCGGAGGGGCGCGCAGCAGAGGGGATCACGCATGTCCGGCCATGGCGAGACATTCACGATGACCGCGCGGGCCTCGGGCCCGCTGTCGGGCACCGCCGAGGTGCCGGGCGACAAGTCGATCAGCCACCGCGCGATGATCCTCGGTGCGCTCGCGGTGGGCGAGACCCGGGTGACCGGCCTGCTGGAAGGCCAGGACGTGCTCGACACCGCCCGCGCGATGCAGGCCTTCGGCGCTACCGTCACCCGGCACGGGCCGGGCGCCTGGTCGGTCCTGGGCGTCGGCACCGGCGGCTTCGCCGAACCCGCCGACGTGATCGACTGCGGCAATTCCGGCACCGGCGTGCGGCTGATCATCGGCGCGATGGCCACCACCCCGATCACCGCGACCTTCACCGGCGACGCCTCGCTGCGGAAACGGCCGATGGGCCGGGTGACCGATCCGCTGGCGCTGTTCGGCGCCCGCGCCTACGGCCGTGCGGGCGGCAGGCTGCCGATGACCGTGGTCGGCGCGGCCGACCCGGTGCCGGTGCGCTACCGCCTGCCGGTGGCTTCGGCGCAGGTGAAATCGGCGGTGCTGCTGGCCGGGCTGAACGCGCCGGGCGAAACCGTCCTGATCGAACCCGAGGCGACCCGCGACCATAGCGAGCGGATGCTCGCGGGCTTCGGCGCCCGCCTCTCGGTCGAGGACGGGCCGGAGGGCCGGATCATCGCCCTGGCCGGGCAGCCGGAACTCGTCGCGCAATCCGTCGCGGTGCCGCGCGATCCGTCCTCGGCGGCCTTCCCGGTCGCGGCCGCGCTGATCGTGCCGGGATCGGACGTCCTCGTGCCCGGCGTCAGCCAGAATCCCACCCGCAACGGGCTCGTCGCCACGCTGGTCGAGATGGGCGCCGACATCGCCCTCGAAAACCCGCGCGAGGAGGGCGGCGAACCGGTGGCCGACCTGCGGGTGCGCGCCTCGGCGCTGCGGGGCATCGAGGTGCCGCCCGCGCGCGCGGCCAGCATGATCGACGAATACCCGGTGCTCTCGGCCATCGCCGCGCTGGCCGAGGGGCCGACGGTGATGCGCGGGGTGAAGGAATTGCGCGTCAAGGAAAGCGACCGGATCGACGCGATGGCCCGCGGGCTGGAGGCCAACGGCGTCCGGATCGAGGAGGGCGAGGACTGGTTCATCGTCCACGGATGCGGCCCGGATGGCGTGCCCGGCGGCGCGACGGTCGCAAGCCGGCTCGATCACCGGATCGCGATGGCCTTCCTCGTGCTCGGCCTCGCCGCGAAAGCCCCCGTCACCGTCGATGACGGCAGCCCGATCGCCACGTCCTTCCCGGTGTTCGAGCCGCTGATGACCGGGCTCGGCGCGGATATCGCCCGCGGCGCGGCGTGAGACGCGCGTCGTTTTGGTCGTCAAATATCCTCGGGGGGCGCCGGCGCAGCCGGCCGGGGGGCAGACAGCCCCCCGCCGCAGCGCCGCCGTCAGGCCGCCCGCGCCGGGGCGAAGCGGCGCTCGAAGCTTTCGCCGCGCGCGGCCATCTCGACCAGCAGCGCCGGCGGCGCGAAGCGCGGCCCATGCGCGGCGGCAAGCTCGGTCGCGCGTTCCGCCGCCCGTGCCGCGCCGATCATGTCGAGCCAGCCGAACGGCCCGCCCGACCAGGGCGCGAAGCCCCAGCCGAGGATCGCGCCGACATTGCCCTCGCGGATGTCGGTGAGAACCCCCGCCTCCAGCGCCCGCACCGCCTCCAGCGCTTGCACGTAAAGCAGCCGCTCCTGCACTGCGACCGGGTCGGGCTGGGCTTCGGCGGGGGGCCATAGCCGGGCCAGCCCGTCCCACAGCCCGCCGCGCCGGCCCGAAGCGTCATAATCGTAGAATCCCGCGCCGGCCTTGCGCCCCAGCCGCCCGGCCTCGGCCATCGGGAACAGCACCGCGTCCACCGCCGCGTCGGGATAGGCCTCGCCCATCGCCGCCCGCGTCGCCCTGGCGATCCTGACGCCAAGATCGATCGAGGTCTCGTCGACCAGTTGCAGCGGGCCGACGGGCATGCCGACCATCTTCGCGGCATTCTCGACCAGCGCCGGGGCCACGCCCTCGGCCACCATCCTCAGCCCTTCGTTGAGATAGGGGATGATGCAGCGGTTGGCGTAGAAGAACCGCGCGTCGTTCACCACGATCGGCGTCTTCCTGATCTGGCGCACGAAATCCAGCGCCTTGGCCACCGCCTCCTCGCCGGTCCTTTCGCCGCGGATGATCTCGACCAGCAGCATCCTGTCCACCGGCGAGAAGAAATGGATGCCGATGAAGCGCTCGGGCCGGGCGGAGGCGCGGGCGAGGCCGGTGATCGGCAGGGTCGAGGTGTTGGTGGCGAAGACCGCATCCGCGCCCAGCACGGCCTCGGCCTTCGCCGTCACCCCGGCCTTGACCTCGGGATCCTCGAACACCGCCTCGACCACAAGGTCGCAGCCCGCCAGTGCCGCGTAATCCGTCGTCGGCGTGATCCGGGCCAGAACCTCGGCCTTCTTCCCGGCCGTCACCTTGCCGTGCTTCATCGCCTTGTCGAGCAGCGCCTCGCCCTGCGCCTTGCCCCGCTCCGCCGCCTCCTGCGCGGCATCGATCAGCACCACCTCGATCCCTGCCATCGCCGCGACATGGGCGATGCCCGCGCCCATCATGCCCGCGCCCAGCACGCCCAGCCGGCGCACCCGCAGGTCGGCCACGTCGGGCCGGTTCGCGCCCTTTTCCAGCGCCTCCTTGTCCAGAAACAGCGACTTGATCATCGCGCCCGAGGACGGGTTCAGCAGGACATGGGTGAACCACCGCGCCTCGATCCGAAGCGCGGTGTCGAAGGGCACCTGCGCGCCCTCGTAGACCGCCGACAACAGCGCCTTCGCGGCGGGGTAGACGCCCATGGTCCGGCCCATCACCATCGCCGAGGCGCCGACGAAGGTCATGAACCCCGCCGGGTGATAGGGGGTGCCGCCGGGCATCTTGTAGCCCTTGGCGTCCCAGGGTTTCACGAGATCGGCGTCCGTGGCGGCCAGCAGCCAGTCCCGCGCACGGGCCATCAGGTCACCGGCCGGCACGACCTCGTCGATCACGCCGGCGGCCTTCATCTTCGCCGGGGCCTGCATCCTTCCCTCCAGCAGGTAGGGCGCGGCGCCCATCGCGCCGAGCTTGCGCACCAGCCGCGTGGTGCCGCCGGCGCCGGGAAAGATGCCCAGCTTGATTTCCGGCAGGCCGATCTTCGCCGTCGGAGTTTCGGCGGCGAAGATCCGGTGGCAGGCGAGCGGCAGTTCCAGCCCGATCCCGGCGGCGGTGCCGGGCAGGGCGGCGACGATCGGCTTGCCGCCCTTCAGGGTCTTCGGGTCCATCCCCGCGCGCTCGATTTTCCGCAAAAGGCCGTGCAGCCGCAGGATTCCCTCGAACAGGCCGCGGGCCGGGTCGTCGCCGGCCTCCGCCTTCATCCGCGCCAGCGCGCCCAGGTCCATCCCCCCGGCGAAATCGGCCTTGGCCGAGGTCAGGATCACGCCTTTCACGCCGTCGTCGGCCAGCGCCCGGTCGATCAGCCCGTCCAGCTCGGCGATCCCCTCGAAGGTCAGCACGTTCATCGACCGGCCCGGCAGGTCCCAGGCGATGGTGGCGATACCCTCGGCATCGGTGGAATAGTGGAACTCAGCCATCCTTGCCCTCCCCGGTGGCCAGCGGGCCGCCGTCCTTGCGGGTGAACGCGGCGCGGCCGTTCTCGACCGTCACCTGCATGTCGATGTCGGAATAGGTCGCGACCTCGCGCGGCGCGCGGCTGCCGATGACGAGGAACCGCGCCGGGGCGGCGGAGCGGTTGACGAAATGGTGGCCATCCGGCACCCCGGCGGGAAAGGCCGCGCAGTCGCCGGCGCGCATCACCGTCTCGCCGGCCTCCTCGATCAGCACGCATTCGCCCTCGGTCACCATCACGAACTCGTCTTCCTCGGCATGCCAGTGGCGGAGCGAGGACAGCGCGCCGGGTTCCAGCGTCACGAGGTTGACGCCGTATTGCGTGAGCCCGCCGGCCTGGCCCAGCCGCAGCGAGGAGCGCCCGGCCATCATCGCGTCATAGGGCGCGGGGTAGATCGAGCCGGTCCTCACCGGCACCTTGTCGATATCGATCTTCGGCATCGTCACACCCTTTCGATGATCGTGGCCGCGCCCATGCCCGAGGCGACGCAGAGGGTGGCGAGCCCGGTGGACAGGTCGCGCCGCTCCATCTCGTCCAGCAGCGTGCCAAGGATGATCGCCCCGGTCGCGCCCAGCGGGTGGCCCAGCGCGATCGCGCCGCCATTCACGTTGACCTTGCCGGGATCGACGCCGAAGGCCTGCTGGAACCGCAGCACCACCGCCGCAAAGGCCTCGTTGACCTCGAAGAGATCGATATCGCCGATCTCCATGCCCGCCGCATCCAGCGCCCGTTCGGTCACCGGGACCGGGCCGGTCAGCATGATCGTCGGCTCCGTCCCGATCCGGGCGGTGGCGCGGATCCGGGCGCGGGGTGTCAGCCCCAGCGCCGCGCCGAACCCGGCCGAGCCGACCAGCACCGCCGCCGCCCCGTCGACGATGCCCGAGGAATTGCCGGCATGGTGGATATGGTCGATTTTCTCAAGATGCGGATACTGCATCAGGGCGACCTTGTCGAAACCCGGCATGGTTTCCCCGATGTCCCGGAAGGCCGGTTTCAGCGCGGCAAGGGTTTCCGTCGTGGTGTCGGGGCGCAGGTATTCGTCGCGGTCGAGGATCGTCAGGCCGTTGACGTCACGCACCGGCACCACCGACCGGTCGAACCGGCCCTCGGCCCAGGCCGCCGCCGCCCGGCGCTGGCTTTCCACGGCCAGCGCGTCGGCCTCGGCGCGGGAAAAGCCGTGAAGGGTGGCGATCAGATCGGCCGAGATGCCCTGCGGAACGAAATGCACCTTCGTCGCCAGCGCCGGATCGACGGCGATCGCCGCGCCGTCCGATCCCATCGCGACCCGGCTCATCATCTCGACCCCGCCGGCGATATAGGCCTCGCCCGCGCCGCCGCGGACCTGGTTGGCGGCCAGGTTCACCGCCTCCAGCCCGCTGGCGCAGAACCGGTTGATCGCCAGGCCGGGGATCGTTTCGTCGAGCCCCGACATCAGCACCGCCGAACGGGCGAGGCAGCCGCCCTGCTCGCCGATCTGGGTGGCGTTGCCCCAGATCACGTCCTCCACCGCGCCGGGCCCCGCGATCCCGTTGCGGGCCGTGATGGCGTTCAGCATCTGCGCCGAAAGCGAAAGCGCGGTGACCTCGTGCAGGCTGCCGTCGGGTCGGCCCCGGCCACGCGGCGAACGGACGGCGTCGAAGATGTAGGCGTCGGTCATGCGCTCCTCCTCAGGCCCGGTCGGACGGGTTGCCGGGCATCAGGTCGTAGGGATGCTTCCAGCCCGGCAGCGCCGCGATCCGGTCAAGCCAGGCATCGATACCGGGCCATTGGGCGCGGTCGAAGCCGAAGGGCTCGGGGTAGTAGAGATAGCCGCAGCAGGCGAAATCGGCGATCGTCGGGCCCGCGCCGACGATCCAGTCGCGCGCCGCCAGATGCCGGTCGAGCACCGCATAGGCCGATTTCAGCCGCCCCTGCATGAAGCCGATGACCTCGGCGGGCCGCTTGGCTTCCGGCAGGAAGTTCATCAGGAACCGCGTCATCCCGGCCTGGCTGGACAGCTTGTGATTGTCCCACAGCACCCAGCGCAACACTTCGCGCGCCTCACCGGCGCCGTCGCCGCCGAACTTTCCCGTCCTTTCGACGACGTGATACTGGATCGCGCCGGACTGGGTGATCGACAGCCCGTCTTCCACGAACACCGGCGCCTCGCCCATCTCGTTCAGGGCGCGGTAGTCCGCTGTGCGGGTCGCGCCGTTGAAGAAATCGACGAACACGGGCTCCCAGTCGTAGCCCGAAAGCTCCAGCGTCAGCGCCGCCTTGTAGGCGTTGCCGCTTTCGCCGAAGCAGTGCAGTTGCGCGGTCATGGCGTCTCCCTTCAGGCCAGTCGTTGCGGCAGTTCCGCCTTGAACAGGCGCAGCCGGTGCGGCAGCGTTTCCGCGTCGGTCACGCTGGCGAAATTCTCGAACAGGAAGGTCAGCGCCTCGTCGGGCGTCAACCCGGCTTCTTCGGCGAAGCGGATCAGGCCGCGATAGGCCTCGTTCGTCATCGCGACGGGAAAGCGGCGGGTCAGGCGCAGGCGCTTGGGCATGGTTCAGTCTTTCCTGGGGGCGCCGTAGGTGGCGATGAAGGTGTCGAAGGCGGCGTTCAGCCTGTCGGGATCGGCGTAGTCGTCAAGATGTTCCAGCAGCACCACCAGCAGGTAGTTGTTCGACAGGCCGTATGTCTCGTTGAGCTTGCGCAGCCGGTCGTGCGCGGCCTCGGTCAGCGCCACGCTGCGGCGCACCGGCAGGGGCAGACGGGCGGCCATCAGAAGGCCTCCGCCGGCAGCGCCATCACCGGCGCCGCGCCGCTGCGGATGCGCGCAAGATGCAGCGCGGTGGCGGGCAGGTGGCGGGCCATGTAGTAGCGCCCGGTGGCCAGTTTCGCGTCCAGGAAGGCCGGGTCGCCGCGGCCCGCGTCCTGCATCGCCAGCGCCGCCTTCGCCATCCGCGCCCACATCAGGCCAAGGCAGACATGGCCGAAGAGATGCAGGAAATCCGTCGAACCGGCGAGCGCGGTGTCGGGATCCTTCATGCCCTCGGTCATGAACACCTCCAGCGCCGCCTGCATGTCCTTCGAGGCGGCCTTGAGCGGATCGAGGAAATCGGCCTTCAGCCGGTCGTCCCCGGCATTTTCGGCGATCATGGCCTTGACCAGCGCGAAGAACCCCATCACCGGCCGGCCGCCCTCGGCGGCCAGCTTGCGGCCCACGAGGTCGAGCGCCTGAACCCCGTTCGCGCCCTCGTAGATCATCGCGATCCGCGCGTCGCGGGCGAACTGGCTCATCCCCCATTCCTCGATATAGCCATGCCCGCCGAAGACCTGCTGCGCGGCCACCGCCGTCTCGAACCCCCTGTCGGTCAGGAACCCCTTGATCACCGGCGTCAGCAGCGAGATCAGCCCCTCGGCCTCCGCGTCGCCGGCGCGATGCGCCCGGTCGATCAGTTCCGCGCCCCACAGCGTGAAGGCCCGCGCCCCCTCGACGAAGCTTTTCTGGTCCATCAGGCTGCGGCGGATGTCGGGATGCACGATGATCGGGTCGGCCGCGCCCTCGGGGTTGCGCGCGCCGGTGACGGCGCGGCCCTGCAGCCGGTCCCTGGCATAGGCCGCGGCGGCCTGGTAGGCGGCCGCGGCCACCGCGTAGCCCTGCAGGCCCACGCCCAGCCGCGCCTCGTTCATCATCGTGAACATCGCGCGCATGCCCTTGTGCAACTCGCCAAGCAGGAACCCGGTCGCGCCATCGTAGTTCATCACGCAGGTGGCGTTGCCGTGGATGCCCATCTTCTCCTCGATCTTGCCGCAGCTGACCGCGTTGCGCGCGCCGAGGGCGCCATCGGCACCGACGAGGTATTTCGGCACGATGAAGAGGGAAATGCCCTTCGTGCCCGCGCCGCCGCCCGGCGCCTTGGCCAGCACCAGATGGACGATGTTCTCCGCCATGTCGTGGTCGCCGGCGGAGATGAAGATCTTCTGCCCGGTGATCCTGTAGCTGCCGTCGGGCTGCGGCTCGGCCTTCGTGCGCATGATGCCAAGGTCGGTGCCGGCATGCGGTTCGGTCAGGTTCATCGTGCCGGTCCAGTCCAGCGCGACCATCTTCGGCAGGTAGGTCGCCTTCTGATCCTCGGTGCCATGGGCGAGGATCGTGCCGATCGCGCCATGCGTCAGGCCCTGATACATGTTGAACGCCATGTTGGCCGAGACGAACATCTCGCCCACCGCGGTGCCCAGCAGATAGGGCAGGCCCTGACCGCCGTAGTCCTCGGGCAGGTCGAGCCCGTTCCAGCCGCCCGCCTTCATCTGCTCGAAGGCGGCGCGGAAGCCCTCCGGCGTGCGCACCACGCCGTTTTCCAGCACGCAGCCCTCGCGGTCGCCCACCGCGTTCAGCGGCGCCAGCACGCCCTCTGCGAGCTTCGCGGCCTCGGCCAGCACCGCGCCGGTGAACTCCGGCTCGAGCTGGTCGTAGCCCGGCACCGGCTGGCGGCCGGCCTGCAACACCTCGTCCAGCACGAAGGAAAGATCGGCCAGCGGGGCCTGGTATGTCGGCATTCTCGTCTCTCCCGGTCTCGCGCGGCGCTCAGGCCGCGGATGTCTTGTCCGTGTCGGCCAGCATCGCCTCGGCGGCGGCGATCTGGACCCTGAGTTCGTCGATGGCCGCGGTGAGGTCGTCGCGCTGCGCCTCCATCGCCGCCAGCCGTTCCCGCGCCCGGGCCACCGTCTGGGCGACCTGTGTGCGCTGCCCGTCGCCCAGGTCGTAAAGCTCCAGAAGCTGCCGGATCTCCTCCAGCGCGAAGCCGAAGCGCCGGCCGCGCAGGATCAGCGTCAGCCGCGCCCGGTCGCGCCGGGTGTAAAGCCGCTTCTGCCCGTCCCGGATCGGCGCCAGCAGTTCCTTCGATTCGTAGAACCGGAGTGTCCGGGCCGTCACGCCGAAGGCCGCGCACATCTGCCGGATCGTCATCGTCTCGTCGCGCATCGCTCCCGTCCTCCCGTGGCGGGTGGCGTCGATCATAGCGCGGAAGTTGACGTTGACGTAAACGTAACGCTGCGTCACCCGGCGGCGTGACGCGGGGTCACGGCGGCATGTCGGCCAGATGCTGCCGCGTTTCGTCCCGCAGCCGCCGCAGATCGTCGATCGCCGCGTCGATCTTGTCGCGTTGCCGGGCCAGTTCGGCCAATTGCCGGTCGGCCATCGCCACCCACACCTCGTATTGCTCGCGCGATCCCTTCCGGTCGCGCAGGTCCAGCCACTGACGGATTTCCTCGAGGCTGAAGCCGAAGCGGCGGCCGCGCAGGATCAGCGTCATCCGCGCCACCTCGCGCGGGCCGTAGAACCGGGCCCGGCCCTGCTTTTGCGGGTTCAGCAGTTCGATATACTCGTAATAGCGCAACGTGCGCGGCGTCACCTCGAAACGCGCGCACATCTCCTTGAAACTCAGCAACTCGCCTGCCATCGGCTCCTCCCGTCCCCGGCGCATGGAGCCTAGAGCGGCCGGCGGGGCGGTTCAATCGGCCCCCTTGCGGCGCGCGCCCGGCCGGGCGACAAGAAGCCAGACGACGAGGGGGCGGCATGGACCCGGAAGAGAAACGCAGGCTGGCGCGGCAGTTCGTCGAGGCGATCCCGCATTCCCGTGCGCTGGGCATGGAGCTTGACGATCTGGGCGAGGGGCGCGCGGTGCTGTCGATGCCCTACGACGCGCGGCTGGTCGGCGATCCGGCCTCGGGCGTGATCCACGGCGGCGCGGTCTCGGCGCTGATGGATACCTGCTGCGGCGCCTCGGTCATGGCGCATCCCTCCAGCCCCGGCGCGACGGCGACGATCGACCTTCGGATCGACTACATGCGGCCCGCCACGCCGGGCCAGCGGATCACCGCGCGGGCGGAATGCTACCATGTCACCCGCACCGTGGCCTTCGTGCGCGCCACCGCGCATGACGAGGATGAAAGCCGCCCGGTCGCCACCGCCGCCGGCGCCTTCACCGTCGAACCGGGCGGGGCGGGGAAATGAGCCGGCCGCGCCCGGAACCCGTGCAGGTCGTCAAGCAGCGGCGCGACGCGGCGCTGAACGCGCTGGTGCACGGCGTGCCTTACATCCAGTTCCTCGGGATCGAATTCGACCGCCGCGGCGACGAGTTGACGGCGGTTCTGCCGTTCGACGAGAAACTCATCGGCAACCCGTTCCTGCCGGCGCTGCACGGCGGGGTGACGGCGGCGTTCCTCGAGGTCACGGCGATCATCGGCCTGTCGTGGTCGCTGTGGTGGGAAGAGATGGAAAGCGGCCGGATCGATCCGGCGGCGCTGGACCCCGCGCAGCTGCCGCGGCTGCCCAAGACCATCGATTTCACCGTCGATTACCTGCGCTCCGGCCTGCCGCGCGACGCCTATGCGCGGGCGCGTGTGAACCGCTCGGGCCGGCGCTATGCCTCCGTCCATGTCGAGGCCTGGCAGGACAACCGCGCGCGGCTGTTCGCGCAGGGCACCGGCCATTTCCTGATGCCGCGCCGCGACGACTAGACGATGCGGCCCGTCAGCCATGCGCGGGTCTGGCGGATCGCCGCGCCGATCGTGCTGTCGAACGCCACGATCCCGATCCTCGGCGCGGTCGATACCGGTGTCGTGGGCCAGCTGGGGCAGGCCGCGCCGATCGGCGCGGTCGGGATCGGCGCGGTGATCCTGACCTCGCTCTACTGGGTCTTCGGCTTCCTCAGGATGGGCACTTCGGGGATGGTCGCGCAGGCGCAGGGCGCGGCCGACGCGGCCGAGGTGGCCGCGCATCTGGTTCGGGCCCTGATGATCGCCGGCGCGGCCGGGATGGCGCTGATCCTGTTGCAGGTGCCGCTGTTCGCCGGCGCCTTCGCGCTTGCCCCGGCATCGGCCGAGGTCGAGGGGTTGGCGCGCGGCTACCTCGCGATCCGGATCTGGGGGGCGCCGGCCACCATCGCGCTTTATGCCGTCACCGGCTGGCTGATCGCGCTGGAACGCACCGGCGCCGTGCTTGTGCTGCAGTTCTGGATGAACGGCGTCAACGTGGTGCTCGACCTGTGGTTCGTCCTCGGCCTCGGCTGGGGGGTGGAGGGCGTGGCGCTGGCCACGCTGATCGCCGAATGGTCGGCGCTGGGCCTTGGCCTGTGGCTGTGTCGCGCGGCCTTCGCCGGGCCGCACTGGCGCGACGCGCGGCGGGTGTTCGACCGCGTGCAACTGTGGCGGATCGGCCGGGTCAACGGCGACATCATGCTGCGTTCGGTCCTGTTGCAGGCCTGTTTCACCTCGTTCCTGTTTCTCGGCGCGTGGTATGGCGACGTGACGCTGGCCGCCAACCAGGTGCTGGTGCAGTTCCTGCACATCACCGCCTATGCGCTCGACGGCTTCGCCTTCGCCGCCGAGGCGCTGGTGGGGCAAGCGGTGGGCGCACGCTCGCGCGGGCAGGTCCGCCGCGCCGCGCTGGTGTCCAGCCAGATGGGCCTTGCCGGCGCGGTGCTGCTGGCGGCGGTGTTCTGGCTGGCGGGGCCGGCGATCATCGACCTGATGGCCAAGGCCCCCGAGGTGCAGGCCGAGGCGCGCCGCTATCTCGGCTGGATCGCCCTCGCGCCGCTGATCGGCATCGCGAGCTGGATGTTCGACGGCATCTTCATCGGCGCGACGCTGACGCGAGAAATGCGGCTTGCGATGCTGCAATCGGCCACGGTCTACCTGCTGGCGCTGCTGGTGTTGTTGCCGCTGGCCGGCAATCACGGGCTTTGGGCGGCGCTGATGCTGCTCAACGCCGCGCGCGGGCTGACGATGGCGCGCTACTATCCCCGGGCCGAGGCGCTGGCGGGCTGAAGCCAGCGCGCCCGGTCGGTGCCCACGGCCTCGGCGACGCTGGCATGGCCGTCGCGGGCCAGCAGGTCGTCGAGCCCCTGCGCGATCCGCCCGGCAAGGCCGATCCCCTCGTAGACCATCGCGGTGTAAAGCTGCACGGCCGAGGCGCCGGCGCGGATCTTGGCATAGGCCTGTTCGGCGCCGGCAATGCCGCCGACGCCGATCAACGGCAGCTTTCCATGCGTGAGAACCGACAGACGGGCCAGAACCCGCGTGGAGATTTCGAACAATGGCGCCCCGGAAAGGCCGCCCCTTTCGCCCCGATGAGCACTTTTCAAACCTTCGCGCGAAACCGTGGTGTTGGTCGCGATGATCCCGTCGATGCCGGAGGTCAGCGCCACCTCGGCGACCTCGTCGATCTCTGCATCGCCCAGGTCCGGCGCGATCTTGAGAAACACGGGCACCGGCCGGTCCAGCGCCGCGCGCGCCGCGATCACCCCGTCGAGAAGCGCGGACAGCGCCGCCTTGCCCTGCAGGTCGCGCAGCCGTTCGGTATTGGGCGACGAGACGTTGACGGTGGCGAAATCCACCGCCGGCCCGCAGGCCGCCAGCACGGTGGCGAAATCCGCCGCCCGGTCGTCGCTGTCCTTGTTGGCGCCGAGGTTGAGGCCCACCGGAATGCCCGCCGGTCGCGCCGCCAGCCGCGCGCCGATGGCCGCCATCCCGTCGTTGTTGAACCCGAAACGGTTGATCGCCGCGCGATCCTCGGCCAGCCGAAACAGCCTCGGGCGCGGATTTCCGGGCTGCGGCCGCGGCGTCGCCGCGCCAACCTCGAGAAAGCCGAAGCCCGCGCGCATCAGCTGGGGCAGCGCCACCGCGTTCTTGTCGAACCCGGCCGCCAGGCCCACCGGGTTGGGCAGGTCGAGACCCGCGATCCGGGTGGCCAGCCGGGGCGAGGTGACGGGGCCGGGCAGCGGCGCCAGCCCGGCGCGCAGCGCCCGCAGCGCAAGGCCGTGCGCCAGTTCCGGGTCCAGCCGATGCGCGAGCGCCAGGCCCAGCCGCTCCAGCGCGCTCACAGCACCCCCTCGGGAAAGATGTGGCCGGCCGAGCCCAGCGGTAGCGACTTGTCCCAAAGCACGTCGGTCAGCCGCAACTCACGGTAGAGATGCGGGAACAGCTGGCCGCCGCGCGACGGTTCCCAGCGCAACTCCGCCCCCAGCCGGTCGGGATCGACGGCGACGAGCACGAGATCGCTTTCCGCCGCGAAATGCTTCGCCGCCGTCTCGGTCACCTGCCCGGCGGTGGAGAAGTGGATATAGCCGTCCGTAAGGTCGATGGGTGCGCCGCGCGTCGTGCCGGCCGCGCGGAACGCGTCCCATTCGGAGCGGCGGAAGATCTTGAAGATCGGCATGGCGCCGTCATGCCCTGTGCCCGGCCGCCGGTCAATCCCGCGCCGTGCGGCACCGTGCCCGTCACGGGGCCTTTGACTCGTCCCGCCGGGGGCCGCAAACTCCGGCCATCCGACAGGGATAGGGAGAAACCCATGACCACCCAGGCACTTTACCGCAGGCTACTGGGCGCTTCCGCCGTTCTGGCGCTGGGCGCCGGGGCCGCTGCCGCCGACTACACGCTGCACGTGCTGCATGTGAACGACCTGCACAGCCGGATCGAATCGATCAACCGCTTCGATTCGACCTGCAACGCGGAAGGCGAGGAGAAGGGCGAATGCTTCGGCGGCGTCGCGCGTCTGGCCACCAAGGTCGCCGAGATGCGCGGCGAGCTTGAGGCCGCCGGCCGGAACGTCGTGCTGCTGGATGCGGGCGACCAGTTCCAGGGCTCGCTGATGTACACCACCTACAAGGGCGCGGCCGAGGCCGAGTTCATGGAGAAGATCGGCTTCGACGCGATGGCCGTCGGGAACCACGAATTCGACGACGGGCCCGAGGCGCTGGCCGCCTTCGTCGATACGGTCAGCTTCCCGGTGCTGTCGGGCAACCTCGACCTCAGCCAGTCGAACCTTCTGGCCGGCAAGGTGCAGGATACCGTGATCCTCGAGGTCGGCGGCGAGAAGATCGGGCTCGTCTCGGCCCTGGCGACCGACACGGTCGATACCTCCTCGCCCGGTCCGAACGTGATCTTCAAGGACGAGATCGAGGAGTTGAAGGCCGATGTCGCCGCGCTGGAGGCGCAGGGCGTCAACAAGATCATCGCGCTGACCCATGTCGGCTACAACCTCGACCAGCGGATCGCGGCCGAGGTGCCGGGCGTCGACCTCGTGGTGGGCGGGCATTCGCACACCTACCTGTCGGCCTCCGATCCCAAGCGCCAGGGGCCCTATCCGACCTGGGTGGATACCGCCGCGGGCGGCATGGTGCCGGTGGTGCAGGCCTATGCCTATTCGAAATACCTCGGCCACGTGGAACTGACCTTCGACGACGCCGGCAACCTGACCTATGCCGGCGGCGACACGATCGTGCTCGACGCCGCGGTGACGCCGGATGCCGACATCGCCGCGCGGGTGGCCGAACTCGCCGGCCCGATCGAGGAGTTGAAGGCGCGGGTCGTGGCCGAATCGGCCGCCCCGATCGACGGCGACCGCGCGAACTGCCGCGCGGTGGAATGCCAGATGGGCAATCTGGTGGCCGATGCGATGCTCGACCGTGTGCAGGATCAGGGTATCCAGATCGCCTTCCAGAACGGCGGCGGGCTGCGCGCCTCGATCGATGCGGGCGAGGTGACGATGGGCGAGGTTCTGACGGTGCTGCCGTTCCAGAACACGCTGTCGACCTTCCAGGCCAAGGGGTCCACCCTTGTCGCGGCGCTGGAAAACGGCGTCAGCCAGGTCGAGGACGGCGCGGGCCGGTTCCCGCAGGTCGCGGGGATGACATTCGCCTTCGATCCGGCGCAGCCCGCGGGCGCGCGGGTGTCCGACGTGATGGTGATGGAAGATGGCGCATGGGCGCCGATCGACCCCGAGAAGGTCTATGGCGTGGTCACCAACAACTACGTCCGCAACGGCGGCGACGGGTACCGGATGTTCGCCTCGGAGGGTATGAACGCCTATGACTTCGGCCCCGACCTTGCCGATGTGACGGCGGAATACCTTGCCGCGCAGGGGCCCTACACGCCCTATCTGGACGGCCGCATCACCCGCAAGTGACCGCGGCGGGCGCGTGATCGGGGGCCGCGGCAGTGCCGCGGCCCCGTTCCGTTGCGGCCGGCGTCAGCCGGTCGTCGCGGTCGTCGGGTCGATCACCCGGCGGATCTCGGTGATCGTGTTGGCGGGAAACCCGCTGAGGTCCGCATGGCGCAGGATCGCCGCCTCGTCCTCGGCCAGATAGACGCAAAAACTCTTGTCGCCGGCGATGTAGCTCGATTGCCATTGCACGCTGGGCGACAGCTCCGCCAGCGCCCGGTTCGACTGGGTCGCGGCGGCGCCCAGTTCGGCCGGGCTCATCGCGCCGATCCCCGGCAATTCGCGTTCGATGATGTATTTCCGCATCGCACCGATCCTCCTTTGGGAAAAGAAATTCTTTCTGTGTGTGCGGATGATGACGCCGTTTTAATAAATGATTCCGTCATTTATTCTTTGGTCATCCAAAGCTTTTCTTTACGCTTGGCGGCATGAAGGCCGTGCATCTGAACGCGCTTCGGGCGCTTGAGGCGGTGCTGCGCCTCGGCAGCCTGCGCGCCGCGGCGGAGGAATTGAACGTCACGCCCGCAGCGGTCGGACAGCAGGTGCGGGTGCTGGAAGGGGTTCTTGGCCGCAAGCTGCTGGACCGGCGCCCGGGCGGGGCGGTGCCCACCGACCCTGCGCGCGGCGCGGCGGCCCGGCTGACCGGCGCCTTCGCCGACCTCGCGGAGGTGTTGACCGACCTGTCCGTGACCGAACAGGGCAACCGCGTCGCGGTGACGATGACCGTTGCCGTCGCCGAAGGCTGGCTGCCGCGCGAACTGCCGGATTTCTTCGTCCGCGCGCCGGAGATCGACCTGCGGCTCGATTCCAGCCGCGCCGCCGTCGATCTCGCGCACGGCGAGTTCGACTTCGCGATCCGCCACATGGGGCCGCCGGCGAAGGAGTTCGCCGCCATCACGCTGTTTCCCAGCCTGATCGCACCGGTCTGCACGCCGGATTTCGCGCGCCGCTACGGGCTGGCGCCGGATACGCGGAGCCTGCGGGGTGTGCCGCTGAACCATGTCCCGGTGCCGACGAGCGATCCCGACTGGGTCGACTGGCCGGAATGGTGCGCGCGCTTCGGCCTTGCCGCGCCGGTGGAGGGGCAGGCCCCGCAGGTTTCGGCCGGGTTCGGCCACCTGCGCTTTGCCTTCGCCGGTCTGGGCCTGACGCTCAGCGCGCTGGTCGACAGTTTCGATGCCCTGCAACGCGGCGACCTCGTGCTGCCCTTCGGCCCCGACCGGGTCGTGACCAGCGCCTATTCCTATCGCCTGATCTGGCCGAAGGAGCGGCGCCTGTCGCCGCTGCAGCGGCTGTTTCGCGACTGGATC
>Ga0180430_10002038_pt1 | contig 18851 bp, 20 predicted proteins | sample SS_ome_9_FD_132999 | JGI IMG/M metagenome (GOLD analysis project Ga0180430, IMG submission 132999) | Hypersaline lake sediment archaeal communities from the Salton Sea, California, USA - SS_1_S_2 metaG | ecosystem: Environmental > Aquatic > Non-marine Saline and Alkaline > Hypersaline >... | reverse complement strand
GTCGACCTGGTCGACTGCTCCAGTGGCGGCAACACGCCCACGCCGCCCCGACCCATCGGGCCCGGCTATCAGGTCGGCTTCGCGGCCCGCGTCCGAGAGGCCGCCGCGGTGCCCACCTCAGCCGTGGGCCTGATCACGTCGGCTCAACAGGCCGACACAGTGATCCGCACAGGTCAGGCCGATGTGGTGATGCTGGGAAGGGAACTGCTGCGACACCCCTACTGGCCGCTCGATGCAGCGTCTCGGCTGGGGGCTGACATCACCTGGCCAGAACAGTACGCCAGGGCTCGCCGCTAGTCAGACAACGCGATGTGAGTTGACGTACTCCCAGTCGATCTCGTAGCCCATCCCTGGGCCCTGCGGCACGGCGACGTAGCCGTCCTCGTCCAGCGCATCGGGGATGCTGTGCCAATAGGGCGGCGAGTCATCACACGTTACCCCCGGCGCCAGCAGCCCACGCTCGTAGTACTCACACGTGTCCTCGCTGGTAGCGCCCAGTATCTGTAGGTTGCCGAACCCACTCATGTGGATCTCGCACCGCACGCCGTACGCCTCGGCCACCGAGACCATCTTCTTCACCCCGGTGATCCCCCCGCGCAGCACGTCGATGCGTGACATATCCGACGCCTCGCGCAATATCCAGTCCGCCCGCGTGTACAGGCTGCCCGCCGCGATCTCAGGCGACAGAATCGGGATGTCCAGCTCCCGCGCAAGCTTCTCATACGAGCGCACCCGGTACTCAGGCATCGGGTGCTCGTACCAGACGAAGCCCATCTCCTCCAGCGCCCTCCCCACCCAGATAGCCTCCTCATAGGAGCAGTAGGTGCCCCACGGGTCGAACATCAGCGCCATCTCGTCACCCACCGCCTCCCGTACCGCACGACACGCTGCCACGTCCGCCTTCACATGCGACGGGCGCCCCGGCACCGGTTCGAACGTCACAGGATCGGCGAAGTAGTAGGGGTGGATCTTGTAGGCCAGATAGCCGGCCTCTCGACACCCCAGGGCGTGCTCTGCGTACACCTCGGGCGGCCCTAGGTTGGGATAGGTGCTGGCATAGGCCTTGACGCGATCTCGACATCCTCCCAGCAGCTTGTGCACCGGCACCCCGAAGGCCCGCGCCTGCAGGTCCCACAGCGCCATGTCCAGCACACTGAGGATGTTCTCTGGCACCTTGGCCACCCACAGCCAATGCCAGAACTTCTCCCGGTCGAAGGGGTCCTGCCCCACCAGCATGGAGCGGGCCCGCGAAAGCAGCTGCCGCCGTTCGTCCGGCAACAGCCCGTCGCGGTCGCCGTGTCCGTGCCCGCCGAAGTAGTATCCCTCCGCGCCCTCATCGATCCGGATCCGCGTCAGCGTCTGGTGTGCTACGCCGTCCACCACCAACTGCCGGTCGCGGAAGATCTCGCGCGGCACTTCGAAGACAATGACATCGACATCCGTGATCTTCATGGTCATGCTCCGTACAGCCGCTCGATAACCACTGCCAGGTCACGCTCGGTCGCTTCGTCCAGCGGCGGCGCTGGATCGCGCACCCGTGCGGTCCGGATCACACCCCGCCGCTGCAGGAGCTGTTTGTGGACGTGGAAGAAAGCGCCCCACCCCTGCGCACAGAGACGGTTGACCGGCAGGATACGGTCAAAAAAGACGCCCAAGGCAGCCGCCTCGTCGCCGGCGTGGACAAGGTCCCAGACCTGCACAAAGGCCTCGGGAGTGCTGCACCCCGGCATCGTCCCTTGGGACCCGCGCCGAAGCTCCTCGATGAAGTAGTTGCCCCCACCCCCGCCGAAGACAGTCAACAGGTCGCCCCCAGCTTGAACTGCCTCGGCGACCCTGAGCGTGATGGGCGCGCTCTCCACCTTAACATACTGTACCCACGAGCTCTCCTCGGCGATCTCACGAGCCAGGCTCCCAGAGACGTGCTGGCCGTTCACATCCTGGATGAAGATGGGCAAGCCGATCCCATCGGAGACAGCCCGGTAGTAGCTCTTGATCCCCTCCGTGCCCGGCGACAGGAACGACGGCGCGGTCAGCATCAGCGCATCCGCCCCGTTGTCGCGCGCCAGCCGGCTGTAGTGCAGGGCCTGTGATGTGCCAGTCCCGCTGGTGTTGATCACCACGCGGACGCTCTGGCGTCCGTTGACCCGTTCTGCCACGCGGTCGACCACAGTGCGTGTAACGAGGATGCGTTCCAGTTCGGTCAAGCGTAGGACCTCGCTGCCCAGCGCAACGCCCAATCCGTGGACGCCTTGCTCCAGCTGGAAGTCGACCAGGCTCTGCAGACTGTCCACGTCCACGCGGTCCTGGTCATCGAACGGCGTGACGAGGATCGGGTAGACACCGCGCATCGTAGCCTCTGCCATAGGGCACCTCACTGGGACTAGGAGACGAGCAAGTCCTTCGCCACGGGTCCGGGATCGCCGACGAGCCGGTCAAACCAGATCGACCCATCGGCCAGCGGCACGTCGATCAGCCAGTCGCCAATTGAGACACCGCCGCGGTCCAGTAGCTCGATCGCAGCGCGCATGTTCGGGGGCGTGTAGCAGGAGCTGGCCTGGACTGTCTGCTCCTTGCGAATGAGCTCGGCCACGGGCATCTCGCTCGATTCCTCGTGCAGCCCGCTCAACACCACGCGCCCGCCACACATTGCGCTCGGGTGACGGCTTTGCCCACCACGTCCAGCGAGACCGCCACGCCACGCCCATCCGTGGCATCGAGCACCAACGTCACCACATCGGTAGCCAGAGGATTGAGCGTGGTGGCGCCCAACGCCGTCGCATTGGCCAGCCGACCGGTATTGGTATCCGAAACGAAGACACGCCCGACCCCCTGCGCGCTCAATGCCTGGACCGCCAGCAAACCGATCGCACCGGCGCCCACGATGAGTACGTCGGCGCCGCGCACGTCCCCCATCAGCGATGCGGCGCGGATAGCACACGCCCTGGGCTCCGCCAATGCGCCCGTTCGCAGGTCAAGGCTCTCAGGTAGCACGAAGACCATATGCGCCGGCACGGCTACATACCGCGCAAACGCGCCGGGTCGTCCGGCGCCGATAGGATTCCGGTGCTCACACAGGTGCTGACGCCCCATACGGCACTGAAGACACGTGCCGTCGTAGACCATAGGATCCACCGTCACCCGCATCCCCACCTTGAGGGCCGGCGAGCAAGCCGTCTCGGACTCCGTCTCGACAATGGTACCCGAGAACTCATGGCCCATCACCAACGGGGGGCCTGCGAATTGCGCTGTGGCCCAGGTAACCGCTCAGCTCGGAGCCGCAGATGCCGCCCTACGCGACCTCGACGAGGACCTCGCCCGCCGCCAGCTCTAGGGCCTGCAACGTCTGCACGACAGCCTCACGCGGCCCCGTCCACACCAGGGCCCTCATCTCAGCGCCAACCACATCTGACATAGCCACCTCCGGTGAGAGGATTGTGGGGCCAGCGGATGCGATGTCAAGGTGACGCGCAGCGAGGCGACATCCCGGTTACGGCACGATCCCCACCACACTACCCGTTCGGTTCGTGTGCACCTCATACTCGACGCCGTCGACGGCGGCCACAATGCTGTACCCCGGCGTGATCACGGTGAGACACATCTGCCCGGGCCTGCGGATACCGATGCAGGCATCGCGCCACTCAACGGCCTCCGCCGTCATCACCTCGACGGCATCCTCAGCGACGGAAAGATGCTCGGCCAGTCTGGTCCTGGCGACTGACACCGCGGGGATGCCCGCATACGGATCGTCCGCCGGCATCGACACCGACTCCCGCTTCACCGTCGCCACCATGTGCCAAAGCACCGGCAGCACCCCATCCAGTGCCTGGTCCGTGGGCGACGCCGCATACAGATCATAGGCACCTCTCTTCTGGTCATCCTCCACCATCACCACCAACACGTGCACCTGAACCCCGATCACGTCCGCCTTGGTGTCCTCGCCCTCGGAAGGCTCACCAAAGACCTGTACCCGGAACCAACGCCCTGGCCCCAGCGGCGTCTCAATCGCCTCGCTCGCCACCACCTGGCTATTGGTCGGCAGCAGGGCCGCTTCCGGCTCCGCCCCCGGCGCCAACGCCATCCAGGTCGCGCCGATCCGCGACGCCCCGTCGGGCGAGCCCCACATGTCGCCCGCCACGCCCGGAATCCAGTCCTCCGGCATCTCCACCCACAGATCGGTGAAGCGCACGCCCGTGATCGTCGTCACCATCTCGGTCGGCACGACCGCCGGACCGTCAGCGCCCGCCTGCATCTCGACCGGCGCCGTCGGAGAGGCGACCGGTGAGAGAGGAGAGATGAGATGCCCGTGGGTCGGCGTGGGCAGAACCGAGACCGTGCTCGCCGGCACCGTCGGGCCTTCAACGCCCCCCATACACCCCGATGCCCAGACCAACGCTGCCACAAGAACCACAGCTCGACGAATCCATCCTCGGTATCGCATGCGTGACCTCCTCTTCCCTGACCTGTCCCCATGACGCAAGCCGGACCCGGCAGGTTCCATACCTGTATCTTCGAACGGAACCCAACGCTCCGAGGACCTCTGTTGACCGCCCTCAGCCGGTCGCCCCCAACGAGAACTGCAACGTGTAGGTTGTGCCAGGGCCATCCGCCACATCGAGGGATCCACCAAGCTGGGCGACCAGCGCACGGACCAGCTGGAGACCAAGGGTGTCGCCCCTCGCGAGGCCAACCTCATCCGGCAGCCCCACGCCGTCATCAGATATGACAATGCGTGCACCATCGACTGTGCCGGCCACCTCGATGTGGATGCGACCATGACGCCCATCGGGAAAGGCGTGCTGCAGCGCGTTGGTGACGAGCTCGGTGAGGATGAGGCCACAGGGCACGGCTTGGTCGATGCTGAGAGCCACGGGCTCGCTATCAACATCGACATCGATGACACCAAAGCCGGCGTAGGACCCAATGAGGTGGCCGACCAGGTCCTCCGTGTAACGGCCGAGTTCGATGTGTGCCAGGTCTTGAGCTAGGTAGAGGCCCTCGTGGATCATAGCCATGGATCGGACGCGGTGTTGGCTCTCCATGAGGATGTCGCTGATCTGGGGATCGGGAACCCGCGCGGCCTGCAGCCGAAGAAGGCTGGAGATGATCTGAAGGTTGTTCTTGACGCGGTGGTGGATTTCCTTAAGCAGGATGTCCTTCTCAGCCAGGGAAGCGGAGAGCCGCTGCATATGGGTCTCGAGGTTGGCGTGGAGTTGGGCTTGCCTGAGTGCCACCGCGAGCGAGTGCGACACCTGGCTGGCGATATCGGCGTGATTCTCATCGAAGACGCCGATCTCTGTCGAGGTGAGGACGAGTGCGCCGATCAGCTCGGATTTGTAGACCAGGGGTGCTGCCAGCAGGGCGTGGACGCCACTGATGGCCATGGCCCGGAGGACGGCCGGCAGCCGTGCCGGTTCCCTGTGGAGATCGGGCGTGACATAGACATCGCCCTGAGCCAGATCATCGAGGATATAGCCAAGATCGCCCAGGCGGGCCAGCGAGCGACGTCTCTCTGGATAACTACGCTGATGGTCACCACCCTGTGCAAGTCCGTACACCACCACTTCATCGAGTTCGAGGGCCTTGAGGACGACAGCGCTGTCCTCGGCAGGGGCAAGGCTGGTGAGCCGCTCCAGGGTCTCCCGGATGATGGCCTCGATGGAATAGGCCGCTAGGACCCGCTGCTCAATATCACGCAGGATACTGAGCCGCTCGGCCGTTTCAACCTGCGCCGTATAGAGCCGAGCCGCCTCGAGCGCGGCAGCCATCTGAGCTGCGAAGACGGTGAGTCCGGGCATGTCCTGCTCGCCGAATTGCGCCCGCTCACTCCAGATCACAAGCACACCGAGGGTGCGTCCCTCAACCACCAACGGCAGCCAGGACATGGGCGTGCCCGCCGCAGGTCGGGACCCAAGTCGGGTGAACGCCTGAATGACGAACCGGGGTAGATGGAGAGCAGTCGCCTGGATGGCGTCCGTCAATTTGGTGCTGAAGACCGACCGCTGCTGCTCGACGACGGGATCCCACTGGGCAAACTGGTCACGCGAAAGCCGGTAGCCCACCATCTTGTCTCCCATCAACCGCTCGCCGACTGCGAGGACCGATCGGCTGATGGACGTGTAGACGACGGATAGGCTCTCGTCATCTCGATCCACGAGCATGATGATGCACTTGGTGCCGAGGGCGAGGAGCTCGCGCCCGACTGTCTCCATCACAGCGTCGGGCGCGATGGTGGTGCGCAGCCGAGCGGCGACGTTACTGAGGGCCAGGACGAGGTCGTTTGTCCGGGCCAGAGCCGCGGTCTGCTCGACCAGCGTGGCCTCGATCTTGCGGAGCTCCTCTCCGTCGGAGAGCAATCTGACCCGGCGTTGCGAGGCAATCCGCTCTCGGTACCGCGCGAAGATCAGCGTCAAGACTGTCCCTGACACGACGAAGGACACGGGCTTGACGAAGATGTCACGTGCCGTGACACCCGGTAGCCACATCGAGGAAACCATCATGGCCACGACATTGATGAACAGGTAAACCAAGAGGGGTTTCGTGGGGAGGTATGCGCTGCCGAATACGATGGGCATAAGGAGGAAGCCGAGGTCGTCGTGATCTCGATCAGCGATCGCCATGACATATAGCGTCACCGACGACATCGACATCGCGAGGGCGGCCGCGATGCGGGTATGCCCGCGACGAACCAGAGCGTACGGGACCCATAGCACAACCATCAGCCCGACGATCGCGAGGAAGTCCGCCTCGTGCCGGAGGGACTGACGCTGAACGAAGATGATGGTGAACGCCAAAACGCCAGGCACCAGGAAGATGGCGCCGAAGAGAAGCGAGGTCAGCAGCCTGGCGAGCTCACGCTCCTCCGGATCGTGGATGCGATCCACAGGCTCAGTCAGTCGCTGCCAGGTTTCTCGAGCCTTTCGCCATCCGTCCATCCAGGGCTGCCCCCTGTCGATTCCCGGAATCTAACCAGTACTATACCTTGGTTGCAGCGCATGACTATTCCAGACTGTAGAGCAGGACATCGACCCGGTAGAATCGTGTCCTCGACACGAACCCCGCGTTCTCCGTCAACCAGTGCCCGATGGCGGCCTGGTGGCGACCTACATCCGTGGTGTGAAAGACATACCACACTCTGGCGTACTTCTCGCGTAGGCCAGATAGCGTCTTGTCGACGTCGGAGATTCCACTCCCGCGCACCACAGACGTGGGAGGATTCTCGCCGGCATAGTACCCGTAGGTCAAGGTCATATAGGCAGGTGACAGCACTACGACGTCACCCACCTCTTCATGCTCTCGGACGAAGTCGGCGGCTCGGTCCCACTGCGCTTTTGGTATCACTAGCACATTGAGAAACGACGCCGCAAGAGACAAGCCCACGAGTGCCGCGATCACCCGTTGGCTAGTCGAGTCCCAAGGCCAGACTGTCGCGTAGAAGATGAGCAGCGCAGGTAACAAAACGAGTGCGTACCGTTTGGCCGTATAGCCGCGGGGGATGACAGAGACAACCAGCATAGCGAAGAAGAGGACAATCAACAGGATGCGTGCAGAACCGGACTCAGACAGGGCCTTCTGTACCTGGGCATATCGCCTGACTACAGTGACGGTGACTCCCAGTGCAACCAAAACCAGCAGACCGATCACTAGTCCTGCGACTGCCGCAAGGCTGACCGGACTCTGCTGAACTAGGGCCGCGAGGGTAGGCGGCAGATAGCCACGCCCAACGTTGAGGACATCGAGGAACAGACCGTCCGACCGCAGACGCAACAGAAAGGCTTGTGCAGCCGGGGTGCGCACCCAGGGCAAGTAGGCCAGGCCGGCCACGACCCACCCGAGGAGCATCAAGCCCAGAGTCGAAGGGACCGCTCGACGAGCAGAGACCAGACCAACAGCCAGCACGGCCTGGAGAATAGGGGCCAGCGCACCGACATAGTGAGTATAGAGACCGATGATGGTGCCTAGGACAAAGAGCGCCCAGGAGTGAGGACGGGGCCGCGGCAGACAGAGAGCTAGGCCCACGAGTCCAAGGAGCACAGCGGCGACAAGGAGACTGTAGTCTCTGGCCTCTTGCGCATACCACACAAGCAACGGCGAGGCGGCTGAGAGCCACGTCGCCGTGACTGCTACGCGACGACCGAAGAGCTCGCGAGCCAGCCACCCGGTCAGCAGAACCGCTGCAGAGCCAGCCACGACTGAGAGAAGACGCACGAAGCCATCGCTGGTCCCGGCCCGCAACCAGCCGGACAGCAGCAGGAAATAGAGTGGGGGGTGATATCGCTCGACCGTACCACGGGTCAGCTCCTGCAGGCCCACGCTGGCCGCTCGAACACTGAGGACTTCGTCGAGCCATAGGGGCTTGGCACCTAGCCTGAGCAGGCGAATGAACACTCCGGCCATCAGCGCCCCCAAGAGCGACGTTGACGCCATCCAGTTGGCACGACGCGACAAGCCAGCCTCCCTGCGGGTGACAGAGTTCGGCGCTGCCTCCCGAGTCCCTGCCTCGATTCTACGCAGATTCACAGACCCAGAAAGCAATGTACAATGGCGCCTGGCTGCGGCTCCGGCCGATCAGACGCCGTCGCGAGGTAGAAAGTTGACGAACGACACCCAGTTCCGAATAAGGGAGCTCACTGATCGCAGCGCGAGGAGGGTACTGCTCGCAACTGGAGTGCTGTCCCTGGTGGTGTTCGTCGCTACGTTGCTCCTGCCTCGATCCGACGGTCACTTGGTGGGCTCCGATGGGCGGAGCTACTACGCCATCCTGCGCTCTGTCGTCTTCGATGGCAATCTGGATTTGGCCAATGAATACGCTTGGATTGGCTTCGACCCAAAGCCTCTCACCCGTATGGGTCTGCCAGAGTGTCCGTTCGCCATCGGTACGTCGGTCCTCTGGTTCCCTTTCTTTGCCGCCGCGCACCTGCTGTCCCTGCTCCTTCGCGGAATCGGCGCCTCCGTGCCTGCCGACGGGCTGGGAATGATCTACGAGGCTTCAGTATGCATCGGTACAATCGCTTACGGGACAGCTGGTCTATTGCTCACCTACGGCGCGGTCCGGCGCATCTCACCTCCCCATATCTCGCTCCTCTCGACCATGGGTATGTTTGCCGCCACTCCGGCAATCTACTACATGGTTGCGGAACCATCCATGTCTCACATACCAAGCTTGTTTGCCGTCGCACTCTTCCTCAGACTTTGGTACCCGCCCAGACCCAATCGAGGTGTCTGGGCCTGGATCGGGCTTGGAGCAGTTACGGGCCTGGTCACTCTCGTCCGTTGGCAGAACGCCATCCTGGTAGTGATCCCGTTTGCAGAGCTGGCCTACTTCGCGTTCCATCACGAGATCTCAGTCACTCGGGCCATCACAGCCCTCGCACTATTGGTCGTGGCGTCGCTTCTGGTCTTCAGTCCGCAGAGCTTGATGTGGCTCGTCATCTATGGCTCCCCGATCACGATGCCCCAAGGTGGAAACTTCAGCCAGTGGTTCGCTCCACAGCCTGTGGCGGCTCTCTTCTCACGTCGCCACGGGCTGTTCCTTTGGCACCCCATGTTCGCTGTCGCCTTGACCGGGCTTGCCACTCTTTGGAAACGTGACCGGACCCTCGCAGGCGTTGTACTAGCAGTGTTCTGTGCTCAGCTCTACATAAACAGCAGCGCCGTCGCGTGGTGGGCCCACGATGCTTATGGAGGCCGGCGTTTCACAGGCACGATCCCACTGCTCACAACGGCGCTAGCGACACTTCTCCAGAAGACACAGCGACGCCAAAGGTTCTACTGCGGAGTCCTTGTAGTGATGTGTCTACTGGCAGCTTGGAATGGAATGGGCGCCATCCAGTTCGTGTTTTCGTTCGTGTCGCGCGGCGATGGGTTGACCTGGCGAGAACTCACGATTGACAGACTACTGGTACCGTTGAAGTTGCTGAGGCAGCTCTCGGGCTAGGCCGCATCCGGGATCCGCAGGTCGCGGGTGCCGCGGATGCACCGAGAGAGCCAGATGCGAGTTGGGAGTTCCCATGATCGTCACGTACAACGGGGCATTCATGCCCAAGGACAGCGTCCGCATCTCGCCTGATGACCGTGGCTTTCTCCTTGCCGACGGCGTCTACGAGGTGATCTGCGCCTGGAACGGCAAGCTCTTCCAAGAGGAGTCGCACTTCACCCGACTCGCCCGGAGCCTTGACGCCCTCCGGATACCCACGCCGGACCTTGCCGCGCTGCGTTCGGCCTGCACCAAGCTGCTCGCCGTGAACCACCTACAGCAAGGCGGCGGCAAGGTCTACATCCAGATCACGCGGGGCGTGGCGCCGCGCGGTCACGCTTTCCCATCCGCGGACATCCAACCGACCGTCTACGCCTCAGCGAGCCCCTACACGCCTCCCCGCGATTACTGGGAGTCAGGCGTGAGCGCCATTGTGATCCCAGACATTCGTTGGGCGCGATGTGATATCAAGTCACTGGCCCTGCTCCCAAACGTCCTCGCCAGCCAGCGAGCCGCGGAGGCCGGTGCCTATGACTCGATCCTCGTCCGCGACGGTGTGGTCACAGAGGGATCACACACCAGCGTCTGCGCCATCTTAGGCGGATGCCTCCAAACGCATCCCCTCACCCACCATATCCTGGGCAGCGTGACGCGTGACACCGTGCTCAGCCTGTGCGCAACCCTCAGCATCCCGGTACGAGAGTCTCCGATCCTGGAGCAGTCGCTGGCGAGCGCCTCGGAGGTCATGTTCCTGGGCACAACAACCGGAGTGATGCCGGTCGTGACGATTGGCGGCGCCCCAGTCGGCCAAGGCACGCCGGGACCGATCACGCGCCGGCTACAGGCCGCACTGCACGCGATGATGCTGGGAGACTAGATCAGAACGCCTGCAACGACACCAGGAGGTTGAAGCCCGCCGGCGAGGCAGACCGGGCTGCTTGCCGCTCATGTTGTCCCGCCCCTCGTCGATCCAGAGCACTAGTCGATTGCGGCGCTCACGTCCCCTTGTGTCCACGCCCCATCGATGAACCGCCACATCTCACCTGTAGGATTGGCGTCCTGCAACTCGGAGGGCAGCCGGTGGTGTCGCACGTTGTCGTACGAGTGCAACGCGCCGAAGCGGAGCATTGCCGCGGGGATGCCCACTGCGGTGAAGCCAGGATGCCCCGTGGCGGGATATGGCCCGCCGTGGTTCATCGCCGGTGTCACGGCGACACCGGTAGGCATCTTGTCGTTGAGCAGGCGACCGACCTTGGTGCGAAGCAGCGGCGCGACCAGGTCGTAGACCCCGTCGTCACTGCCATCGGCCGCCGTATAGAACGATCCGGTCAGGTTCCCCTCCAGCCGACGCGTGATCTCCTGGAGCTGCGCCACATCGCGGGCGACAACCATCAACGAGACCACACCAAAGGCCTCGGTCTGCAGCGCCTCGGGGTCAGCCAGGAATCGATCGCCGCTGACACGCAGCAGCGTGTTGGCGTGGCGGAAACCCGGCCCCTCGGCCACATGGCCTCCCACCACCAGCTCGGCGCCGTTCTCGGTCAACGTCTTCACGGCCTCTAAAATGGTCCAGACGCCGCCCTCGCCCAACAGCACACCCGCGGGGCTCCTGAACCGGTCCGCCACGGCCTCGATGAACGCATCACTCACCTCGGACGCCAAGAGAACGACCAGCCCAGGCTTGGTACAGAACTGCCCGGCGCCCAGTGAACACGAGCTGAAGAGCTCATCGGCCACGCCCTCAAGACGCTCTGCAAGAACGCCCGGCAGAACATAGACCGGGTTGACACTCGACATTTCGAGATAGATGGGCTTGCCCGCCTGATCCGCCGCCGCCTTAAGCCGTAGTCCGGCCGAACGACTGCCCGTGAACCCCGTCGCCCCCACCAGCGGATGCGAGACGAGGCGGGCCCCAACGTCGTGGGGCGTCCGGTAGATCAACTGGACCATACCCTTGGGCATCCCGGTGTCGACCGCCGCGTCGAAGGCAGCCTCGGCGAGCAAGCGCGTCGTGCCAGGATGACCCGAGTTGGCCTTGGCGATGATGGAGTTGCCTGCTGCCAGCGCAGCCGCGGCATCGCCGCCGGAGACGGAGTTGAAGGCCAGTGGAAAGTTGTTGGGGCCAAATACCACGACCGGGCCACCGAGGGGACCAAACACCGAGCGGATGTCACAGGCCGTGTCGATGGTGGCCTGGCTCCAGGATCGATCACGGGCGGCCGCGGCGGCCTGTCGGAGCTGATCCGTGGTACGCGCCATCTCCCCAAAGCGCAATCGCGGCTCATATCCGAGGGCGGTCTCAAGCTGGGCGAGAGCAGCGATCTCGTCCGCGCGACCATCGATATTGTCGGCGAAGGCCTCAAGGAAGGCAGCTCGTGCCTCAGGATCAACGTCCCGCAAAGCCTCGGCGGCCTCGGAGCCGGCCCTGATGGCGAGTTCAGTCTCTTCCCAACTCGAGACGGGATAGACCTCAGGCAGCGCCGCCTTCGTGGCGGGGTTCACTGCCTGGAACGTGCGTATCGGCTTCTCCGACTCACGCCACGAGCCGGCGATCAAGACAGGTTGGGTTGCCACAGTAAACCTCCTACGCCACTCCGTTCACCAATACCAGCTCTCCCACGGTGACGCGCACGATGTCTCCGGACGACAGATCGAACTCGTCGGGCGGGACGATGCCCGTGCCGGTCATGAGGAAGACCCCCTGAGGGAAGTCCAACTCGAGACAAAGGTACGCGACTAGGTCCCCGAACTTCCGCTTCATCTGCGCCGTGCTGGTCTCGCCGGCGAACACCTGTGCGCCATCGCGGTCGATCTCAAGGCTCACCGGCAGAGAGCGCATCTCGTCCGGGCCCATCAGGAGGATGCCGGGGCCCAGCGCGCACGAGCCGTCATAGACCTTGGCTTGCGGCAGGTAGAGCGGGTTGGCGCCCTCGATGCTGCGGGACGAGACGTCGTTGCCGGCGCAGTAGCCGACGATCTCGCCATGGCGATTGATCACCAGGGTGACCTCCGGTTCGGGGACGCTCCAAGAGCTATCGGGTCGCACTCGAATCGGATCCTCGGGGCCCCGCACACGCCAACCGGATGCCTTCATGAAGAGCTCTGGGCGGTCGGCCAGATAGACGCGGGCATAGATGTCACCGGTCTCCGACTCAGCCTGACGCGCGTCGCGGCTGCGCAGGTAGGTGACCCCGCTGGCCCAGACCTCCTGCATCGGCTCGATGGGCGCAAGCACTGGCCCAGTCGCAGCCTCCCCGGTAGACAGCGTGGCAACCGCAGCCTGGCCGGCGTCGGCGTCCAGCTCCAACAGCAACCCCAGCTCAAAGGCCGGCGGCAAGAAAACGCCATCGGCAGCCCATCGGGGGCCGATCTCAGTCAGGTGTCGGGTTAGGAACATAGTGTACCTCCTGTTGGGTCACCAGTGATGAGTCACGTTTCATCATTCTACATCCAAGGCCGGACGCGGGCTCTTGGCTTGGCCGGTTCCTGGTCACCAGGGCCTCAGGTGCCCAGCTTCTCGACGATGGCGTCGACATCGTAGACACAGCCGCCCCAGATGCCACCGCCGGCGTGTTGGAGAGCAGCCCAGAGGCGAGTGTCATCGGGGAGATCGGGATCGGGGGCAAGATCCGGGTGCGGAGGACGCTGGGCCAGGGCGGCGGCGCACGCTTCGGCTGCTGCACTATGGCCCGCGATGCCGATGAGATCGACGCTACCCGTCAGGTTTCGACAGTCGATGACGATGCGGATGAGGTCGCCGTCGCGTACACGCCCGATAGGGCCGCCGGCCAGTGCCTCCGGGCCAACGTGGCCGATGCAGGCACCCGTACTGACGCCACTGAAACGAGCGTCGGTGATCAGCGCGACCGTCTTGCCCCACGACAGATGCTTGAGCGCGGACGTGATCTGGTACGTCTCCTCCATCCCACAGCCCAGCGGACCTCGTCCGGCCAACACCATCACATCGCCCGGACGGACCGGTTCGACCGTCTGCCCTTTCACCGCCGCGATGGCAGCGCGCTCGCTGAAAAAGACCCTGGCCGGTCCGACCTTGCGATAGACCCCGTGCTCGTCGAGCAAGGCAGGATCGATGGCCGTGCTCTTGACAACGGCCCCCTCCGGCGCCAGATTGCCGGTGGGAAGGGTGATCGTGCTCGTGAGACCGCGCGCCCGAGCCCTGTCGGGGTCCATGATGACGGTATCTGGATCTATGCCGTCCGCCTCAGAGAGGCGCGCCCGAAGACGTTTGCGTCGCTCGCTCGTCTCCCAGGCCACAAGGCAGTCGCCCAGACTCCCGCCCTGCACCGTGAGCACATCGAGATCCAGCAGACCCAGGTCACGCAGGTGACACATCACCTCGGGCACCCCACCGGCGAGATAGACCCGCAGCGTCGGGTGCCCGACGGGGCCGTTGGGGATCACGTCCACCAGGCGAGGTACTGCACAATTGACCTGGTCCCAGTCCGAGACGGTGGGCCGTGGCACCCCGGCTGCGTGCGCGATGGCAGGCAGATGGAGTAGCAGGTTCGTACTCCCACCGAAGGCGGCTTGGACGACCATCGCATTGCGCACCGCCGCCGGCGTGACGATGTCACGCATCGTGATGCCCTCAGCCGAAAGCCTGATCAGCGCATCGGCGCTGCGGCGGGCCAGATCGAGCCATATCGGCTGTCCTGACGGCGCCAGGGCTGCATGCACCAGTGTCATTCCCAGTGCTTCGGCGACCACCTGGCTCGTCGCCGCCGTCCCCAGGAAGTGACAGCCGCCACCGGGGGAGGCACAGGCGCGGCACCCGAGCACGGCGGCCCTCGCCAACGAGATCTCGCCCTGCGCAAATCGCACGCCCAGAGTCTGCACCTTGCCGAGGTCCTCGCCTTCCGCCGGTGGCAGCGTCACGCCGCCGGGTACGAGGATGCATGGCGCATCACCTTGAGCGACCAACGCCATCATGAGCGCAGGCAGTCCCTTGTCACACGTGGCGATGCCGAGTACGCCCTTGCGGGTGGGCAAGGAGCGTGCCAAGCGCCGGAAGACGATTGCGGCGTCGTTGCGGTAGGCGAGGCTATCCATCATCCCCGGTGTACCCTGGGTCCGACCATCGCAAGGATCGCTCACGAAACCGGCGAACGGGATGCCGCAAAGAGCCGTGATGCGCTCCGCCGCGGCCGCGACCAGGTCCGGCACCTCCCAATGGCCCGAGTGATAGCCCAGGGCGACAGGGTCACCGGACACGGTCCGCGCGCCGGCCACCGTGGCGAGAATCAGGTACTCATCGCGTCGCAGCGCGCCGGCGGGCCATCCCATGCCCGCATCCATCGTCAAGCCAAAGAGGTCCCCGCTGGGTACCGTACGCAGATAGGCAGCGTCCAGCGGCAACGCACCAGATGGCCCAGGGCCGCGAGTCTGGACCTCGTAGGCAGCTGGGTCCTCGGCTTCCACGTCCAGGGAGACTCTCGAGCTACGGAAGATGGATGATGGGGTCTTGGTTGCGATTGTGCACCTCAGTCGATCAAGATAATGCCGGCTCCCGTGGCATCGAAGCCCTCGGGCCACCGCGTATGCTCGTTGCACACTGCACCGTGCAGGTCGGTGCCGTCCAAGACTGCATCGGTGAGGTCCGCCCACAGGAGATTGGTGCCGGTCAGGGTAGCGGATGTCAGGGTGGCGCGCTCGGCGTGACACCCCAGAAGGTTGGCGCCACCGAGGTGGGCCCGTGCCAAATCTGCGCCCTCGAGTGTGGCCTTGACCAGGTTGGCACCGCGAAGATCGACATCGGTCGCAGCAACACGCACCAAAATGGCGCCGGCTAGCTCGGCCTCGCTCGCGTCGGCGCCGAACAGTTTGGCGCCACTCAACTGGGCCGTGATCATCACGGCGCCGCTGAGGTCTGCCCCGCTCAGATCGGTCCCTTCCAGCCGAGCAGCGCGCATCGCCGCCCCTGCGAAACACGACCTCGCCAGCGAGCAGCCGGCGAGATCCACGCGAGAGAGCCGTGCGCCCAGCAGCGAGACGTGTGGCTCGTCGCAGAAGAGGGCACCGGCATCGTACACCTGGCGCACGAGACGCCCCCGGTCGGCCGGCGAGGCATCCGGGAGCACATGATGCAACCGTTGCTCCACCTCCGTGCGGATGGCGAGGGAGCGCAGCGGACCGGACTCCGACAGAGCGTCCAGCCACCGCACAAAGGCATCGATCAGGGCGGCCACATCTGCCACGTCGACCGTCACACCCCTACCTCACCCGGTCCGCCATCAGCCCTCAAGAATCCAGCCCTACCTGGGCCACCTCTCGTGCACCTGCAGCAGTGCCGGATAGACGGCGTGAGGCTCGGCCTGATACCAGTACGCCACCGAGGCGATGTCGTCGGTCAGGGGTTCGAACTTGCCATAGGGCCACCACCCCAGCGCCTGGATCGTGACCTTGAGATCCTGCTTGAAGCGGATGGGATCCATCACATGCCAGCGGTACAGCCCGTGCTTGGGAATCTCGCCAGCCTCTTTGCGGTAGAGAGGATAGCCCAAGTACGGTGTCGAGTAGGTCTCGCCGCCGAACCCCCAGGCGCCGCAGAAGTAGTCCTCTGTGCCGGTGCCGCAGATGGTGGGATACTCCTGGTCACCATCCATGAAGAACTTGATCTCGCCCTCACCCCACCAGCCATTGGAGAGCTGCTCCCACGCCAGATAGGTGCCCACATAGTGTCCGCGCCCCTGGATACCATCCACGATCACGTGCTCAGGGACCTCGCGCGTGGTCAAGCTCCGTCGCCACTGTGCGTGGAACGTGGCCGCGTTCTCGGGCACTGAGGTAAGAGCGTATGTAATCTGGTAGAAGAAGCCGCGGATGGGCTCCGGGTGTTGGCTCTCAATCGTGATGCGGGCACGACTTTGGAAGGGCATAGGCCAGTAGCTGTTGAAGCCACCGGAAGGGTTGACCGCGATGGGCAGCGAGTTGACATCGCAGCGCAGCGCGTGGCCATTGCAGAAGAAATCACCCAGTGGGACCTCGACCGAGGGCGTGGACTCACCGTCCCAGTAGCAGCGCAGGACCGTGTCCCGGTAGGCTTTGGGATCGACCGTGATCCAGATGTGCTGGATCACGCCCGGCCCCTCGATGTCGGCCAGACACGTGGTGGAGGCCGGCTCCAGCGTGATACACGGGCGCACCTTCCACCCCTTGCCCAGCATCGAGGCGGGGTGTTCACCCTCGACCTCGGCGTGCGCGCCGCCGGCGCGGGCACCATCCGGGTTCTCGGCTGAGATCGAGCGCGTCTCCGCGTCGGACAGCAGCGGCAGACTACCAAGACCGAAGTTCAGACCAGCGAAGTCGCGCATAGGAAACCTCCCATTACTCAAGGCACATCCGGCACTGGAGGAACAGACCCCATGCAATGCCGTGCCGGCCATTGCACAACACTACGATCTCTGACCATGATAGCGTGGCGCCTGACAAGCGCAAGAGACGGTACACCGGAAGGAAGCAGAGGTTGCACGGTCCCGTGATCAGCCTACAATGCGCGAGTTGGTCACGCTTCGCCTTGGCCAGCCCAGCTCTGGCATCGGATGCTCCGTCCCGTGCCTGTTCGGCCCGGAGGTCATATGGACGATTCCTTCGCGCTCTACACCATAGGCCATAGCAACCGCGAGACGCAGGCCTTCATCGCGCTCCTGCGCAAGTTCGTGATCACCACACTGGTCGATGTACGCAGCCAGCCCTACAGCCAGTGGGCCCATCAGTTCAATCGCGAGGTGCTCAAACGGGACCTGGCGGACGCCGGTATCGGCTATGTCTACATGGGCGCCACTCTGGGCGGCAGGCCGACCGATCCCGACGTCTACGCCGCCGGACACGTGCGCCCTCACTACAAGCTGATGGCGAAGAATCTCGCATACCAGGCCACCCTGCGAAAGATGGTGACGCTGGCGGAGGACCAGACCGTCACGGTGATGTGCAGCGAGGACGACCACGCCGGCTGTCACCGCCATCTGCTGATCACGCAGAGCCTGCTCGATATGGGACTGACAGTGGGCCATATTCAGACCGACGGCACCTGCATCGCCGGTGCCTACGAACCTGAGCAACTGTCGCTATTTGGGTGAGAACCATGACAAAGCTCTACACGACCGGGTATCAGCGCAAGCCCCTCTCGACCTTCGTCACCCAGCTGAGGGATGCCGGCGTCGACGCCGGCATCGACATCCGGCTGCGCAACACCTCCCACCTTGCCGGCTACACCAAGAAAGACACGCTGGCCTTTCTGCTGACACAGGGTTTCAGCATCGCCTACGAGCACCATCCGGAGCTGGCTCCGTCGGATGAAGCCTTCGACGCCTAAAAGAAAGCCAAGGCGCTGACGTGGACCGAGTTCAGAGCGCAGTTCCACGATCTACTCGGGGAGCGCCACGCCGAGGAGATCGGGCGAGGTATCCTCGCGCGGCACGCGGCGCCCTGTCTGCTGTGCGCGGAGCCTCGCGACCAGCACTGCCACCGCCAGGTTGTAGCAGCCTACTGGGCTTCCCACATCCCTGACCCGGAGATCATCCACCTCTGATCACCTCTTCATCGAGACATTGGGAGGCGCACGATGCCATCTCAAGAGAACCTCGTGCTGGCGATGACGAAAGTGCTCAGCGGCATCTGCGCCGCCGAGTTCACCTGCGAGCACACGCCGACCACCGGACTCTGTTGGGTAAGGAGCTGCAGGACTTGTGGCTTGGTCGCAACGAGGTGATGGACCGTCTGGAGGCCCAGGCCGTCTATCTCACCGTCGGGCTTAGCCGGAAGTACCGCGGCGTCACCTGGCCATTAGTGCACGCCGTGCACGTCGTGCCGGACTACGACGCCAAGATCGACCTGGACAACCTATGAACGAACCTGTGGC
>Ga0180430_10002037_pt1 | contig 18877 bp, 11 predicted proteins | sample SS_ome_9_FD_132999 | JGI IMG/M metagenome (GOLD analysis project Ga0180430, IMG submission 132999) | Hypersaline lake sediment archaeal communities from the Salton Sea, California, USA - SS_1_S_2 metaG | ecosystem: Environmental > Aquatic > Non-marine Saline and Alkaline > Hypersaline >... | reverse complement strand
GTAATGCAAAATGGTGTTCCAATTTCATCCATTCTAGCATACCGACGACCAATGGTTCCACTTGTATCAAAATATGTTAGGATTTCACTATATCGTAATACATGGTCAACCTGTTTTGCCATTGAGACAAGCGCTTCATCATTTAGCAAGGGAAACACCCCTGCCTTAACCGGTGCGACATGGGGATTAAAAGTGAGGGCGTGATATGTCTCATCATTTTTTACTGATTCATGATAATTATGCTCAAGTAAACAATACAGAATCCGATCGATTCCAAATGAGGGTTCAATGACATGGGGAACAAACTTGTCACCTGAAATCGTTTCTTCAACATCAACAATTGCGTATCCATCTTTTGGAACAATTATTTTTTCTCCCTCAACTTCAACACTGATTTCTTGATTATCAGACACTGACATTTGTTCTAATTGTAGCTTTATACTGCCAGCTTTACCCTTAAATAAGGGCCCCAGAACGCCCATATTCGGCTCAATCTTCTTTTTCATAACTGTTTTAGGATTTTCAAACCGACGCAGGGCATACATATCTGTACTAGTTGCATCAATATGAGCGCTTAGATCATAGGCGGAACGATCTGCGATACCTACACATTCGATCCATCCGAATCGTTCACTAAATAATTCTACGTCCCAGCATTCTTTAGCATAGTGAGCTAGTTCATCATCAGCATGTTTTCTGAATCTAAATTTTTCTTTATCAACACCTGCTTCAAAAAGAAATGCTTGGGTTAGATACATATAATATGCAAGAGCAGGGTTGTTGATGATTTGTTTTGAGACTGCTTCATGTAATGTCACACGCATTTCATTGATGTTGTCAAATAAAAATAACGTATTATTTTTTACTTCATCGAATTGATCATGGTTTTTGTTTTCAGGATCAAAAAATACTTCTGCTTCTGCCATGGAAAACTCGCGCATTCGTAATGGTCCCTGGCGAGGGGAGACTTCGTTTCTATACCCTTTTCCAAGTTGGATGACTCCGAAAGGAAGCTTCTCTCGAGCATATCGGTATAAAAGATGAAAACTTGTAAACATGCCTTGTGCAGTTTCTGGACGAAGGAATGCATCACGGGTCTTTCCCACGCCAATTTTTGTTGAGAACATGAGATTTACTGGGTGAGCATCAGAAAGAGCGCTCTTACATGTTGGACAGATGATCCTGCCTGTTTCAACTGCTTCTTCTACAGTTATCGTATCATCTATGATATCTTCAACCTTAAATGAGGTATTGCAGGTTGCACAATCAACGGTAAGATCAGTGAATTCATTAACATGACCTGATGCCTTTAGCACTTCAAAGAGCGTAATTGTAGGTGTGTTAATTTCCATACATTTGTCATATAATAAAAAATATTTTCTCCAAAGGTCCTCAACATTTTGTTTCAATCGAGCACCTAAAGGCCCATAATCATAAAACCCTGCGGAACCACCATAAATTTCAAATGAAGGATAAATAAATCCACGTCTTTTTGCCATCATCATGATTTTATCATAGATATCTTGAGGCATACGAAAAAAACTCCTTTATTTATCAAGAAATAGACATTGCATTAAATCTATATCTGTGATCATACCAATAAGTCGGTTCTCGGATTCAACAATAGGAATATGACTAATATCATTTTTCAACATCAGTTTTGCAATTTCACAGACGGGTGTATTCTCACTAACTGTTTTCACATCTTTTATCATAACCTCTCGCACAGGGATCTTTGGAAGAGAAACTTCTGAGGTTGCATGATACATACGAACGGTATCTCTTATGCCCTCCCATGTCCATTGGTCTTCATCATCTCCGATACCCATATCTGATTTTGCTATTCCTTCCTGAATTGTACTAAGCTTAAAGAGATCTCCATCAGAGACAATGCCAGCTACCTTCCTATTCTCATCAAGAACCGGAAGAGCGTCTTCATTAGTTATGTTGACGATTTCCATAATAATATCAATAGGTGTCTCAACATACACTGGAACAACAAGTTTAGTGTAATAATTAGAAGCGATTGTTTCCGTATTTTCTTTTAAAATAACCTTTAACAATTCTTTTGGATTAATAATACCGATGAGCTTATGTTGCGTATTCACTACAGGTAGGCCATGAATCCGCTCATTATAAAATAATCTTGCTGCATCTTCAATATTTTGTCCCTTTTTTACATACAAGAAATCATCATTCAAAACCATTGCTAACTGATCCTCATCAGCATTTTTGAAAATATCACGACGAGTAACCACTCCAACCAATTTATCTGTACCTTTTTTTAAAACTGGTAAACCAGATATATCATTTTGTGCAAGGATCTTTAATGTATTTTCTACAGTACCTGGTACATAGCTCACGATAATATCTTTTGACATTACATCTTCTACTTTCATTTCATCCCTCATCAATCACTTAACCCATCATAATCGCTAATGATTTCTGATGTACTACCAGCAATGATGCTGGAAGGGTGGAATCAGGAATACTATCTATCAAATTTAAAGCTTTCCTTGGTTGAAAGGTAGCCATAAGGAATAGATCTTCTAAAGAGAAAACGGAGGGGTACAATTGTTTAATGAACTGAATTTCATCCAATATTGAGGGTGAATGAATCATTGCATTATCGGTACCAATAAAAAGAGTATTACCGACTTTTTTCATGATATCGAGATGAAGGGGGATTCCAAAAAAATGGTTTGATCTTGGGCAGATGACAATTGGTATCTTGTTTTTTTTTATTAACTCTAAATCTTTTTTCGTTGCATGGGTGCAATGAATTAAAAAACTAGGTTGTAAAGTAAGAATTTTTACGATATCCTCTCGAATACATTCACTTGCATGAATTGCAAATAACTTCCCAGCTTTATGAGTATCATTAGCAATGGATTCAATATCAGAAAACTCCCACTCAGAAATACTACTTAATCCTATGCCGTCAGCGTGATGAAGGATTGTTGCTATTTCCTTTTGATTATATGACATTTCCTCAGGTCTTCCCATAATACAACTTTTAATAGATGTATGACTTTGTTCAATGGCTTTCCGTAAGTAAGAAATGCCTGGTACTGCATTTTCTCGAAAATCACAAAAACATGCTACTCCGGTCATATCCATAGTTTGAATTGCCTCTATCATACCAGTGATAATAGTTGATGGCTGAGTAGCACGTAATAATCGGTGTTTTAAACCATGAGGTGGACCAACAAGATCCGGCACATTTTTAGGTAATTTCACATCCATATTTTTAATAAATGCGTCCCCAATATGAGTATGCATGTTGATAAGGGGGGGAACAATAAGCATATTATCTAGATCATTTTCTAAAGGAATATATGAGGTTTTTACTCTATCAATAATTTCAGAAATATTAATTTTTTCTGTACTGAATCCTTTCTCTGTTAAAACCTTCGCTTGAATGTTTTTCATACTTTAGTGAACCAGACTCTTAAAGAATAATTACTATTTTAATTCTTGTAATTGCATTATTTTTTTAGTTGATGATAATCAGAAGTGTACTATTGATTAACCATGATGATATGCTTAAAATCGGCAACTGTCGGAAAAACACAAAAATATTTATTAAAACGAGCCTGATATGGGCTTAGAATCATATCATTATACTTGTAAAAAAAGAAAAGTCTCTCTAAAAAATATTTTTGGGGGGTTGCAACATATGATATCAAAAACGATTGGGCAAATACTAGATACAACTGCAAAGAGATTTCCAGACAATGATGCACTTGTCTATATTGATCGAAACCTTCGATTAACATATAAAGAGTTTAAAAAAGAAGTTGAAACTTTAGCAAAATCATTACTTGCTTTGGGTATAAACAAAGGAGATCATATCGCTATTTGGGCGTATAATATCCCCGAATGGGTATTATTACAATTTGCTTCTGCAAAAATTGGAGCTATTCTTGTAACCGTAAATACCTATTATAAATCACATGAACTTAATTATCTCTTAAAGCAATCAGATGCCACCACTTTATTTCTCGTTGAAGGATTTAAAGATGTAAATTATCTTGAAAAGATAAACACAGTCATTCCAAATCTAAAACAATCTAAACCAGGAACTCTAACATCAGAGAAACTCCCATTTTTAAAGAATATCATTCTGATTAGTGAAGATGAATATCCTGGAATGTTTCAATTCAAAGATTTATATAAACTAGCAAAAACGATTAGTGATGATGAACTAAAAGAACGTGAGGAACAGCTAGATGTCCATGATGTCATCAATATGCAATATACATCTGGGACAACAGGTTTTCCAAAAGGGGTAATGCTTAGTCATTACAATATTGTCAATAACGCATATTATGTGGGTGAGACTATGGGTTTGACTGAAAAAGATCGGTTATGTATACCCGTTCCATTCTTTCATTGTTTTGGCTGTGTTCTTTCAACACTTAATTGCGTAGTTCATGGAGCAGCGATGATACCCATAGAGATATTTGATGCTGAAAAAGTTTTACAAGCGGTTTCTGAAGAGCAGTGTACGGCAATTCAGGGAGTTCCCACTATGTTTATTGCTGAGTTACGGCACCCTCATTTTTTGGAATATGATTGTAGTTCCCTTCGAACCGGTATTATGGCAGGAGCATCGTGTCCTGTTGAGGTCATGGTTGAAGCGATGGAAAAAATGAACCTAAGGGAAATCACTATATGTTATGGGTTAACTGAAACATCACCGGTTTTAACACAGACACATCGAACTGATCCTCTTTTAAAACGGGTAGAGACTGTTGGAAAACCACTTCCTGGTGTGGAAGTAAAAATAATTGACCCTGAAACAGGTAAAGAGCAACCTATGAATAAGGCAGGTGAGCTTATAGCCCGGGGATTTGGGGTTATGAAAGGATATTACAAGATGCCTGATAAAACAACAGAAGTAATACGGGATGGATGGCTTCATACAAAGGATCTTGCAGTGAAAGATGAATCTGGTTATTTTAGTATACATGGAAGAATCGATGATATGATTATTCGTGGTGGAGAAAATGTATACCCTCGTGAAATCGAGGAATTTTTATATACTCATAAAAAAATAAAAGATGTTGCTGTTGTTGGTGTACCTAGCGAAAAATATGGTGAGGAGGTCTGCGCGTTCATCAGTCTTATGGAGGGGACTAACATCACAAAGGATAAAATTCGACGATATTGTGAAGATGGAATCTCTCGGTTTAAAATACCAAAATATATCTTTTTTACAGATGAATTTCCAATGACTGCAAGTGGAAAAATAAGGAAGATAGAGTTAAAGGATATAGCCAAACAACAACTTGGAATAAACAAACGAAACAATTAAAACCTCTTTTTCTTTTCCCCTTATATAATCACAATGAGGAACGAATATGGTTAAAAAAGAATTCGAGGGAGACGATATAAAAATTACTATTGATTATGATAAATGCACAGGTATTGGAGAATGTGCTACAATATGTCCCGTAGACATCTTTGAAGTAAAAGATGGAAAGGCAGTAGCAAATAACGTTTCAGAATGTATTGAATGCTGTGCATGTGTCTCTGCCTGCCCTCATGAAGCTATTGAACATAGTTCCTGTTAATTCATTTTTTAATATTGATTGCAGGTAAAAAAACAGAATAGTTTACTGCCTAGAAAACACAACTATTCTAATTACTTTTATATAATCATACTCATATTACTATCGGCTGGAGAAAAAAACGTTATGAAATTCGTCAGGCGTTGTCTTATCTGTTGTATTATATTTAGCTTGGTTTCACCATCAATTCTATTTGTTTCTTCTGATCAAAAAAATGTATTTCAATTACATGATTTCATTAACTTTTCTGCTCCAGAATTACTCATTCAAAATAATACAACAATGGTTCAAATAGATGAAATTAAAACATATACACAATCATATATATCACCATCTCTACCAGTTTATCGTAAAGTCTATACGCTACCTGTTGATGTTAAGATTATATCTGTACAATGTACAACGAAACAGAAACAAAGTATACCACTTAACAATCCTTTAGCACTATCGCAGCAATCAATGCCCTCTTCTAGTATGATAGATACTGAATATCTTATTCAGAATAAAGAAAATGTACCAATTGAACTCGATACTATATATCCTCCATTACCCTTTGAATATCATTTAGGCCGAGGGATACAAAAAAACATTCCCACTCTTTTTCTTGTTGTAACCTATTATCCAGTTCAATATGATGCTACTCATATGAACTTATTCTATCATCCAAATCTAGAACTAGATGTTACCTATGAAAAAATTAATACTTCTAAGGAACCAATAGATACAGAAAAAAACAATGATTTAGTACTTATTACACCTGAAATTTTCACAGATGCACTTACACCACTACTTCATCATAAAAATAGTATTGGTACCCAAACAACCCTAAAAACCTTAGAAGAAATATATACCAGCTATCCTGGACGAGATCAAGAAGAACAAATAAAATATTATATTAAGGATGCTATAGAAACACAGGGCATCTCCTATGTCTTACTCATAGGAAGTATATATCAACTTCCTATTCGGACAAGTAATACCTCAATCTTTGGAAATTGGGAGCATGCAGTACTTTCAGATCTTTATTATGCAGATATATACATGGCAAATAATTCCTTTTCAAGTTGGGATACCAATGATAATGATATATTTGGGGAAACAGGAACTGATACTTTAGATCTTTACCCTGATGTTTCAGTAGGTCGACTTGCCTGCGATACAATTCAAGAAGTCTCTATTGTAGTTGATAAAATTATAACATATGAGCTTAACACCTTTGGAGAGGAATGGTTTCATCAAATGATTTTTATTGGAGGAAATACCTTTCCAGGAATTCTCTTTAATAGAGGAAACGAAGGTGAGGAACATAATGAAATCATTATGGATATTATGACCGATTTTGAACCCTCTGCGATTATCTGGACATCAGAACGAAATTTCAATCCACTTACTATTAATCGTGCTCTTAATAAGGGGGCTGGGTTTGTGGATTACTCTGGGCATGGATTTGAACATGGTATGGGAACCTATACAACGCATGGACGACGGTTAAAAGCCTATGTGACACCGTATGTATCCGGTTTACGAAATGAATATAAACTTCCGATTATCTTCTTTGATGCCTGTTTGACTGCAAAACTTGATTTTATTGTACAGGATATCCTTGATTATAAACAATTCCGTGTATTTGATCTGATAGCAAGAATCTTTCAAGTCAATACATCTATACCTTTACCCTGTTATGCTTGGAGTTTTGTTAACCATGAGAATGGAGGAGCAATAGCAACTATTGGTGCAACCAGAACAGCGTTTGGTGGAAAGGATTTTGGTTGTGAAAAACTCTCTACAGATTTTTTTTCTGCCTATGAACGGGGAATTCGATTAGGTAATATGTTCTCCCAAGCTCAAACTACCTATCGACATGATCTTTATGATGATGAGTTTACCATTGAAGAATTTCTGCTACTTGGTGATCCAAGTTTACATATTGGGGGGTATTCCTCAGATACGGAGCCACCTTCCCTTTCACTTAAAAACCCGAAAGAAGGATATGTTCATGTGTTTGGACTCCCTCTTATGTATCAGCCAACGCTTCAATCTCAATATGCTGTTTCAATAGGTGGGTTTCGCTCCAAACCACTTCAAATAGAAGTTACTGATAATGTTGATACTCCTCTTGATGTAAATGTCTATATTTCTATCAATGAAGAAACAAAGGTTCCACTCACATTTAATACAAGAAATCAGATGTATGAATATGAATGGACTGGGTTTGGTTTCAAACAAATACCTGTTCAAATCTCTGCTATAGATCGATCTGGGAATAGACAAACACTTGATTTTAAAATAAAATATTATGGGTTTTTCCCACTTTTTAGATAAATCTCTCAATGTTTTTCAAAACACAGGTTAATTAATCAAAATCTGATCCTAAGTCATACCCACAATTTGGACATTCTCTAGCATTTTCCAGGACCTGATGACAATTTGGGCACATATTTCCAACGTCGAAAATTTGTTCTTTAGCATCCAAACAACAACCGCAATTAGCGCAAATGTAGCAATCAAGCGGTCCATCCCTACTTTTTTGCATATCACTTCCACAATTTGGACAGGTCCATATCGTTCCCATGTAATCATGATAGTTATTCGAAGTCCTATATAAATGTAATGAAAAAACCAGGGTTTTATTTATAAATGAACTCTTTCTTAATTGCTCATTATTCATATCGAACGGCTTCTATTGGGCTCATTTTTGCTGCTTTTCTCGCTGGGTAAAAACTTGAGATTAAGCCGACAAATATTGCAACCCCAATTGCTAATGCAATCGAATATAACGTAAAGACTGGTGCGAGTGCCATTCCTGCGCCCATTGATCGAGCTGTAACAAAGGTAAAGCCATTAGCACCAATAATTCCAACAGTTATACCAGTTAATCCACCAATAAGACTAATTAATAATCCTTCAAATAAAAAAATTCCCATGATATCAATATTTTGTGCACCAATCGCCTTCATGATTCCTATCTCATGTGTTCGTTCCATGACTGAAGTAAGCATGGTATTCATGATTCCAATTGATGCTACAACCAATGCAATAGCAGCTATAGCAAGTAAAATAATTTGAATGATAGATAAAACATTTTGAATACTATCAAGTATGGAGTCCATTGTTGTAACTGAGGCGAAATCATCTGATCCATGGTTCTCATTGATAACGGTTTGAATCTCATCAGCAACCGTATTTACTTCATTCACATCAAAGACTTTCACGATAATGATACTTGTATTTTTTTGCCCGGTTAATTTTTCAAAATCATATTGGGTCATATGGATGCTATCATCGGTTTGTAATGAAAACCCCATTCCTTCTTTTTTGTAGATTCCAGATACAAAGAATTTTTTATCACTAATAGTGATCCTTGCACCAACTGGGATATCAGTATCAAAATAGTCATGGGCGACATTATATCCTATGATTACTTTATTTTGATCTCCAGTGTTCATAAAGGAACCAGATTCTAAACCTAAGGATTCCGTTCCAAAAAGTGCTTGAATGTTCTCAGGTTTCATACCAAGTAAAGAAACCCCTTTGTTAATACCGTTATATGCTGCGATTCCACCATATGCAAGAAGCGGACTTATATCTTTTATTCCTTGAATTCGTTGAATATCACCAATGTCTCGATCACTAAAATACATATCTTTTTGGTATTCAATCCCAGTGCTAGATTGAGTTGCATCGAATCCATCTCCAATATTAACAATAATTGTATCTGAGAGTGTAGATAACTCTTGTGTCACTGCTTGCTGCATTCCTTCACCCAAACTCATAAGAGACACAATTGCCATAATGCCAATGGCAATGCCAAGAAGGGTGAGAAACACTCGTGTCTTTCGTTCTCGTATATTTTTTAATGCAATAATAAAATTATCAACTATCATGTGCTATCACTAACAATGCCATCTTGAATTTGTAAAACACGTTTCGCTCGCTTCGCGATTGCAGGGTCATGGGTGACAATGATAATAGTTTCACCTTCTGAGTTAATTTTCTCAAGGATCTGCATGATGTTATCTCCACCCTTTGTATCAACATTTCCCGTGGGTTCATCTGCCAAGATTATTGATGGCTTATTTGCAAGGGCACGTGCAATTGATACCCGTTGTTGCTCTCCTCCACTTAACTCAGAGGGTTTATGATACAAACGATGAGATAAATTTACCATTGATAATAATTTTTTTGCTCGTTCCTCCCGTTCTTTTTTTCTTACTCCAGCAAAACTCATGGAAAGCTCAACATTCTCCACAGCATTTAATGTAGGAATCAGATTATATTTTTGAAAAATAAAACCAATTTTTTCTCTTCGAATGGTTGCGAGTTGTTTTTCAGATACTTTTGATACATTGGTATGCTCTATAAAGATTCTTCCAGTGGAGGGGGTATCTAAACATCCGATAAGATTCATAAATGTTGATTTGCCTGATCCAGATGGTCCAATAATTGCAATGTACTCGCCACGTTGTATGGTAACTGAAACATTTTTCAAGGCTTCTACTTTCACTGATCCAGAACCATATGTCTTTGTTACATTCTCAGTACTGATAACTGCATTATTCTCCATGTTTCTGCCGCCTACGCTTCCAAAGAATATAGCCAACAATACAGATAATGATTAAAAATATGATAATAAAGGAAGTTGCAATAGCTGCACCCCAGGTATCTACCGGTGCTGCTTTAACAATTGAAATTGTATTTGAAATAATTGGTGACTCATAATAGTTGTTTCCCTGTTTAAATAATACTTTAAAACTTAATGATGCATTCCCAATTGTTGCATTTGCTGGTGAAACATCAAATGAAGTTGAAAATACATCATCTTTATCCATTGATCCAATAAAATACTGTGGTGGTGTTACTTTTAAATTTGAAATAGGAATCACTGTTACCCCATTTATGGTACTGGATTTTGCATTATACACCTCAAGGCTCACCCGTTTAGACTCTCCAACAGCAATACTCTCAGGAACAGAATACATAACGGGAGATACATCACTGATATTAACAAAATCAACTATTGTGTTCAGTGTTGAGCTATGAACATTATTTCCATTACTATAATTTACGGTAAAGCTAAGATTTTTTTGTTCTAATACTGATGAATGCACTAAAAATGTAACCGTTTCCGTTGTTTCTGCGGCAAGTGATCCTATGTAGTATTGTACTGGTGAAAAACATACATCTTCAGTACAACTTGGAGTAACAATGACATTATTAACCGTGTTTCCTCGTTGATTTACGACATTTAAGGAAATACTTGTAGCACCTGTTGTTGAGAGTTTATCAGGGACTTCACTTTCAATGAGGTCAACTGTAAGATTACTGACCATTACTTGGATGGGATATTGAAGATTTTGAGCTGAATCTACATCTACCTTTAAAATTGGAAAATAAGGGCCTTGTGTAATATTTTGACTCGTCGTTAATTTAAAACTAATTGTTGCTGATGAACTTGGTGATAAATCACCAAAATCTTCATAGTTCTCATGTGCTTTAATCGAGGAATTACTCCCTCCATCAGAGACAATCCAAATATTATTGATAGTAGCAGGATTAGTTCTGACTGTTTGGATAGTTGGAACTCCACTAGAACTTGAGGTTTGCGTAGTTGTCGCAGTCGTCTCCGTGTTTGTCAATACAACGGTTAATTCTACCTCATCACCTGGCATTACAATACTGGGATTTAAGCTATATGATGTAACCATAACTGATGGATCTGCGGTAGCTGAACAGATAAAGAATCCAATAAGCACTATACTTATCACTAGATGTTTCCATGAAATCATTATGTCTCCTCACACACAATTTTTTATTCTGAAATAAAGTCATCCTTTAAAAATAATCGTTTAAAATTGATGTTCGTTTCATTTTATATTATATGAATAAATATATTTACATTATTGTAATAAAATCGCCAAAAGAGGTTATTTAATTTCAAGGAAAAATAAATTATTTATCAAAAGCCATAAATATTACAATATCGCTGTCGTTTTATTTATGATAGGAAAAGTTGAATATATGGAGGGATTGTAATTCCAGATAAAAATCTGATGAAAAACGAGGATCTAGAACAACTAATTGACCATTACCCCGGGTCAATGATAATATCTGATATTAAAGGAAATATACTTGCTATAAATAGTAACTTAGCTAAGATATTTGGGAGAAGTAGAGATGAACTCATTAATACTTGTGGTTATTCATTAATAGAAGCTAACGTATCAGATGAAAGGAAAAAATTAACAAGAAAGGCCATTGAGAAAAAAAAACCAGTTCAATATGTAGATTTTGAAAGAGGTCATTGGTGGAGAACTTTGACTATACCTGTAGTTGATGAGAGTCAACAGGTTGTCAAACTTGCAACGTATGTAGAAGATATAACAAAAGAAAAAAAACAGGAAATTTTGAAAATAAAAAACAAGGATATCTATTTTGAATCGTTGATTGAACACTCAATGGACCTAATCACTATCGTTGATGAAAAAGGAAATGTAAAATATCATAGTCCTGCAATAAAAAAACTACTTGGTTATGAATATGAAGAACGTTTCAACAAAAACCTGTCTGATACGATTGATAAAGACGATCATCAAAAACTACGTGACGAATTTAAAGATATGTATTCAAAACAAGGTTTTCTCGCTAGAACTCAAGCAAGATTTCGACATAAGGATGGATCATATAGGTTGTTTGATTTGATTATCAATAACCAATTGCATAACCCTAATATCAAAGGGTTTATTATTAATTCAAGAGATATTACAGACCTTGAACTTCTTCAACAGACGTATAAAACAGTTATAAATGATATTGATGATAGTGTTTTTATTTTAAACAAAGAGGGAAATATTGAATTCATTAATGCAAGTGGTTTAAAGAAATTAGAAAAAAAACCAAATGAGATACTTCATAAAAACTTCAATACATTTGCTTCTAAGGAATCCCAAAAAGTTGGTAATGAATGTTTTAAACAGGCTTTGCAGGGAAATACACCAGCTTCTTATATCGTGAAATATAGTACGAAAAATAACGAGGATTGTTTTGTTGAAATACAATTGAATCCACTATTTATTGGTGGAGAAGTTACAAGTATTATTGGCGTATCTCGTGATATAACCCAAAAGGAAAAAACACGATTACAACTCATTGAACAAAAACAATATTTAGAATCAATTATGAATAGTGCTCAAGAGATAATCTTTACCATAGATCAACACCATACCATAAAATTTTGGAATACAACTGCAGAACATAATACAGGTGTATCTGCTAGACAGGTTCTAGGAAAATCAATCATGCAGATTGATTGTTTTGATAATAAAGATGAAATTGAGCAATACTTAAACAATACATTTCAAAAAAAACAAAGTATTTTAGATGATATAATAATAAAAAATACAAAAAATCAAACTTGTCTATGGAGGGCTCAAGTTTCTCCTATTCTCAGTGGACCAGATGTCATAGAAATAGTATTTATCTGCAGAGATATCACATTCAAATCAAATCTTCATACACAGATTCTTCCTGGTGAGAGCTATTTTATATCAAATCTTACTATTGATGACGTAAGAGATATATTCCTCTCTATTATAAAACAGAAGAAAAATGGGTATTATATCACTCGAAATTCTGAATCAGTTTCAAATTTAACGAAACGACTGCCCATTACTATAGATAACATTGGCACAGGAACGCAGGATAATGTGATTCACACACCTAATGATATAGTCAGACAAATATCTTCATTTATACAGAAAAAAAAGGAACCGGTAATTCTACTTGATCGTCTTGATTATTTAATATCGCAGTATGGTTTTCAGAAAGTATTACATGCATTATATGAGATTAATGATTATGTAAAAGAACATAATGCTATATTCTTTGTTCATATTAATCGCATGTTGCTCTCAAGAGAGGAATATACGTTTCTTACTGAAGAATTTAATAGTATTGCCTCTCAAAAAATTGATGAGATTCATCTTCCAAACTATGAATATCAGCTGTTAGAGTTTATTTCTCAACAAAACAAGAAAAATAACCTTGTTAATCAAAAACATATCTGTCAACAATTTCAAATCTCCAAAGCAACCGCCCAAAAAAGAATAGAACATCTAGAAGTAAATGGATTACTCTATGCTCAGAAACAAGGACGAGCAAAAAATCTCTATCTCACAGAAAATGGAAAAGAATTCTTACAACGATAGATGATCACATCTGAGTACATGATGTAAATTACTTGTATGTTAAGTATTCTTTCATTGCATATCTCTATATTACTTATAAGATTAGGAACGTTTTTTTTGGAGGGAGGAGGTACAGTTCAAAGCTATAGGATCATTTTTGAAAAGAGATGGGATGGGATAAAAAATTGAATAATCCTCTCTGATCTGCACCAATTAACTATTGTTAATTTTAGTATTTATACTTTTCTTCACATACTTAAAAACGCGTATCACATAAAAGTATTAGCATCACAAATAAAAAATATATTTATATCAAAGATTTTTTCAATCATCATAGACATTCCCTATAGGAAACATTTATGGTAAAAAAATATCCTACCTCCAACTGGCGAAAAACAGCAATAGCCATATACAAAGCACCACGTGATGGAAAAATCTATGGCACCTATGAAGTCGATGCAACCGCTCTTCTTAATTACATTCAACAGAAAAAAGAGCAAAATATCCGAATAACAGTTACAAATATTGTTACCGCAGCATTAGCACGTGGAGTAGCTTTTGATGTTCCTGAGATTAATTGTTTTGTTCGAAGGGGAAAACTTGTAAAAAGAGAACATGTTGATGTATTTCTTGCTGTAGCAACAAAAGGAAAAAATGTTACTGGTCTTGTTATCCCACAAGCAGAAAACATGACGATTGATGATATTGCTGCCTTTCAGCAAGAAAAACTTAAAAAAAGGAAACATACACAAAAAAAAGAATCCTATGATATACGAAATTCAATTGGAAAAATACCTTGGCCATTCCGTGGACTCGTTGTTGGATTCATCAAATGGTGGCTGTTTGAAAATGGATTTCCTTTACCTTTTGTAAAAATGAAAAAAAATCCATTTGGAAGTATTGCCCTTTCAAATATCGGGGTATTTGGACTCTCTACTGGTTACATGGCACTCTGGCCAATTGCAAATCTTCCCGCGGTGTTTGCAATGGGGGCCATACAAGAAAAACCCGTTGTTATCGATGGAAAAATAGTAGTTCGACCAATGCTTCCAATAAGTGGCACCTTTGATCACCGGATTATGGAAGCAGATACAATAGGTGTGCTAAAAGACGGAGTTGAACAGCGATTGTTACATCCAGAATGTTTAGAAATAAAAAAAAAATGATGTAATTCTTGTTTTTTAAAAAATAAAGCTTCGATTTAAATATAATAAGTACTTATTTTATGATCAGAAAAGGATTCATCACTATTATATTGTTTTTCTTTATGTATAATTTGATAGATAAATCCATTTGAAGAAAAAACAGAAAATATAAACAGGGGGCGAGGGGAAAGTATCATATTATTATTTTTATATTGATATTATAATATATATAATGATAAAATTAAAATAGATAACCTATGTTTATAAATAATAAGCAATCAGAGAGACTTTCTGAAAGTATACCATAAAATCGAATTAAATAAGGGGACAAAATATGCAAATATTAAGAAATATATTTATAATTACAATAATTTTAGGAATGTGTGGTTTATTTCAAACAGGTGACAGTATAAAAGCAGATACAACTATGAACCTCGTTTATAACATAGATATTGAAGATTATTCAATAAAACAAATAACCGATGGCCATGAGATTTACATTGATGGTTATGGTCATCACTATATTATGGGAAAGCCAGATCTTCCTTCAAAAATCATTTCAATAGCTATTCCTCCACATTCAATAATTCAAGATATAGAGATAATAACTGAAGCTAGTACTATTCTAGAAGGATCATATTCAATTATTCCCTGCCCAATCCCCCAGGCACTAAAAACCAATCATACAAAACAAAACGAAAATCTGAATGAATATATAAATAATTATCAACAAACGTATCTTTCAAATAATCCATACCCAGAGAATATTGGGGAATATCTCCAGGAATCACACTATCGAAAATATGATTTAGTTGATATTCGAATCACACCCTTTACATACTATCCTCTCTCAAAAACACTTGAATTTCATTCTCATATAAGTATCCATGTTACCTATACACAAATAGAAACAACAGAGAAAAGAATCCAGGATAATCTCAAACAACCCGAAACATTTGCACAACACATCATTGCAAATTATGATCAATCACAACAGTGGTATCAACCAATGCAACAACACAATAAAGGACTCTATGATTATGTCATCATTACTCTAGACTCATTAACTGATGCAGTAACCCCACTAGTTGAATGGGAGGAATCAAAAGGACGAAATGTAAATGTTGTGACAACGAGTTGGATTGATGCACAATACACGGGGTATGATTTACCAGAAAAAATTAGAAATTTTCTACGAGAGAAATATCCATCAAGTGAATGGGGCATAGAATATGTACTTCTCGTAGGACATTATGATGATGTCCCAATGCGACGATGCTCTCAAGATGTCGGATATGGGGAACCAGAAACAGATTTTTACTATGCTGAACTCTCATTACCAGATGATGAATCCTGGGATCAAAATGAAAATCAACTCTATGGTGAAAGCTCAGATTCCATAGATTTTTATGCAGAAGTCCTCGTTGGAAGAATCCCCTGGAGCGGAGCAAGCACTGTTGAAGCGATATGTGAAAAAACTGTTGCCTATGAACAAAATGCTGATGCAAGCTTCAAAAAAAACATACTCCTTTTAGGAGCATATTTCTGGGATGATACTGATAACGCAGAACTCATGGAGGAAATAGCAGATAATCCCTGGATGTCTGATTGGACAAAAACACGAATGTATGAACAACAACAATCAACGTATTCATCAGATTATGATTTAGGATATAATACTGTAGAATCCGTCTGGTCATCCAATTCCTATGCCTATGTTACCTGGGCAGGTCATGGATCACCAACTGCTTGCTATGAACTCTACCCTGAACAAGCCTTTGTAGATACCAGTATGAGTTCTTCACTAAATGATAATTATCCAGCAATTATCGTTGCAGATGCATGCAGCAATCAAGATACTGATTACAACAATCTTGGACGAGCAATGATGAAACAAGGAGCAGTAGGATTTCTCGGAGCAACAAAAGTTGCTATGGGCCAACCTGCATGGGATAGCCCCTATGATGGATCAAGTCAATCTCTTGATTACTTTTTTACCTCAAAAGTAACCTCTGGTGAATATTCAACAGGTGGTGCACATCAATGGGCACTTACCGAAATGTACACCTATGGTTTGTGGAACTATAACTATTATGAAACATTCGAATGGGGTGCCTATTTAGGAAATCCTGATCTCTTCATGTTTCTCCCACCACTAGAAATTACTTTTCCAAATGACTTACCAGACCTTATAGATCCTACAATAACAACACCATTAACAATTGAGATAAATGAACTCGGTGACAGTTATGTCTCAGGGCTTCTTCATTACCGGTTCGATGGGGGAAGTTACCAAACCATACCTTTAACCCATACTGGTGGAAACCTCTATGAAGCTATTCTTCCACCAGCAATCTGTGGGGATACTCCAGAGTTTTACATATCTGTTAGCACCCAGTCATCAGGGATAATTACTAGTCCTTCAGATGCACCAACAACTGTTTATCAATGTCTCGTTGGAGACCTCACAGAAATCTTTTCAGATAATTTCGAAACAGAAACTGGATGGACTGTGGAAAATGATGCAGGATTAACAACCGGAGCCTGGGGCCGAGGTATACCAATTGATGATAACCGCGGTGACCCACCAACTGATTACGATGGATCTGGAAGATGCTATGTAACGGGAAATACTGATGATGAAGATATTGATGATGGTACTACCTGGTTGATATCACCAACAATAGACCTCTCAAGTGGAACAAATGGAAGAATAGAATATGCAGTCTGGTACACAAACAACAATGGAGGAGACCCAAATAATGATTATTTCAAAACCTACATATCAAATGATAATGGAAACGCTTGGGTGCTCGCTGAAACCATTGGACCAAATTCATTATCAGATTGGAATGAACGAAGTTTCATGGTCAATGATTATGTATCCTTATCCAATCAAATAAAAATACGCTTTGAAGCATCAGATCTAAATGATGGATCTGTTGTTGAAGCAGGAATAGATGCATTTAAAGCATCCGCCTTTGACTGTCAGATACCTGACAAACTACTTGCTTTCAATCCAACATCATTTGATTTTGGAGCAATGCTTGTGGACGAATCCGAGAGCACAAATTTTGAAATATGGAATGCTGGAACTGATACATTGACATACAGTTTAAGTGAAACCTGTACATGGGTTGATCTAAGTTCTTATGATGGAACATCTTCAGGGGAACATGATACAATTACTGTTACTGTTGATACCACTGGTTTAAGCACTGGGAGCTATCACTGCGATATTACTATTGATTCTGATGGAGGAACTGGTATATTTAGGATAGATCTCTTAGTAGTTACAGGTGGTGTCATTCTTGATCAAGAGCAGACACAATCAGGGTATAGTTTCATGATATTTGGCTCTCGTTGGGCAGCGCAGTCGTTTACACCAGGCTTAGATGTATTGTCACAGGTTGATTTGCTTCTTAGTAAACGTGGTGGGTTCACAGGAGATCTTACGATAGGTATCCGTTCTGATTTGTCTGGTGCTGATTTGACGAGTGTGGTTGTACCGGCGGGTAGTGTTGGTGATGTCGAGGATTGGGTTGAGGTTGACCTCCCTGATATATCCGTTTCCGTAGGTGAAACATACTTTATTGTGGCACGTACGACTGGAGGAAGCTCTAGCAGTTGTTATCTGTGGAGTTTTGGAGACGGAATGATTTATACGAGTGGTGTGTTTTCGTTTAGTAGTACTGGTGGTGGTTCTTGGATAGAGTATGGTACGTATGATTTTTGTTTCAAAACATATGGGTCTGGTGGTAGTCCACCTGAACCAGCGTTAAGTTTTGATCCAACCTCATTTGATTTTGGGAACATGCTTACAGATCAAACAGATAGTACAACCTTTGATATTTGGAACAGCGGTGGTGGTACACTGACATATAGTCTTTCAGAATCTGAATCCTGGATTGATGTAAATCCCTCTTCAGGTACTTCATCTGGTGAGCATGATACCTTAACGATAACCGTGGAT
>Ga0180430_10002034_pt1 | contig 18883 bp, 28 predicted proteins | sample SS_ome_9_FD_132999 | JGI IMG/M metagenome (GOLD analysis project Ga0180430, IMG submission 132999) | Hypersaline lake sediment archaeal communities from the Salton Sea, California, USA - SS_1_S_2 metaG | ecosystem: Environmental > Aquatic > Non-marine Saline and Alkaline > Hypersaline >... | reverse complement strand
GTAGGAGGAGAAGTTGCATCTAGTATAGTAACATCAGGTGTCATATACAATTCTCTGTACATTCCACTTCTCATTGACATTGCCCAATTTGTATCGTTTGTTCCTGAATACGTATAAGCTCTAGAAGCATATTGACCTAAAACACTTGCTACAACATCAGGAGGAGTTGCTAAACCGCCTGGGGGGCTTTGTGGTTCCCAATCTGTTCCTGTCCAAACCAAAGCTTTGCCATTTGCTGGTGTTACTCCTGCAATGTCTGATAGTTTTGGTGAAATATTATTATTTACTATTTCTGTGCCATTTAATTTTTCTAACAGATAACTCATTCTGCACTCCTTATTAATATTGATGAAGTTCTTGATGCGCTTAGAGCCTGAGTTGCTGCAACATTTACAGTTGATTCAATTACGACTTTAATTGTTGTTGTAACAGGTAAATTTATAGTAGTTAAAATAGTTTGATTCTTAAGCGCTGAAGTACTAGTATAATATGCACCTTTCATTACTTCATATGTCTCAGTCAAGTCATTGTTATTATTGTCAACAATTTTGTAACCAACAAAACCATCAGCAGTAAAATCAGCATCTATCTGGACATATATTTCATATTTTCCTGATGCAAGTGTTATTGACTCATAGAAATCTGAGTTAGTTCCTAATGTAGTAGAGTTTGGTGTTATTTTTCCACTCGGAAATGAGTTATAAGGATTTGCATCATAAAAGCATATAGGATTACCTGTTGTAAATGTATAACCACATGCTGTGTAATCAAACGACTCTATTTGTCCTAATATAAAAATTTTATCATCTACAGCACCTCCTACTCCGCCTCCACCTGTAAGAGGTGTGCCTATAAACTTTCCTGTCGCAGAATCCCAAACCAATGCATCACCCGGGTTTAAAGTAGAATTAAATTCACTAAATTGATTTAATGATAATTGTATATTAGAATCTGGACCTGGTGATACACTATTGACTTTTATTTGATTATGACTCATATTATAACAACTTTCTTATTGAGAAAAATGATCGTGTTGAAGGAAATCCACCTTGAGATGCTGAAATGTTTAGCGCAGAATATATATAGAGAGAAATCGTCATTGGGCTAGCAGTATCTACATAACCTAAACAATATGATGATTTACCATAAAGCTCGCCAATTGTTCCTTGACTCGACCTTCTTTCACCTAATTCATCAACCCAATAGTATCTAAGGCTTCCTGTCGATGTAAAAATGCAGCTTAACGTTGTCCATATTTCATATTTTCCAGGTTGCAAAGTAACTGATTCTAACCAATTTGTTCCTGAAACATAATTAAATGCAACGCTTTCAGGCATATTATTAATTGGATCTGTGTCATATAAACTAAATGTGCTTCCTGTTGTTAAAGAAAAACCACTATTTGCATAATCATCAGACTCACCTCTACCAAAAGAAGCAACGGGATAAGGACCAGCTCCTAAAGAGACTGTGTCTGTTTCCCAAGAAGATGTGGTACCATTATAGACAAAAGTTTCTCCATCAAGCGGAGAAGTCTCTGGATAACCTTCAACATCTTGAATATTTTTTGTAGTTAAACTACCATCAACTGAAGGTTCTAAATTAAATAATTTATTGTTTAAATGACTCATTATGCTAACTTCCTTACGTTAAAGTGAAATGATGGGAACGTATTACCATTATCATAAATCCCAGAACCTGCAACTAATCTTGGATAAACATCTCTTGTAGTTTCTATGTTCAAATAACCTATCATCATATTTCCTGATTTACCATCTCCGGGATTGATTCTAACCCTATTTCCAAAAAAAGTACCTCCTGATAGTACATCAACAGCAGTATGATAGAGTTGCCAAGTAATCTGTGAGCTTGTGTTTGAAGGAACACACGTAATTAAATAAGTACCTGCTGTAAGTGTAACGCCGCAAGACCACGTGTTATGAGGAAAGAGGTAAGAGGGAGGTCTACTTACATTAATATATGCAGCATCACCATACGTATAGTTTTGAACTACTGATCTGGGCCAGTTATAGACCCAGTAAGTCCCGTTGTATACAAAACTATACGTGCTGTGAAGATTATTTGTAGTATGATTCATCCATGTAGCAGTCATTAACTGTACTTCTCCGCCAGAACCACCAGGAGCAGAAAATGACTCAAAACCTGCAGTTGTTTTTTTAATTATGTCACCATCTTCTGGGGTTCCTTGCACGAAGTCTGAAATTTGTAGATCAATATTTCCGCTTTGTGGTTCTTTATTGTTTACTTTTAAAGTATTATATGTCATTACAAGCTCCTTATTAAAATTACACCATGCTGGCTTGGAACATTTCCCTGACTAGTATTAGAAGCAACTCCGAGAGTATTAGTGATTTCAGCATGAATTGTTGTAGTTTCAGTTAAATCAAGACTCGTCATAATAGCAGTTGGATGTCCATACGATGTTTGAACATTTCCTATTAATGCTAGTTGACTCAAAGAATTTCCTAATGTGTCCTTAAGAATAAACCCGAAGTAACCAGACCCTGAAAATGTTACGTCTGTTTGCATGAATATTTCATATTTTCCAGGAGTTAACGTTATAGACTCCATCCAGCTCGTACCATCCACATAATTAAATGTAATATTGCTCTCTAGTAAGTTTACAGGATTGCTGTCGTAAAAACACAGAGTTTCACCTACGTTCGTAGCATAACCACAACCTACATAATTAGCAGCTTCCCCTTGCCCAAAAATTGCTAAATTAAATCCCGCAATTCCAGTTCCGAAAGTTGCTGGTCCCCAAGTACCTAGAGATTCGTTATAAACAATCCCTTCTCCTAAACCAATATTTTCTACGTTACCTAAGTCATCTAAACCTATATTAATATTGCTAGATTGATCTGGTTGTTTGCTTCCAACTTTGTTAATGTTATAACTCATGTTTAACCTTTCATGATGTTTATAATTATCTATTTGGCTTCTGTTTTTATTTTTAAGATTAACATATGTAGATTATTAAATTAAGCGTAAAAATAAAAACAGAAGCCATTTAAAAGCCTCTGTTATCTATCTTAGATAATGTACCAGTCGCTAGCTCCGTCAGATACTAGCGTTACAGCTGAATATTGGTTTGTCATGACATAATCAGTTTGACCATCGATGTTAGCTTTAATTGTAATGTCATTTGCAGAAAGATTCTTTATAACGTAAACATAACCAGCACCAACTGTAGCACCTGTTGGTAGATTTAGAGAGATTGGTGTTGTAGGATTAAGAACATGTGTTTCTTGCGCTCCTGTATGTGTGCTGATGGTGTAGTCTGAAGTGGGGTTTGCAAAAGTAATTCCATTAATTCCAGGTAATACATTCTGAATTAAAGAACCATCAACTGGAGGATAAGCAATATTTCCACCATTATCAACAAATGTTATAACGTCTCCCACTGAAGATCCTGCATCAAGAACAGCTGCTGTACCTAATCCAAGATTTGTTCTAGCAGTAGAAGCTGTCGCAGTTAATTCTGAAAGGTTGTTTGCTTTTTCAAGTAATGCTTCATCTGTGTTATCAAGAGTTGAAGTTTTTACAGAACCTAAATTACTACATGTTAAAACAAGATCTGTAGCTAGTCCTAAAGCTGCTTCACCATCTGTAGCTAGCTCAACAATTCCTTTAGTATCAGTCGTAGCATCGTTAATTGTAGGAATACTGATAGCTTCTGGGTACCATGTCTGTGTAAGAAGATCGTAGACAAGTACGTCATTATCATTTGGAGCATTAGTAGTAAGATCTACATCACCAAGACCATCAAGACCATCTGCAGCAGTAAGTTTACTACCTAAGGCTTCATCCATTCCTTCTAAGTGATGTGCAATCAAATCACCTGAAACTGTTCCACTAACTGTATTGTCATAATTTGTTGGTTCGTAAGAAAGAGATAAATCATTAACATCGCCTGCAATGAACTCGCCTGCTGTAGCATTATAAACTAGCATTTGACCTGTTGTTGTAAGTGTATCAGTATTTATTTCAACAGCTTGCTGGAAGTAAACGCCCCATGCAGGAGTATAATCGATTCCTCCTTGATTGTAATTAAATCCATAAAGATCAACTGTAGATTTAGAGTTAATAGTCAATTGACCATTAAGTAAGATGTTGTTACCTTTAAGAAGATAAGCTGTAGGAGATGTTTGATCAACTTGTAGAAGAAGATCACCATTACCCCAATTTGTAATTCTTATGTAATCACCATTTTCATTAGCTTCAGGAAGAGTTAGAACCTTTGTAGATCCTAATGCAGTACCCATAATGTAGTGAATTCCACCCTCGAGTGTAAGAGGATCAGCATCTGTAATGAACGTTGAGCCTCCAATGTATGTAGTTGGTGTACCTGTAAGATCAATGTATTCACCACTGAAAGCCACAGCTGAAAGAGGAGCGTTAACCCATTTCGCTCCATCCCATTTGATTCCATCATTTTCTGCAGCATCTGTAATTGTAACATCACCAATGTCACCTAAATCTTTGTCTGAAAGATTAACGTTTGTTAATAAAGAGGCATCGACTGCGGGTAATTTAACAACGCCACCTGTTTGTGTTAACTGAACAACATTAGTATCAGATGTACCAACATCAAGAGCAGCTGCTGTTCCAAGGACGGGAAGATTATCTAGATCTGTGTAACTATTAGACAAAGCTGCGTTTCCTAGAGGAACATCTTCCCATTCTCCAACTGAAGAATTATAAACTATTGTAGCTTGATTTAATGCACCTGTAACAACTACATCATCTAGATCATTAAGATTTCTAGCAACACCTGTTAATAAAGATCCATCAAGTGCAGGAAGCTTAATAACACCACCATCGTCTATAAGAGAAACAATGTCACCAGCTCTAGATGTTCCAATGTCAGCAAAAGCAGCAGTTCCAAGATTTCCAAGAACTGTGTCTATTCCTATCAGATGTGAATCTAGTTTGTTGTCAGAATGCGTGTAATTAGTAATCTCATTATTTATTAATGCTGAGTTTATGTTATTACCAGTTAAAACAACGTCTCCCTGTAATTCATTTACTGATTGTACTGGTGCAGCTCCTGCTGTAATATAGCCAATGTCATCATTTAACTCACTGAAATTACCTGTAAATGAAGGTGCGTTAGGAAGGCTGATGTTTGTGTTAAAGTTCCAAACAGATAAATTATCAAAGCTTACTGTTCCAGTAGGAGTAACATCGCCAATGTTTGCAAATGGGAATTTAGCAGCTTGAGTAACAATAACATTTTGTGCTGTAGCATTATTTGTGAAGCTATCAACATTAAACTCACAGTTGATGAAGTAAACAGTGCCAAGGAAGGTTGACTCAATGAGAACATCACCTGCGATTTCACAGTCCTTGAACATCATCCAAGTGCCAACAGCGTGATTAGAAAGGGTAATGCCACCTAAGTGTTGGTTGTTGATGAACTGGTGCGCACCTTGTGTGCCATCTACTGTAGTAGTACCGACAATCCTGAAACCTTCAACTGTATTCCTTAAAGCATCTGGCCCTGTAATAATTAGACCAAAGTTAAGTGAGGTACAAGCAACGCCACCTGTAGTACCTGTATGCCCCTTCATGGTGAAGTTGGCTCGACCTGAGGCAGAAGAGGGATTAAAATCAGCATTATCATGCACACCTGTCGCAGAGAAAGTCATCCTGCTGAAGATCCAGGTAAAGTCTCCTTGCCTATTAAACCCGTAAGCGGTTTGGTAGTCTTCTTGAGTGTCGATAGTAAACACATTATTAATAATAGTGCCGTAGTAGAAGTTTTTATTAAACTCTATCAGCTGATCGTCAATGATCTTATCAGCTTCATGAAGACTAGTTGCAGACTCTAAAAAGCCTCTGTCTGGCAATACTTGTAAGAATGGATACTCATAAGGAACATATTCACCATCAGCATTTAAGCCGGCTCCTGTTTGTGTGGCGTCTAACTCTGCCTGAATGTCGACTGTAGTTTGAGTCAATACATTATCTGTATTGATACGTGCTGTTTCCTCAGCTTTAAGTGCTGTGTCAAGCAATTGATCTGCGTTTTTAAGAGTAGAAGCTGAAGAGATGTAGTTTGATCCAGAATCACCTGTATACGAACCATCTTCTTCTAAACCAGCACCTTGTTGAGTAAGATCTAATTCATCTTGAAGATCATCAATTCCACCAACAACTAGCTGTCTTACTTCTTCCATTTCACCATCTAAAGCTTCAACAGCAGATTTAATTGTATTTGTACTTCCAATCGTAGTTCCTGTTGTTGACCAAGCAGGTAAGTTACCATCAGCGTCTAATCCAACTGCAGCTTCAATTCTATCAATTTCATTTTGATGATCAGGATCTACACCTTCAAGTGCTGTAATTCTTTGATTTTGTGTAGCATTAAGTGTATCGATACTGTCAATTTGAGCCTGAAGCGTATCTTTTTCATTTTTAAGTGCAGTATCTAATTGTGTAACAGCTGCTTTAATACTAGCACTTGACGTAGCATAGTTAGCACCTGAAATTGCTGTATACGAACCATCTTCTTCTAAACCTGCACCTACTTGAGTAGCATCCAATTCAGCCTGTAAATCATCAACTCCACTAACTACTAACTGGCGTACAATTTCCATTTCAGTATCAACAGCTTCAACTGCTTCTTTGACATTATGTCCAGACTGAATAACGTATGTAGAATTCCATGCTGATAGTGTGCCATCAGACTCTAAACCTACAGAATTTTCAATCTCATTAATTTCATTTAAATTTGCTGTTATTTGAGACTGAAGTGAATTATCTGTAGAAATACGTGAAGTTTGTTCTGCTTTGAGCGCCGAATCTAGCAATACGTCAGCAGACCTCATTGTAGTAGATCCATTAATAAAGTTTGTTGTTAAATGTTCAACGTATGTACCATCTCCAGCCAAACCAACAGAAGCTTCTATAGTATCTAATTCACCTTGTCTAGCAGCACCTTGAATATGTGCAACGTTTAGGAAGTGATTACCCCAAGAAACTAAATCATTTTTAGATGCAAGAACCTGTCTTTCTCCTATAGCTTCTGTTGAGATTACCCAAACCATGTAATCAACTTCTGTAGGTACTCCACCAATATTCTCAGTCTGAGTGACAATTGTACCTGTAGCAATAATTCTTACATTTGACCCGTAGTCTTGATAGGTAGTGCTAAGTCCTGGAAAGTAAGTTGATCCTGAAACTTGTAATCGAATTTCTCCTCCGCCAATATTAGAAATATAAAGTTTATCTCCTTCCTGCAATGTGCCAGGAAGAGTCATTGTCTTTTTACCATTGACAGGAGTTAAAGCTCTACAGTCAACAATGTGATCACGAGATTTATAAAGTATTTCAGACGAGTAAGATGATGTATATGAAGCACTAGTGATTTTTTCTTCTAGGAAAACATCTTCTAGATCAGGAACTTCATAAACAATTGTTCCATTTACCCATGTTCCATTATTGAAAACTAATGCTTGGCGATTAATTTCAGAGCCTACTTCGACGTCTAAAAGATCACCCAATACTGAAATTGATTCTGTATTGTCAATTTTATCGAGTTTATTAGGATCAATTGTCCCGCCCATGTCTTCATTAATGATAAGGTGATCCCCTACTTGCCAGTCAATCCCGAAAAGATTTCCTGCGTTTGAGATTTTATAGAAATCACCTTTTTCACCATTAGAAATGTCAGGTACTGCTATTCCAGCATCGTATAGACCTTTATAATCAAGTCCTCCTACGATTGAACCAATTCCTGATCCAACAGCATCGATTAATTGTTTTGGTGTAATAGCAGCTTCGACGTTTAACCCATTAGCTGCCTCAGAGTCAGAAGCAAATCTAACAGGACGAGGCTGTGTTGTTGATCCTAACTTGTTTCTTGTTGTAATTATGGCCATTATTATTACCTTTCTTGTGAAATAGCATTGCGCCTTATGCTCCTGCTATTCAAAATTTTGTTCTGTTTATAATTTCTTTTACTGCACATATGTTTTATTAAGTAAAAGACAAAACAAAAACGTGCAGTAAATAATGTGATTAATAGAATTATTAATTTATGCTTTGGGATCGATAAAAGCTACAGTAACTTCAATGTCTGAAGTAGCGTTAGCAAATGTGAGCTTGATTGACTCGAAAGTCGGGTCATATTCAGTTCCAATTACAGCAACATCTAATCCACCAACTGGTGTAGCACTGAATGGGAAAGGATAGAGTTCAGATGAACCTACAGGCGTAAAAAGAACTGTATACGTTCCGCTTCCATTTCCAAAATCATTTGTTGAGATTTGTGCTTTCTTAAACTGATGAGAAGGATTAAATCCTAATGTCGCAGGTGTAAGAAGAAGACCTTGAGCTGCTTGACCAACTGGTACTGTGTATCGACGAATTTTAATTGATGACATAATTCTGCTCCTTTATAGCAAATATGTTAATTGCAGAAGACTAAACACTAATCTTCGTGCGAGATTTTTTTATAAGGATAGACTCCTTTGATCTTTTTAAAGAAAAAAGAGCCTTTACTTTCAGCTATACAAAAACTTCTATATACTGAAGGTGGTAGTGCAGAAAATAAATATATTCCTCCACCACTAAATTTAACTATTAGAGTACATGTCATATGACAATATTTAACCATTTCAATGTTCGAACTTTCAACTCTATGTTTATTATCGTCAAATGAATACAACAATGGGTTTATAGTTATCATAAAACATTCTCCTGATGTTATTATATATTCTTTAAGATTGTTTTTTTAACAAATAATTTTTAATTGTGTTGTAAATTCATATAATGCTCACAATACATATATAAAAAGTGAGTTCATCATGAATTATCCAAAGAAAAAATACGTAGCGTCATCTGAAGATTACATGCCATATATTCAAATTGCTGAAATAATGTCAGATGATGGTGAAAAAATGAATCATAGTACTGCACGCAAGCATCTTCTATCAGGAATTAAAAATTTTACATACAATATGTTAATTAATCAAGGAATGGATGAAGAAATAGCATCGATTAAATCAAATGAATTATATAAAGATCCAGATTACCATCAATACTTAAAGAACTTATTTGATAAATTTGGAGTATAGCAGTATACTTCTGTTTTAATCTTCTCCTATTTTCTATAAAAACATATTGACATAAAGAAAGAATTAAAACGTGAGTAAAATAAAATATTATAAAAGACCAGATACATTGCCTAAAGTCAGACATATTCCTGATGTAGGTGAATTATTATGCATACAAGATCTGGATGGTACTTTTTATCCAGTTTTAATATTAAGCATTAACTCTATAACAACAAAGAAAAAAACAAAAAAACATTCTAGCGGAATAGTAACAGTGCTTATTGAAAATAGAGTTACTCAGTATGCTATGTACGATTTAAAACTGTTACCTAATTCACGTTAAGTACATAACAAAGCGGTGTTGGTGTTTGTTTGTTTAATCTAATAACCCAGAAAACCTTTGCGTCATTGGATCATCTTCGTCTAGATCATCATCTTCATGACTAAATACGCCTATGTCTGATAATATTGATTGGACTGGGCTAGATGATTCTGTATTAGTTACTTCTTTGCCCATGTAATCTAGCACCTTATCACCTACAGCAACTACATAATTATTACCTACCTTTTTCAGAGCAGATAAACCATGTACAAAAGAAGCAATAGAATCATCGTGGACCATTTTAGGAAATCCTACTAGCTCATCACAAAAAACATCTATTTTAGTTTGTGTGTATGTTGTAGAATAAGGTAATCTTATCATTTCATTCTCAAATAGAATAGCTACGTTGTGAATACTATTTCTTAGAGCATTTTTAGCTGACATTATAACTGGTTTAACTGGCAAAGACGTCCTTTGTAATTGCTGAACGTATAAGGCGCCAAAACTATTTTTCTCTACCCATATTTCTTTAACTACATCTTTCCATTTTTCATACATGGTGACAATAGCATTCATTATCTTTTGTTGAGTTAATCCTCGATCATGAAACATGTCTAGGGCCCAGATTTTTCCATTTTTATCTCTAGCAAGAGTCCATCCTGATGTATAGTCGCTGTCATTTTTCGTAGCTTTAGTTACATCAGACTCAATAGATAAATCCCAAGACTGAACAATTATACATTCAGATAAATTTAATTGTGCTGGTGGATTATTAAAATCATATGTAGATACTTTGGATCTTTCAACCCAGGCCCTAGGAATAATAGCATCATCTTCAGATTGAACTTGATTTTGCATTTCTCTAGCAAATAGATGAGATCCCATTGACCTTCTTTCCATTAACAAGAATTCAATTGGTCTAAATTGAGGCCATAATACTTTAGATTCTCCTTCTATTCTAACCTCTTTCAGAAATTCGTTTCCTTTATCATCTGTCTCTGTTATATATTCAAAGTTTTGCGGCCATTTAATAATAGCATTATCTTCGATAACTCTGAATGTTGGATCTTTCTTCATATGAGCATAGCAATCATCATTATGCTTTCGAGTCCCAATTACCAGCATCATTCCTCCTTGATTTAGAATAGGAGTTACAGTTGCTGCTAACCAATCTCTAGTCTTAGCTCTTACTCCTGCTGATGCTGTTGTTAAGTCGTCTTCCAAGTCGTCAATGACAACGATGCTAACATGTGCTCCCGTAATTTTACCACCTGCACCAATTGCTTCTAGCGTAGGATCTACTGAAGATCCATTTCTTTGAACGTACATTTGTGTGCTAGTCCATTTACTTTCAGGACCTTTAAAGGCGGGCATTTCTTCTCCATCTGCCCAGTCTTCTATTATTTTTTTAGATTCTAGAAATTGTTTTATTAACCTAACACGCTTTTCAGCTTGTCCTGCTGATGCTGAAATGAATAGGATTGATGTATTTCTATTCATGCAAATTTGTCTAACGCAATAAGAAATAGCTAGCAAAGATTTCCCGTGACCACGAGGTGCAAGAACTAATAACTTTTTCTTGTCATTGTTTTGTTTGGCGTTTTCATGTAGTTCTTCAACAGTATTTAGCCAATTATTTCTATGATCAGCTGCTTGCATTCCTAAGTAGTAACTATCAAAGAATACAGGTGAAGCTACAGATAAAGCTCTTCGACCTTCAGGAGAAGACATTAATTTAGCGATTTTTTCTTGAGACATGTTTACTCCAAATATTTTATTTAATTTGTCATTTTATATTATATGTATGTTTATAGATTTAGTTTATAGGAGTTTTTTATGAGTCTTTACACAAAAGGAGACGTTGTTTGGTACGCAGATCATTGGTTCAATATTGTTGGAATTGGAATGATCTGGTGTCTAGAAGAATATAGACCAAATTATGTAACATATGTTATTTATGACTACAACAATAAATCTTCAGTTGGAGAATATGGTAATACATCATATATTTCAATGAACGTTAAAGATCTAGCACCAATTTCAGAATATAAAAATGCTTGTGAATTTATATTGAGTAGAGGAGCAGACCCTAACAAATTTAAATACTAATAAAATAAGATACGTAGATTTACGTCTGTTTTATTTTCTACACTAGGCAATATAAACCAATAAAAAACTTTCTAAATTAAAAACAGAAGCAAAAGGAGTTACTATGAACAAAACAATTAACATTGATGGATTTGAGATTGATTCTGATTTGTGGGAAAACGAACTGAAATTGACTTATATTTCTTCTAAACCAAAAGAATTAGAAGCTGTATATGACATTTCTAAAATAATAAAAAATGCAATTGGTGACATTGAACGTTATCTAACATCAGACGATTATACTCCCGGGTCTTCTCCTAAGGAATTAAAATTAATGTCAGAGAACTTTATGAATAATGACATTACGCATGCAGTCCTAGAAGACGATGAGATTGCTATTGAGCGCATGATAGAGATGATTAATGGAGTAAATACACGAACAAAGCAAATTGTTGTTTCTACAATAATCTCTTGTGCTCTCAGAGAATGTTATAATATTGAAGATACTTTAAGCCACTGAAAGGTACATAATGAAAAACAAATACGTAAGCCAAATGACTTCACAAATGACTCATGACGTAAATACAAACAAAGAAAACATCGAACGTTTACATCTAGACTTATTAAGAGTAGAGAAACAATTCGATGTTTTATGGCAGCACTGTTTTAATATTCAAACTGAAATAGCTGCAAAGCCTGAACAACAGTCTGTTAAATGTTCAGAATGTGATAACTATACTAAAGATTATCATGTCAGACAAAATAACAATGGATACGTTATCGACGCTATATGCGTTCCATGTTATCTTGAAGAGATCGAACCTCAAGACTGACAGACTTTTTTGCAACTTTATCTAGTTTAGAGTTAATTCTGTCTAGCCTTTGTTTGACTTCTTCAATACTAGAAATAAGTTCTTCCAGTAATTCATCTCTATTTTTAGAATTAGTTAAGCTATTGTTATTATTCATAAAAGCCTCCATTTTAGCTGTATATTAATATATATGCATTTGGGAGGCTTTTTAATTAGAAAAAATAATGCTAAGGATAAGAGCAGAGTACGCTATAAGTGCAAAAAGAATCATTGAAAGATAATTTCTTTTCGCGACCTCAAACATGTTCTTGTTAAAGGGAATTCGTTTTGAGGATCTAAGCATTGATCTGGATCCATTTCGTTTGCACCGCGAACATAGTGCATAATAACTAAAGATTGATTTTCGCTGTTCCATTCTAATAGTTTTATCTCATTTGGCTTAGGATCTTCATTTCCGTATCTTCTTAATTCGAACATTGTTTCTTCAACAGGTCGTCCTAATGAATCATAACTACAGAAATATTTGTTTGTTTTGCTTAGACCACCAGCTGTATATATAGCATCTTCTACATAAGCAACATTATCTACGCAGACTGTGTATCTACTCAATTCAGCGTGGTTTTTATTTACCTGAATTCTTAATGATAGATCTTCAGTTTGATTGCCATTATCACATCCTGTTATTCCAGAAATTACTAGAACTAGTGTTAATATGTTTTTATTGATTTTACGTAAAGTTTTAAACAGCATAATTTGTTGTATCTTTCTGATTATCTAATAGAGCTAATTCTTTGTCCATCTTTTCTAAAACACCATTCCGGAATTTTTTCTTTAACACCATTGCTGTTAATTACTGAAAATAATAGTACCTCAGATCCATATTGGCTGGCTTCTAAAGTATCTAGCCCGATTACAGTAACTATTTCTTTAGATTTAGGAAAACCTTGTACAGCTATCTTGTTAAAGATGTCATAACGTTCTAATTCCCAAACGTCTCCAATTTGGGGTGTTGTCATAATAATCCTAACTCTATAATCATTTCGTAATAATCAATAGAAACTACTGTTAAATCATGCGGGATAAAGTAACAAGCCTTTAAATAAAAGTCGTAAGATAATATTGTTGTATTCATAATTTGCTTCCGTTTTTATTTAAATATTATGTATATTAGTAAATATAGGACAAAGCCTAAAATAAAAAACTGCAATTCGTTTTTAAACACCTGACGTTAATGCTCCTACTAACCAATCCTCATATGTTGTCCTAGCAATTTCTTTGATTGACTCTAGATGCTCTCTCTCAATAGGAAGACCCATTTCGCGAATCTTAGTTAAATGATTTTCAGATTCTTCAACTATTGATGGCATAATATTATTTACGAATTCGTTTTGAAGTGCTTGTGTTGTTTGTGTTACTGCTTCGATTACTGCATATTGAGTTGTGTTAAAATTCATATTGATCTCCTTTTTTGTTGTTAAAATTATAACAAACAAAATGATCAATTACAAAAATGAAAAATATTTTATTTTAATATTTTATATGCTAGATCTATATTGAATTTCTTTAATTCGTGATGAGTAACTCTATAGAATTTTGAATTATCTGAAAGTATTATTATATTTTGTTGATCTTCTACAGAAAGGACCACGACAGGAACGTATTTATAAGTCACAGGTCGTAGTCCCATTTTTGTTTTTGTCCAAGCAGTTGTTGCCCATAGAACAAGAGCTCCTGAATATAGAAACTCTGAATGCATTACTTCTTTTTCTTTTGTTTATTATTTCTCCTTTTAGGAAAGCGTTTCTTAACACCTTCAGCAATTAGAAATTCATTGAAAGATAATCCGCTCCATTTAAATTCTTCGAGCTTGTTCAGCATTTCTTCTCTAGGTACTTGTTTGTTTAGCCAGTAGACTTCATAGCCATAATAGCTACAACCAAATTCTTGTTCAGATACAGATGCTCCATTAAACATGTTTGTCTCTCCTTTATTGTACATTACATATTTTTATAATAATATATATATACATAATGTTCCGGTTTTTTTAAAACAAACACCAAATATTAAGATAATAATCCATTATTAGATCTTTTCTACTAATTCATTATAAGTTTTTAAATCATTACAGTTAACTGAATAACAAGGAAAGTGTGCTTCATGATTAAAATTACTGTCGATCAAAACGTCCCTGCTCCAAGCAAACCCAGTGAGAAGAAATCTATCCCCGTCGATAAACTTAAAGTGCCCAAAGATTTGCGCTTTGTTTGGGACCTTATTTGAGCCTGAAGAGGTGTAGCAATTCATATTGCCATTTAGATTCATAGATGCTTTAACATCAATGGAATAAGATTGAGAATTGTGAAAGATTAAAAAATCTCCATCATCGTCTTCACCTTTTGAAGCAGAACGAGGTTTAAAATCTTTTATTCCACTATCATCAATCTCTATTCCATTATTTTTTGCCCAAACCATAAAAGCTACCTCACCTTGAACGCCTAATAATTCATGATCTCTCCATGGATAGTCAATATTTTTAGATTTACCATCAAGGTTATGTTCAAATGTTTTATTGTTTATATTCGCAGTTCTTCTCATAAAAGCAATGTATTCACATACTGACATTTCGATTTGTTCACCTTTCCAGTTAACAACTCTTGACCAGTATGATGTATCATTAAATTTTGAAATGTCAACAATTTCTAAATCACTTTCAGATAACCCATTTTGGTTTAAATAGTTTTTCCAATTTCTGTTGTATTCGCGTCTTAAGATGTTTTTTACATTAAACATTGTCTTGTCCTTCTGTTTTATTTCTGTTTTTATTTTCTTTTTATGTGTTGTTAGTTATTTAAGATTTCATAGATGCATAAAACTGCACCAATTAGAGATAATATTACAATCATTTTTTATGAGTTTTAGATGCTGTAGATGATGCTGCTGCTTGTCCAACTGGAACTAAGTCACCTCCTGTAGATCTACCTCTAACATCTACAGAACCACTGTATCCATTTCGTGCTGTATACATTCCAGTAACAAATGAATTCAAGCAAACGTCGTTTTCCATTCTATTACATTCAGATTCACACTGAGGACATTGAGCAGGATCATTTCTATCAGCGATTTTTCTTTTCATTTCAAATACTTCTGTTTCGCATTCTTCATTTAAGCAAACGTATTTATAAAAAGGCATTTTAATTTTTCTCCTTATCTTCCAGTAAAAAATGTTACCCATGCATCTGGGCTTAAGTCGTCATCATGTTGATCAATAATCTTCACGTTTTCTCTCCTTTGTAGATCTATCTTTTATATATATACTGCTACTTTTAAAAAAGTGAAAAAATTTTTATTTTTTATTTTATTTTTAAATTCTATTTTGTAAATTAGTAATCTTCGTCGTCATCTTCTTCATAATCATTGTCATAATCAATGTCTCTCCCAAGCTCTCGATCAAGGACTTCATCGTGATAGATGTATTCGATGATTCTCCAATTATTTACTTCAACAATGTCTTCAGTTACTTCAACGTCAGATTCTGTTTCAATATGATGCTCTAATATTTCTACTCCATCATCGATAACAATCCATAAGGGTAATTCATCTTCTCTCTTAGTTTTCATTTTCTTTTTCTCCTTCTTCATCTTCATCTTCATTTTCTTCATTTAAATTAGGTAACATTTTCGTCGCTAATACATCACCTATGTCTCTTAAAGCGCTAACTGAAACTCCTAGTTTGGCAGCAGCTTGAGTTTGTATCATATTAGGATCTATGTCACGTGTCTCTATTTGACCTACTGCTAAAGTTATTTGTTCAGCTCCTACTAATCTGCTTCTACGTGTATTTGTTTCACCTATAATTTTTAGATAAGAAGGAACTTTTTGGTCTAGTGGATCCATCTGTATCATATTCCAACAAAAGTCAGCAATTCTTTCATTTTCAGCATACAAAGTTTCTCTACGAATATTTACTCGCTGAGGTGTTAAATCTGTTTGCCATGATTCTCTTACTTTGTTGATCATGTCATTGCAAGTAGTATGAGATAAACCGGTTATAGATGACGCCTGTCTAGAGCTTTTAACTCCTCGTCCAACTAAAGCCTCTATTACATTCTGCCATCGTTCTCTGTCTATAGCAGAAAATGGGCCTTTATTTTTAATAGGGACTTCTAGATCTCGCATTATAGCAGGTAATGTATCAGGATGTGCTAAAGGTGATTCATCTGCTGCACCTTCAGTTATAACTTCTACTTCTACTTTAGCTCTCTTCGCTGCTTCTTGCGCTAGAGTCTTATTATCTGTTTCTATTTTTTCTTTCAGTTTAACAGATTTATTTTCCATGATTGATTCTCCTTAACTTTAAGTATATATGATCAATTGAATTTTTTACCTATGTTTGTAAAGTTTTTTCGAATATATTTTTAGATTATTATTAATCATATTATCTACGATAATATGGGATTGTTTTAATAATTTTACAGCGGAGAAAGTGTATAGAATTATTGTAGCGAAAATGAAACAAAAAAAAGCCCAGGCTGTTGCGGACCTAGGCTCTTTAGAAAAGAGGAAAGAAAGAAGTATCGTCACTTCTATTACTAATTATGATTAAGTGTGATAATCATTTCAATGTTGTGAATATTTAAACTTAACCAAACTCTTTATATAGGATCAAGAAACTTATTTCTTAAATTACAAAACAACCTATTTTGGAAGTAGTTGGATCAGCTCTGTATTAATTATATGTTATCTCTTCATTTTTTATATTTTATTTTTAATCTGCTTCAAGTTTTTATATTTTCTTCTGTTTTTTATATTTTTTTTAATGTATATGTTTTTATAGAAAGAAGAAGAAAATAAAACAGAAGTATCATTATTTGATTGTGGCGTTATGTTTTGAGTTAGATTGTGGGTTTATATTTATCAGGGTAGAAAAATAGTTCTCCTCGTGGTGTGTTATTATTTTTTTGTTGTGCGTGTTTTTCGTTAATGTTTTTTAATACTGCATCTTTCTCGTAATTAAAAATAGCTATTTGTAATTGTTTTAGAACTAGTTTAGCTTCTTCGTATTGTTCGTTGTTTTTTATTTCGAAGTACATGTTATTTTCTGACTCCATTATAGATTAATAATCCTGATAAGACTAGGACTGCGGAGATGCTGCCTATTTTCCATTTGTTTAGAGAATCACTTAATTCTATCTTTTTCATTTCTTCGTCTTTTATTTTAGTTTTTAAATGATCTACATCTTTAATCAGCTGAAAGTTTAGATTTTTACAGTCATCTCTGCATTCTTTTAATTCAGCATCGAAAAGAAGTCTTTCTTTGGTTATCCTTTCATCACACCATTCTTGCGTTCTATTTCCTATATACTCTAATTTATTAAAATCATCTTTACCAATCAGCACACCGGGAATTGGTGCTCCGACTCCTGGCATTAAGAAAAAGACGTCTAATTCTAGGTTTCCTATTTGAGACTTAAAAGAAGCAGGTGACCATGTTAGTGCAATAAATTCTGTTTTACCTTCACTATCGTTTAATGGTTCACATTTAATTTTTGTAGAAAATGAAAACAGAAGTATTACAGATAGCAATATTGATTTGATTATTGACATATTGGTTCACCTCTTTTTTCACATTGATCAACGAAAGCATTGCAGATTCTGCAGTCAAGCATGGGAGATGAAGTTGTGAAACCTTGTATTTCTTCAGTTATTCTCTTTTCGCATTCTTTGTCAGAGCTATCTGTTAAATCACGTATCTCTTTGATGTGTGCAGTTTTTTGTTTCTCGATTTGTTCGAATAACTTATTAGATGTTGCGATTTCATGTTTGCAGATGACTTCTTTGGGAGGAATATGAACAGATACTCTACCTATAATAAAACAAGTTAATGATACAACTAGACATAAGAATGCTGCAACAATATTTTTGTATTTTATCAGTAAAGTAACATACTTCTCAAATGGCATAATGTTTCTCCTTTGTTTTTGAAAGCCCTATTGCAGGTGACTGCTTAAAATATAGGGATAGGTGATGTTGGTGTGTGTTATTTATTGTTTCTTGTTTTTCTTTTTCTGTCTTAGCTCTTTTTCATATTCTAGAGATGAATCAATAGCTAGCTTGCATTTATCACGAATCACTCTTAATCTATTTCTATAGGGTCTTCCTCTCGTAACTCTTTTTTTTAGTATAAATTCACCTAAATCTTCATTGGCTAGATTCAATAGGGCAGATAATTCAGCGAATGTTAATATAACTTCATCTTCTTTCATGCAGCAACCTTTACAATGTTATTTTTTATATTGACAATAATTTTAAAGTCTTCACAGACAAACAATTCATTAGCAACAATTAAATTACGTTCTAGAGATGATGAGTATCGTCTAAATAAATTGTCAAGATAAAACTTATCAATTTTTCTTGTGTAATGTTTAGCTTCGTTTGTAGCTACACATAGAAAAGCTGCTACTGCTGATTTAACACTATCAGTTGCACAGTCCCATGCATTAGTAACTTTAAGTTCATTACGAATATATTGTGATGATAGTCCTAAAAGAGTTTCAAAAGACTTGTTCAATAAATAGGCT
>Ga0180430_10002032_pt1 | contig 18892 bp, 23 predicted proteins | sample SS_ome_9_FD_132999 | JGI IMG/M metagenome (GOLD analysis project Ga0180430, IMG submission 132999) | Hypersaline lake sediment archaeal communities from the Salton Sea, California, USA - SS_1_S_2 metaG | ecosystem: Environmental > Aquatic > Non-marine Saline and Alkaline > Hypersaline >... | reverse complement strand
TCTGGGACATGGGTGACGTGCCTTTCGTAAATGAGCTGGAAACTTTTGTCGGTAACCAATTCATCGCGAAACACGTCGCCTTTTTCAACGACTCACCAAACACAACTTTCTACAGTAACCCGACGAGAAGAGTCGTCGTCAGAGCAAAGTCCTCAGCGATTCCACCAAGTGATGGAGAGTTGCAAGACTGTCGCAATCGATACCCAGATGAAGTACGGCACTTGAGCCAACGCCACCCAGCGATAGTGCTTCCAGATCGCCACCATCGTCCAGATGATCGTCCCCCAGACAATCAGAATGTCCACCGCCGCCAACGGCAGGTTTCGCAACCCGAACTGAATCGGAGTGAAGATCACGTTCGCCACAAGGTTGATGACGAATGGCAACGCCACCAACGATGGCACCTTCTTCCGAATCGCCTGCACGAAGACAAAACAGAACGTGACGAGGATGACCGGGTAGAGAATCTGCCAGATCAGTCCAATTGTCGCTGGCTCCGGTGTCCATGAGGGCTTCTCAAGACTGTCGTACCACGTCCTCCAACTCATCGTGTTTTTCCTTGGCACTTTGGCCAGACGTATGTCGTCCGCTTTGATGCCGACAATGACCACTCCACGAAAAAACGCCTCAAACCTATGTGGCTTAAGGCGTTACAAAGTGGAGGATAACGGACTTGAACCGATGACCTTCTGGCTGCCAGCCCGTCCAAGGCTCTCTCAGTGAAATCTGATCCCGTCATAAGTGGTTTCTGATTAGCACGTTGTGTCGATAACAACAAAATCCGTTTGACCCCCTTTTGCACCGAATCGATCACTTTGGGGGTCAAAAAGGGGGTCAAATCCTTGCGACCACAACACCTTCTGGCTTTTGGGGGTCACCGGCCTTGACTTCCTGAGATGAACTCACCTACCCTGTCCTTCTGGTTTTTGGGGGTCATTGTTGGAGAGGGATAGACAGGATGGCACGGCGTCTCGAACTATCTTGGCACAAAGCGTCAAAGCGTTGGCGAAAGCGTGTCACGATCAATGGTCGCAAGCGAGACTTTTGGTTTCCGTTCGGGAACTCAAAGTCGGATACGGAGGGCTACAAGCTGGCTCTGGCTGCGTGGCAGGAGAAGAGAACAGAGATTGAAGCCGACCTACGGAATCCGCTTCCGACTGATCGATACTTCGGGAAGCATGTTCTTCGAAAAGCGATTCGGTATCGAGAACGACTGGAGAAGTTCCATCGGCTGGAAGATCACCAAGAACAGGCTGATGTTTTCAAGAAGGAAGTCTCCATACTCAAACGATTACAACGCCGAAAGACGCCACCGACACAGAACGAGGTGGCCAAAGTTGTGGCTTCGCTGACAACTCCTCAACCGAATCCGCAAGAGGTTCGACGCTGGTACGAGGCGGCGTATACCGTTGCGAAGCACGAACAATGGACAACTGCCGAATCAACCGACAAGTCGCTGGGAGCAAACTCAGAACGCTTTATCAGCATGAAGCAAGCTGATGTTCCACATGATTTGTCGCCGGGGCGATGGGACTCACTGGCACGTAGTGCACGCATCTTCACAGTCTGGTATGGGCCAGAGAGATCACTAGATAGTATTACCGGGAAGACACTTGTTGATTTCCGAACATTCCTGTTAGAGAGTACTAAACACCCCAAGAGTAGCGGCGGAATCAGTCGCAAGACAGCAGAAGACAGGCGAAAGGATGTCAATCAGTTCTTGCGGTGGTGTTGGCAAATCGAAGCAATGGACTCCCTTCCAAGGAACATTGAACAGGCCAACATGAGGATCTCATTCAATCCGGCGAAAATCGTACTGTTCTCGGTCAGCGAAGTGCGGCAATTGTTTGAGGAAGCCGATGACAGACTCAGACTTTATCTGCTGCTGTCTCTCAATTGTGCAATGCTTCCACAGGACATCTCTGATCTGCAATTCGCTGAGGTTGATTGGAAGTATGGGCGAGTGTTGAGGCAGCGATCAAAAACCCGGAAGAAGAATACCGCAGAGGGTCACGGTGTACCGACGGTTGACTACCTGTTGTGGGATGAGACCTTCTCACTTCTCAAGAAGTTCCGATGCTCACACGAAGGACCAAGGCTCACCAGTACAGACCGAGTCTTGCTGAATGCCAACGGCCAACCACTGAAACGCACGAACATTGGTGAAGATGGGAAGATCAACAACACTAGCAACATCAATACTGCATACAGTCGCCTTGTGAAACGGGTTGATCCTCAAGACCCAAAGCCCCTGAAGACGTTTCGGGCCACAGGAGCATCAACATTAGAGGAGCACAAGTCGTTCGCCCGCTATGCTCAGTACTATCTTGGACAATCGCCTCGCAGCGTGGCTGACAGACACTATGTAGTCCCAAGTAAGAGTCAATTCGACAAAGCTATCAAATGGATGGGAAAACAGTTTGCTCAGAAGACAACTCGAAAATAAGGGTATCAAGCAAGAACGTCCCGTTGAAACTGTCGCAATTCCCGAAGCCCCATCACGTAAAGACTGTCGCTTAACTCACATCCACCATTCCCATTCAACTGTGCCAACGTGCTCTTCCCGGCTGAGATCAAGACATGCTCGTCGTATAGGTCTTCCGGCACGTCTACCGACCAATCTTCGCCACCCCGCAGACCATTCAGGGACAGAAGGTAACCACCATTCTGCCTACGCAACCATCGAAAGAACTTCTCGAAGTCGATCATGCCACTGTAGAACGGATGCCGCTGATTCACCTTATACGGTGGATCGAGATAGAGCAGATCGCCATCTGCTGACCTCACCCGGCGATAATCCCGGACGTAAAAACGCACGTCGTGGTCACGCAGCTTCCCTGACCAGTCTTCAATTACGGCCTTCACGTTGTCGGGTCGCATTCCCTTCCGACCATGATGGAAATTGGCGGTGAATTCTCCCCTCCTGTTGAAACGCACCAGCCCATTTCGGCAGGTGCGGAGGAGGAAGAAGAAGAGGCACGGATCACCAGCCTCGTTGAACTCATCTCGGACTGCCAAGTAATACGAGGCTCCCTCGTCCTGAAGATCGCCCCACAGTCGGTCGTATTCTTCGACCAGAAGTCGTGGTTCATTTTTGACGAGTTTCCAAAGTGCGATCAGCGGTCGGCATGTATCACTGCACTTGATCCGGTCGCATCGAATGTCGCTGCCCAGCATCTCATACAGCACTGAGCCGCCGCCAACGAACGGTTCGTAGTAGGTGCCGATTCTTCTTGGAAATCGCCGCACAATCTCAGCGGCCTGCCGCCGCTTGCTCCCGGTCCATTTGATCAGAACTGACCCGCCATTTCCGGCGAGGCGTTTCGGCAGGTCATCGTCCCACAGTTCTGACACCAGCACAGAGAAGTGATCAGCGACCTTCTGCAAGTGTGGCGTGGTCCGTCGATCCGGGCGTTGCAGACCTTGATGGCAAAGTCTGCGGAACCACTTGTAATCGACACCAATTTGTTGAGCGGCTTGTCGTTGAGACACCAATTCACGACTCAGCAGCCGTCGCATGTTCGCCTTGAAGATGATTGCTCGGTCACTGCTCATGACTGAGAGCGTAACCGACTCCGGTCCTCAGTGACACCGTCAGTGGTGATTCGATTTCGGAGATTTTGCCCCAACTTCGAATCCTGATGATCAGTCAAGCAGTGAGCCACTGCCGGGCATTGGAAGCGTAGACCAGTCGGCATCGACAAGCACGGAAACACTGTACGACACCCGATAGGGAGCCAACGACAAACGACACGAGCAGCAAGTCGAATGTCAACAGGGACACCTGCAAGGGTGTCACGAAAAGGATGACTTCAACTGAAGTGTGATCGATGGTCACACAATCAGAAGCGGGCGTTTTGCCCCAACTTTCTTGGTGTCCGCTCAGTGGTTGAGCGGGCATTTCTCACCTCAAACGAAAGGACCAGTGATGACGGACAAGATCGAGTATTTCTTCTACACGAGCAGCCTTGAGTGGAACCTCTATCGCAACCAAGACATGACGCTTGAGCAGATGAGCAACGAGTTTGAAGAGGCGTGGTATGAGGCTGAAGCACTGGAAGATGAGTACGGAGACGTGCTGGCTTCGGAGATCGATGAGGATTGCGTTGCGTCATCAGTACTGATCGAAGAACTCACAGAATGCGAAGACTCCACACTGTCTGACATCCGGGGCGAACTTGGCGATACCTGTTCGCACATCAGCGAAATGATCGAAGAGTTTGGCGGCAAGACGAAGTGCGGTGCTTTTCAGTTCGGCCAAGCCATCATCACCGATGAACAGCGTGCTGAAATGGCGAAAGCCAGTTGAGCAGAAGTTTCACAGTAATCGTGAGAAACAACTCAGCAGCAAGGTCTTCCATGACACCCGTATGGGGATTCGCTGAGTGTAAACATCTTTACGAAAGTCGAACTGGGCATTCCAGACCTTCTTGGTGTCCGCTCTGAACTTGAGTGGACGGTTTTTGACCTCCTGTTCGAAAATGATTTCTAAAATAGAGTATTCTCAAGTCGTGTTGTGCGGCTCAAAAAAAACTCAAAAAACTGCGACCGTCAGGAGCTTCGTATTTCAATCCTAAATCATTTTGAACAAGAAAGATGAGTCAACCTACGCTGCTTGAGTTACCACTTCTTCGAACGGCAAATTTACAAATGATCGATTCGACGTAAAATACTGTTGTGTTGAGGAGACTCGACGCACCTGCCACATCGATTTCAACAATCTGATTTACAGATTCACAAGATCGCCGTGGATTAACTATGACACGATCTGGAGGACGAACATGAACTCAACAACTTGGAGGCAATAAGCCGGTCATAGGTGCGCAATGCGCACCTCGCTTAAAACGTGGAATCAGAAATCCCCGCACGTTGTGTCGGACTGATCGGCGTTCATCGCCGCTTGGCACGCAACACGTGACGGGGATTTTTTTGCGCCATGAAAAGTGAAAGCAACAACAGTCACAAAGAAAGTAAGTATCGAATGCCGCCAGAAAACGTTTCCAGACAAGAGTCTGGGCTGGCTGCACGTTTTTCACCAGTAGTCTGAAGGAGATTGAACATGAAATTTATCTCAGTTCGCACAAGGTCCATGCTGTCCGACAACTGTCTTGATTTGCCGAACAGTATCAACAGACAAACTCTCGATGGTGTTCGTGTTAACACCCAGCACCGCAGTGGCCTGCACGTCACCACCTATTCGGCTGCATGTGAGGACCAAGGACTTCTCGACATCGTCATCGATGTCCTTGCACATCTCGATGCACGGAAGCCGGAGTCATTCGAAATCACTGTGAGAAACAGCGATTCAATCTCGGAATCACCCCAGCCAAATGGCAATTTGGCAAACGGTTCTGGAAAGGTCCAGACGGTGAGTGTGGCCCCCAAAAGTTGAATGGGAAACACCAATGATATGGGGAGAGTGTGTGATGAATTATCAGGCGTTGGGTTGCGACTGTGGGCTGCTGAGTGGCCCACAGCAGCCCGCAAATTGGCACTGTTGGCCCCCTTGGCTCTCTTGGAACAGATTCAATGACGACGAAAAGCAAGTCCAAAAAAAGCGATGGTGTACGCCGTCGTACGATACCGACTCCCCAGTCGGTCAAGTCCCACTTGGACACAATCGTGATGGGACAGGAGCAAGTGAAACGGAAGCTGTCAGTTGCGGTTTCCAACCACTACGCCCGAGTTGGTCCCACACGCCGGAATGGCTTCGATTCTGATCTCGTTGGTGTCACCATCGAAAAATCCAACATTCTTTTGATCGGTCCCACAGGAAGCGGGAAGACTCACGTTGCTCGTGCGTTGGCCGAAAAGCTGAACGTGCCGTTCTGTATCTGTGATGCAACATCACTCACTGAAGCGGGATACGTTGGTTTAGACGTGGAAAACATCCTCGTCGATCTCATGGATGCCGCCGACCATGATGTGGAAGCTGCTCAGCGGGGAGTCGTCTATATCGACGAATTCGACAAGTTGCGGCAGACCTCGGAAAACGTCAGTACGACAAGAGACGTAGGGGGCCAAGGTGTCCAACAAGCCATCCTCAAGTTGATCGAAGGAAGCAATTGTCGATGTCCAACGGGAGGTGGCCGATTCCATCCCGATCAGCAAACCAGCGTGATCGACACGACTGACATCCTGTTCATCTGCGGAGGAGCTTTCGTCGGATTGGAAGACATCATTGCGGAGAGGCTGCCGGATGTGAGTCGTGCCGAACTCACAAATCGAATCTTGCCTCAAGACCTCATCAAGTTTGGCATCATTCCTGAACTGGTTGGGCGCATCCCTGTGATTGGCTCACTTAGAGAACTCACTCTCACGGACATGCAGGCGATTCTGACGCAACCCAAAGACGCAATCCTCAAACAGTACAGGAAGCTCTGTTTGCTGCGGGGATTCGAAGTGGAGTTCACCGATTGTGCAATCAAGGCCATGGCTGATGCGGCCATGACCCTGCGAATCGGTGCACGAGGTCTTCGATCAGTTGTTGAGACCGTCATGATTGACATTCAGTTCGATGCGAAATCGGGATGCCGTTATCGAGTGGACAAGGACGTGGTCAATGGAATCAAGCGTCCTCGGGGGGACAAGATATGAACGAACGCAGATTCATCGTTCTCGATGAAGTGACTACCGAGGCTGTCCAATGGCTGTGGCAGGATCGAATTCCTCTCGGTGGAATCACAGTTCTCGACGGCGATCCGGGAGATGGGAAGTCATCCATCATGTATGACCTCGCAGCCCGAGTTACCACGGGTACACCCATGCCTTTAACAGATGACGTGGTCGGTCCCGCTGGAGTCGTAGTGCTTCAGGCGGAAGACCTGCTGGCGACGACCGTCCGTCCGAATCTTGAGGCGGCTGAGGCCGACGTGAGCCGGGTTCTCGCCTACGACCATCGAAGATTCAGCAACGAGCCGCTGTTGCTCCATAAACCTGACGACCTTGAGGTCGTATCGGATGCCATCGATATGGTCAGTGCGAGACTGGTCATTATTGACCCGTTCACAGCATTTGTCGGAAGCAATACAAACTCTGAAGCCAACGTCCGAAGGGTGATGGGAATGCTGGCGAAGATTGCCGAAGAGAAAGCGGCAGCCATCGTCATCGTGCGACATCTCGCCAAAGGTGGATCCCCGAAGTCGAAATATCGTGGCACTGGAAGCATTGGAATTATCGCTGCTGCTCGTTCAGCACTACTCGTGAGACCTGATCCCGGCAGCGACAGCCCATATCAGCATGTTCTTGGAGTGACCAAGAGCAACCTGTCTGACGCTGTCTCCGTCGTCTATCGAACCGTTAAATCAAACGACCGGATAACCGTCGAATGGCTAGGGGAAGACAAGCATCCAATTGATCCACTCTCTGTCTCGGTCAAGGACCACTTCGATCATTCGCAATTGGATGAGGCATGTTACGTGCTCTACTCAATCCTCGTGGAACATGACCAACCATTGCCTGCAAAGATTGTCCAGCAGTCGGCTGCTGATGCACTCGTGTCGCAGCGGACTCTCAAACGGGCAAAGAAGAAACTGGGCGTCAGGTCTCGTCGAGTGATGGTCGAATCCTGCGACGAGGGCGAATCGAGGATGCAATGGGTCTGGGAGCTTCCCGGTGAAGACGAACGTGTCCGACCCTACAGAGAGCGGGCCCTCCGGGAACTTGCGCAGGAGTTGCGTGATGGTCAGGGCGAACCCGAACTCACTGATACGCAAACAGACGTGCCTTTGAACGAGTTCCACCCAATTGATCGGCCGTGGGACATCGTTGAATCCTCAGACGCTGATTCCGATACGGCTTTAGATGTGCCCTGCGGACGACCTTGGAGTGATTAGGAACAGAACTATGAAAGAGAAAACGAAGAAACTGTACGCACCGAAACCAGTGCGAGACGCATTGATGGGGGTACGCCAGCAATTCGACAGATGTTCCCGATTGTATGCACCGATCTTCCATGAACTGTTTGCGCCATGGATGGACATGGACTTGGGAGGAAGCGACGTAGACGAAGTTTGCGGTGCCTTCTACTGCGCCTACATGCCTGAGTTCATGGATCAGTGGCAGGAATGGCATGGACCAGAAGATGCCCGGTATTTCGGGCGATTCTACGGTCACTATGGAGCGGGCCTCTACGATTTCCAACGGCTCGCTGAAAGTGCCTATCTGGTGCTGCAATCGGTGGATCGATGCCTGTCTGACGATGGATACCACGGATGGCTCAAGATCGTCCACGACATGGCTCACAGCTATCCGACACCTTTGCTGAGGTCAGACTCTGACACGTGGTATCTGGAAGAGCCTACTGAAGAGGTGCTGGAGTCATACACCGAAACAGATGCAGGTATTCGTTATCCGCTGCATCCACTCCATTGGGTGTTGAAGCACGATGTCTTTGCGTCGTCAATGGCTGCGATTGATCTGATCCTCGATCCCGATAGAGCCATCTTGGTTGGTGACTGGATTGATGAGTTTCCGGTGTGTTTTGGCGAGGAAAGTGAATCGGAATCCCGCTTTGACCGCACCGTCACCGATTCCGGTCTCAAAGAGACTGAGATGTCCCCCCGATTCAACCCGCCGATACTTCAATTCCGGTTCGATGGGTCATGGCACTTGGCATTTGATGCAGGAACCTCAATTGAAAAGGCAACCATTCCACAGAGACGAAGAGACGGTCTCGCAGTGTATCGGACTCTGATAGAGAACCCGGGTAAGCCATTTTCATGGGTGACGTTGCTGCGGGAAACCAGCCAAATCCAGACAGCCGAAGTTGGCGGTGCTAAACCGGATGACATGTTTGACGCACTTGGTCTTGCTGATCTTCGAGAGGAACTGCAAAGGCTTGAGCGTGAGATCGACGACACCGTCGATTTCGAGCGGCGACGTAAACTTGAGGAAGAACAGAAAGACCTGCTGAAGACGGCGAGTGTAACGAAAGATCGTTGGGGCAGACCGAGAAAACTTGGACAGAAGAGGCACGTCGCCGCCATTCAGATGCAGTTGAAACGAGCACGTGACCGCATCAAGGACCAGATGCCACAGTTTGCGGAATATCTCAGACGGATGGTTTCGGCAGACGGTACGGACTTCAAGTACGAGCCGCTCACGGCAAGTCGCTCTGGCAATTTTGTGTCGTAGATGGGCCTTTTCTAGGTTCGTCTGACCAGCAACACGATCTGTTGCTGAGCAACGCTGTTTGTTGCGCATTCTTTTTTGAACGTGGCGGCAATGGGCTGCAGCAGTTCGTGGGATCCGAGCAGGAGTAGCAGAAATGAAAGCTGCTGCATCCCAGCAGCAAACTCATTCCCCGAAAGGAAAATTATGGCCACTCAAGATGTTGTGTTGAAACCAGATCAGACCGTCCTCCCGGTAATCACCGTTGATGACTACTCAGACAAAGAAGCGTTTCTTGATTTTCTGGGTGCGTTCATAATTGCACTGGATGACGTTGACGCAATCTCAGAGCGAATCGAGGAGGCATACGTCCAGCACCAGAAGCTGATTGAGGAAGTCGAAGAGCGTGACGGCTCATATGACGAGGTTCCCGATGCTTACGACTTCATCCGGGATGAATGCGGATTGACCGAGTTTCCCCAATGCGGCTGGTTGATTCTGCAAGAGCGGTATTTGTTGAATAGGGGAATCTGATTGCAGCAAGGAATCAGCGAATACGCCACCACCGTCGAGGACAGCAGAACCGTTGCCGAGTCAAGGCGTCACTTGATGATCCGACTTCTTGCAGGAACAGCGCTGGAACACATGGCTGTCATTGGCCAGATCAACTTGTTGTTGTCCACTAGAACAGCCGAAGAATGACTCGATCCAAGAAAACGACGACCAAGAAGAAAGCATGGGTCTACGTGCCTGACAGCTTCGTGCCTGAGGATGTACTTCCAGAGGAGTTGCACCGGTATGCGGACTCCGCTCGATACCTGCTGCATCGCATTTTTTGGGGGCATGTTCAGCGGAAACTGACGCTCGATGAGTACGTTCCTTTGAAGTTCGATTACCTGCGGGAGGTCATTCCTGATCGGGTCATTTGTCTGCTGAAGACTGCACTAATTGAAGGCGGCGTGATCGAATGTGACCGACACTACATCGAGGGACGTAAGTCGCTCGGCTATCGACTGACTGCTCCCTATCGAGACACGGCATTTGTCCGCACAACGATCCACGACAAGGGAACGATCAAAAAACTGCTGGCCAGCAGAGCCGCCGAATACAAGAAGGTCCGACTTGATGTTCACAAGTGGCTCCGCAGTCAGTTTCAGCAACTCAACGTTGACCTGCCTCGGGCCTTGTCTCTGTTGTCTGACCACAAGAGCTATGAGATTGTCAAAACACCGGTTGAACTGATCGCTGACAAGGATGCCGGGCTTTCCGTTTGTCGATACGGGCGTGTGCATTCTGCGTTAACAAGATGTTCCAGTGTGGTTCGCTCTGCTCTGCATGTTGCCGGGGAACCACTTGTCAGTCTGGATATCGCTAATAGTCAGCCGCTGTTCCTGTCCCTGTTGGTTATCAACTACCGCAAAAGGGGTAATAAGACGTTCAGCTTTGTGACCTTCCCCAGAGATTGTCCGAATCCCTACCGGGAGATGGATGAAATCATTCAAAGAACTGTCACCTCACTTGAACAACAAGAAAGAAACATCAACACCCCATCACTAAGTGTTTCCATTACGACTCGCAAAACGAGGGAAATGGAGTCGGAAAGTGATGAAACACAATCACTTACGACAACAGACAACAGTTCGGGACAATTCCTGAGTGACCGGGCCTTCTTGGAAAGGGATGAACGACGTTTTGTGAGCCTGTGTGAGCAGGGACAGATTTACGAGGCACTGATGGTTGATGCCTCTTTGCCGATTCGGTCGTTGGTCAAAGAACAGTTCTTCCAAGTTCTCTTTTCATCCAACAAGAGCCGTTTCGACTTCAAGACAGACTTTGAGGACACATTCCCTCACGTGGCTGAGGTTGTTCGAGAGCACAAGCGGAAGGACCACGCATTCCTGCCTCGTCTTCTCCAGAACATCGAAGCGAATTTCGTCATCAATACCGTCTGCCGCAGACTGATGACAGAGATGCCCGATGCTCCGGTCTTCACGATTCATGACTCAGTGCTGACAACAAGGCCCTTCGTGAGTCCGATCAAACAGATCATGGTTGAGGAGTTTGCTCGCTTTGGCGTGCATCCAACGCTTCATGAGACGGATTACGGGGAGTCAGCAGAGGACAGTGATCTCTCAGAAGCCACAGAAGCCTCTCTAAATCAATTGTGAAATCAAAGACGAGGTATTCGTCACGGCACGCTATCGAGTAATTCAGAAATCAAATGGAAAAAAGAGTCATGTCAGTTCGAGTCGTCCACGGGGCAAACGAGGGATTCTTCCCGGTCGAAGGGATGACGATTCAGCAGGTGATCCGTCAACTGAGAGATGTGATGAACATCCCATCAGATGCCTGTGCCTCGGTGAACGGCATCGAAGTCGGTCACGATCACATAGTTGCTGTTGGCGACAATGTGGAATTCATTCGGTGCGACGGGCAGAAAGGCGGCGTCCATGAGTTTTGGGCCGAAAACGAGATCACCAGTCTGTTCGGTGAGGGTGCCGTCGAAGAGATGACGAACGTCGGCATCAAGCCGAGATGTCAACTCGTGTACACCGCAGACCAGATTTCCAACTGGCAGGCAACGAGGATCGGAAGCAAAGTGCCGAAGCATGGACTTGTGGTCGATCCCGAGACCTTCACGGTGTCCTATCAGGGACAAGAAGGATTCATCGAGGAATCGCTCCTGTTTCGTCTTCTTGCTCGATTAGCAAAGCGTCCGGGACATTTCATCAGCTTCAATATCCTGAAGGCTGAAGTGTGGCGTGATGGTGAAGCGGAGGATTCGACGGTCGCCCGAACCCTTCGGCGGCTTCGACAGAAGCTCAGGTCATTTGGGATCACGGGCATTGCCGTTGAAGTTCAGGGGCATCATGCCCGACTGCAACTCAACTGAAGGTTTTTTTCAAGCGGCACTATTTGTCCGCTCTGTGTCCGCAAAAGTGCCGCTCGGTCGTTCAGACTCCTCCCCATCAATGAACGATAGTCGTTCTAACTTGGAACAAAGGAGTTGAACATGAAGAAGACGCCAAGTGAATTGGTGACTGAGAAGCTGAAGGCGGGAGGTGTTAAGGACGCCAGAGTCTATCTGTACGTGATCGCAGAGGGACTCGGGTTCTCACCAGAGGATGCAGCCGCCGAGTGGATCGACGACTGTTTCGATCCTGACGACCGGAATCTGGCAAAGGAAGTAGATGACACGATTGCTGCGTGTTCGAAGAACAACGCTGCAAAACGACAGACGGAGAATGACTCTCAATCGGAAGAGTCAGACATGTCTGAAAGTGACTTTCTCAGTACTTTGAGACTACTTGAGTCCGAAACAGATATAGAGAAGGAACATCCTACTAAAAAGTTCATCGTCGAAATGACGGGCTACAGACGACACCGCAAGCTGCAAACCATCGAGGTTCCAGCACGCTGGACCATACACGACATCAAACGACTGTGCGCTGATGACCTGGACGACGGAATCGGCGATTGGGAAGCGGCTGAAGATGAGGAGGTCAGGCTCGATGAAGACATCAAGATTCTCCGGCGGGCACCAGACGACGCTCAAGTTGATGCCGTTCTCTCTGAACCTCCATCATCGGGGCTTGACCATCAGCTTCGGTTGCGACGACGTTTGCTGAAACAGATTGCGTCGCACCTGACTGCCCGAGTGATTGATGAGGCGGCGGACGAGTTGCGTGGACTGGCAAAGGTCACGTTGAGCATTCCAGAGGAGAAGGAGTGCAAGGTCGAAGACCTTTTGAGGGAGTTTGAAAGGAGGAAATACATCGAGCCACGAATCAAGGGCGACCCAGCGCCAGTCATTCGTGACCAATTCGCAGAGTGGCTTGCGGAGGGTGTTCGGTACGACATCGATTTCAGTGTTGGCGAGGACGGAGCGGCAATTGCCCAGCCAATCGAAGGCCAGCCAACGATGGCCGAATGGCTGGATGAGTGGACTGGCATGTTCTTCTCTGCCGGTGGATGGGCTAGATACGACGAGTATGTGGAGTCGGACGCAGGTCCAGAGTTTGTTGCAGCCATCCGTAGAGGTGAAATCGAAGGACCAAGCCCACACGAACTGGAATCCGCCATGGAGAAAGTGCAGGCCGAACGAAAGTTGATTGAAAAGCTAAAGGCCGAAGCCAACCTGCCTTATGACTCGTCATTGCATCGGTGTATCGACATCGACCGAAATGTTGTTTACGGGGATCATTTTGAACTGACCGAGGAGGAAGAGCAGGAAGACGGGAACATCCCCAAATGGGAACTGAATCTGTTTTGGGCAAGCAAGATGGACCGGAACAAGCTGTACGGATTCCGACATAGAATCTTCCATGGACAAGACATAATCCGAATGCAGGAGGGTTGGGCCGTCGAAGAGTATGCGGGCCACTATTTGAGAGAGCACCTCAACTGGGAGCGGTACTCCTTTGTCACCGGCACTCAAAGCTCATCTGATGCTGCATACTCGGAAGACTGTAACGCTCGTTTCGAGCAGGTGGCTGAAGTCTTGGGCGAGAAGCGTCGGCAGCATGTTGTGCGTCAAATCGACGAAGAAATGCTGCGTGAACACGGCGATGTGTGGCATGCTTTCAAAGCCTGTAAGCCGGAAACGTTCTCCACGCCACATGACCCATCGGCATTGGTTCGCTTGGCAAAGGAAATCCCAGAGGACAAGTGGGAGGAAGCAACCAATTACTATGGAGTTGAGTATTTACAGGCTCTCCGAGATGCGTTGGAGGCATCAGAAGGGAGCGTTGAAAATGAGTGACAGACAAACGTTCCTACAGTCCAACTGCTCCGATTGCGGTGTGGCTGCTGGCGAGGCCCACAGGAATGGGTGCGACATCGAGCGTTGCTCAGTGTGCGGGAGACAACGTGTCACCTGCGATTGTGATGGACACGATCCATTGTGGTCAGTCTGGTTCACGGATTTACTCATGAGGATGAATGGTGAACGGTTTGCCGAACGGGAGGGAACGGTGAAGCATGAAAACCGCTGACATCAAAATCACACAGCCGTTGAAATGGCACGGCGGCAAGCACTACTTGGCGCAGAGAATCATCGATCTGATGCCAAAGCATCTGCACTACGTCGAACCGTTCGGCGGTGGGCTGGCTGTTCTGCTAAACAAGAACCCATTTGATCCACGACACCAGTGGGGAGATGTCTCCTACGAACAAGGCATTTCTGAAGTCGTCAACGATGTGTATGGCCCACTCCAGAACTTTTGGAATGTCCTGAAGGACAAGGATACCTTTGCGGAGTTCCAGCGGATCGCTGGGGTGACGCCGTTCTCAGAAGTCGAGTTTGATGCTTCGGCTGCAAGACTTCTTCCTGATGGTCATCTGGACGTTGAAGCGGCGGTGTCGTTCTTCGTCCGCTGCCGCCAAAGTCGGGCTGGCTCCTTCAAGAGTTTCGCAACGTTGAGCCGGAACAGGACACGTAGCCGAATGAACGAGCAGGTGTCTGCGTGGCTCAACGCTGTCAATGGCCTTGAAGATGTCCACGAACGATTGAAGCGTGTTGTCATCTTTTGTCGTGACGCTGTGGATGTGATCCAGCAGCAGGATGGTCCGAAGACACTGTTTTACCTTGATCCTCCGTATGTGCCTTCAACACGAACAAGCAGGGGCAACTACGAGCACGAGATGACTGAAGATCAGCACGTGCGTCTGCTTGAAGTCATCCAAGGATGTGAAGGCAGCGTGATGCTGTCTGGATATCCGAACGAACTTTACGGCGAGATGTTGGCTGACTGGGAGCGGCACGACTTCGAGATCGACAACAAGGTCTCGGGGAAGAAACAGAAGCGAAGGATGGTTGAATCGGTGTGGTGCAACTTCCGAAGTGAGACGCAACTATGCAGTGCACGGGAGGAGAACTGAGCGATGGGATTCATTCTTGACAATGCAATTTTTACAAATTCGTTGGGGAGGCAGCGAGTCACCGGAGTTCCGTATGGCCCGAGAAGCGGCAAGTCAGTTGAAGATGCTGATCATGGATCGTCAGGCTGCTACCTTGGCATCTGGTTGAGATGCACCTTTCAAAGGAGTTCAGAATGTGGGTGCCGGGATGGAAGTGGTATGAAGTCGATGACTTCGACGGCCACGTGGATGAATGCACTGTTTGCAATCTTGGGTTTGGAGACGCCAATGTTTTTTACTGTCCCCAAGACCCAAGCGATGAAGATGCGAATGCCGTTGAACGTCTATTCGGTGTAGACATATTTTGTGACTTCACTGTCTGCCAACGATGTGTAGGGCATGCCCCGTTTTCATTTTGGCTTGAAGACCGCATGAGAGTGCTGCGATTGCTGGAACGTCTGCACAAGACACCAATTGCTCATGAGATGCATGATTGGGCAATGGAAGGATTCTGAGCCCGCTCCAATGAAGTGCTTTCACCGGACTCCGTGTGCCAGAGCGATCCTCGCAGAAGGATTCAAGGACAGCGAGGGCACCCTACATGACGGTAACGCCGCATCGGGGCGTGGGGTTGTCTTATCGACCACTGGATTTCGGACAAGGAGCCAAAGGGCGTGAGCTTCTGTTGGTCGAGTTGCCGGAGGACGTGCTCGAACAGTACGAGTGGGTCGAGGAAGACGAAACGTATCGTGAGTTCCTGATCCCTGCAGGAATTGTGAATGGATATGGTCCACCAGAACTCTGCGACGAAGACGACTTTGATTGGCTCTGGTCGCTCGACGAGGCCCACGGCGACGAATGTGTCGCATGCGAATGTAGGATGGTTTCTTATATCAGCTTGGGGTTTTGATCCGTTCTTCGACACTCTTCCAAGACGAAAACTAGTCGCCGACAGATTTGCGGCAGCAAGGAATAGATACAAAGAAAGGAATCCACTCATGAACGAAATAAATAATTGCCCTGACTGCGGCGTAGCGGTCGGGGAAGTCCACAGGAAACAATGCGACGTGGAACGCTGCTCGATCTGCGGCACACAGAAAGTCAGTTGCAGTTGCACTGGTCACAATCCGTCAAAGGCAGCGTGGACCGGGGAATGGCCCAGTCACTCGAAGCAAGCTGGTTACTACGAGGAAGAGGGATTCATCATTGTGACCGACGAGCCGCTGGCACCGGACTCTGACTTGCCTCCAGATCAATCCCCAATCGAGCCGATTGATCTTGAAGCTGCATCTACGATGTTTCGGTCAGACGCATCTGATGGACAGTGCAACGATTCACAGCACGGAGACGAGCAGCATCATGGATGAAGAGCGACTCACAATGGCGTCTTGATTACTGCTATTCGTGCTCGTCTGTCGCTTCGTTGCATTCCAAGGCGTGTTCTATGTGCTCTTGAATGAGCGATGCGAACGATCCGTAATCATGTGCTTCTGTAACAGCCTGTTCGATCTCGTCGTTGGTAGCTGATCGACCGCATTCGTGGCAGGTTGCTGCTGCCTTCACGAGTTCCCAGTCTGAAGCTGCGGCCTTGTCTGAGTGTTTGGTGTTCACTGCCATCACCAGCCCATCGGCGTACTTCCATGCGTGTCCTTCACGCAACTCATCTGCGAGGTTCTTCCGATCCATCTAAGATTCCTTACTTGTCAGTCAGGATGTGATTACAGGCCGCAGAAAATCATAGCTGCTTCAATTTCACCGTTTCAATCCCGGCTCACTCCATGGCCTGTCGCATCATGTGCCTGCGGCATGACTCACTGGCGTTGAGAACCGCTGTCATTCACAATTCGGCATTCATCGGGACTACATGAGAAAGGAAACACCATGCCCGCCAAGTTTCAGATCAACAAGGCAAAGAACGGCAAGTTTTATTTCCATTTGCTGGCACCGAACGGAGAGATCATTCTTGCCAGTCAAATGTATGCATCGAAAGCGACCGCCAAAAAAGGAATTGCATCGGTACAGTCAAACGCCATTGCTACCGATCAGTTCGAACACAGAACCAACAGGAAGGGCGAGCACTACTTTGTGTTGAAGGCGAAGAACCAGAGGATCATCGGGCAGAGTGAAGGATATGCGGGAACGACCGGCATGACGAAGGGAATCAAATCTGTGTCCACAAATGCGAAGAAAGCCAAGGTTGAAGACATTACGGTGAAGGTACTTGGGTAAAGCAGGCTTGCCATAATTCAGTTTTAGATCAGAAGGCGATCAGATGACGGAACCCTCTCCACACCAGCAGCTTGACCGGATGATCACCGGATACTGGATTTCGCAGGCAATCTATGCCGCTGCCAAGTTTGGAATTGCTGATCATCTCAACAATGGACCGCAATCGGTAGATGACCTTGCTGATGTCACTTCAACGAATGTCGATGCCCTCTACCGATTGTTGAGAGCATTGGCCAGTGTTGGCATTTTTGCCGAAGGGGAACATCGCCAGTTCTGTTTGACGCCACTCGCTGAACCATTGCGGAGCGATGTGCCGGGTTCGAAACGGGCACTCGCATTGATGTCGGGTGATGAACAGTTCAGAGCTTGGGCTGAAATCGAATACAGCATTCGAACCGGCGAAATCGCATTCGACAAGGTGTTTGGCAAACCAATCTTTGACTACCTCGGTGAGAATCCAGACAAGGCACGTATCTTTGATGCAGCAATGGTCGGCATTCATGGACGTGAGTCAGATGTCATCGCCAAAGCCTACGACTTTTCCGGTGTCAACGTTGTCGCTGATATTGGCGGCGGCAATGGTTCACAGATGATGGGGTTACTTCATCATCATCCTTCCCTAAATGGCATTGTCTTTGACCTGCCGCATGTGATTGAACGAGCAAGAGGACAGATAGAGGAAGCTGGCCTCTCAGATCGCTGTGAACTGGTCGCAGGGAACTTCTTTGAGTCAGTGCCTGCTGGTGCTGATGTCTACTTGATGCGGCACATCATCCACGACTGGCACGAAGATAAAGCTCTTGGGATCTTGCGGAACTGCCATACAGCAATGCCCGACAAGGGAAAGCTGCTGGTCGTGGAAAGTGTGATACCTCCGGGCAACGATCCTTTTGGTGGGAAGTTCCTCGATTTGGTGATGCTGCTCATTCCGGGTGGCAAGGAGAGGACTGAAGACGAATACCGCAGCCTGTTCGCCATGGCGGGCTTTGAATTGACTCAGGTCTTCCCAACAGAGACAGAAGTCAGCGTTGTTGAAGCCGTGAAGAAATGAGGATCATTGTCGTTCGCCAACAAATGATGACTCGTCGCCATTGAAGAACATGATCATCCCCGTGATTTTCCCGTCTTCGAACGTCGCCCAGCCACGCCCCGATGTCTGTTCCATTTCATCGAAGCCTTGAAAGCTGAATTCTACGGCAGGCTCGTCATCACGTTCCGCTTCGTCCCAGTCGATGTCACATTGGACGTATCCGAAGTGGAATTTACCGGTGCCACCTTTGGAGAACTTGATGTATCCGGGGACTTCTGCATCGACGAAGTCCTGATCCCACATCTCCATTGATGTGATGCGGTACTTGCCGTTGATAGGTGAGTTCTGTTTCGACATCACGTGATTCCAGTTCTGCACCATCACCGATGCTGATCTCGTTCTTCTTTCGACAGTTTTCGCCAGTCCCATGGTGGAATCGGCTTGTGGCTTCCACCCCACAGCCCCTTGCTGGATGCTCGGGCTGTCAATTCGGCGTCGGCTAAGTCTGATCGATCAGGTGCATACTTCAAATAGTGCCAATGACCTGCCCCGAATAGTTGTACCAGGCGCTATGAGAGTTCGGGTTGGGTAAAGAACATTGTATTTTCCAAGGTTTGTGCTGAGCCCCGTCCGCCTTCACTGTCGCCTCGGCCTTCACGCTTG
>Ga0180430_10002031_pt1 | contig 18909 bp, 13 predicted proteins | sample SS_ome_9_FD_132999 | JGI IMG/M metagenome (GOLD analysis project Ga0180430, IMG submission 132999) | Hypersaline lake sediment archaeal communities from the Salton Sea, California, USA - SS_1_S_2 metaG | ecosystem: Environmental > Aquatic > Non-marine Saline and Alkaline > Hypersaline >... | reverse complement strand
GCTGCCTGCCATGATGTAATTTGCAGGGATATCGCGAATGATACGGTTCACACGGGTGTAGATTGGAATAGAGGGCTTAATGTCAGCGATCAAATCGATCAATTCATGCGTCGTGTAAGGCGTAAATTCTCCGCGCTGCCAGAATGCGTACAGGGGTGCCTGTTCTAATAGCTGGGTGGGGTAGATTTTCAATTCATCCGGGCAGAATCCGCCATCCCACATGCGCTGAAAGTCGATCCGATCAGAGTCTGGCGTAGCGCCTAGCAGGTTCGGCATCCAATGCAGTACGATCTTGAACCCAGCTGCTCTTAAGAGTGCGGTTGCTTTAAGCGTCTCGGCTACACCATGCCCGCGCTGGTTTCTGGCCAGGATGGCATCATCAAAGCTCTGCGCCCCCATCTGCACTTTGGTCACGCCTAATGTACGCATGGCAGCGATTTCCTCTACGGTAATCTCATCCGGACGCGTTTCAACCACTAATCCCACATTACGGGACTCAGCGCGCTCGTTCCACGCCTGCGCCTGCTCCAGTGTTTCTGCGTCTCGTTCGTTCATCGCGTCAAAACAGCGCTTAACGAATTGTCGCCGGTATGCCAGCGGGTATGCGGACCAGGATCCGCCCAGTATGAGCAGCTCGATCTTTTCTACAGGGTGCCCGATAGCCCGGTAGGAATCAATGCGTGACCGTACCTGGCGGTATGGGTCGAATTCATTTTGAAAGGCGCGCGCGGCCCCAGGCTCCTCACGCAGATAGCTCTTCGGGAGTTGTTCGTCGTCCGGGCAGAACAGACAGTTCCCGGGGCAGGTATAAGGCTCTGTCAGCACCGTTACTGTGGACACTCCGGAGAGCGAACGGATCGGCTTCATGCGTATGCGTGCCAGCAGTGATTTATCGGCATCCGCTTCTCCATCCGCTATCTGTTGACGGTATACATGGACCAGCATATGTTTGGCGATGTACCCGCCTTTGCTGAGTGGATGCGACCGTACCGCTTTCATCGTCTCCTGCCCCGCAAGGATTTCGTCCAGAACAGTTGCAGCGATTTGGAGTTGCTCTTGTGTATACTGGCGATCTTTACGCCAGCGTTTATTTTGGTCTGTCATCATATTTTATGTCCCGGTGGTTCAAACGGCTATAATCTTTTAATATGGAAGCGAAAATACTAGCTCGGCTGAACGGGATCAATCAAGAATTCTATCAAACCTTTGCGCAATCTTTCTCGCAAACACGCCGGCGTGTGCAGCCAGGCGTGCGTCGGGTTTTAACGCAAATGCCCAAAGAAGGCAACTTCCTGGATATTGGCTGCGGGAATGGCAACCTCGCCAAGATATGGGCGCGGGATGGGTATCGCGGTAAATTAAGAGGTGTTGATTTCAGCCCGGGCTGGACAGCTGATGCGAAGAAATATATAAAGTATTCAATTGATATCCAGTCCATTTCCTTTTACGAATCAAATATCAGCAGTGAAAAATGGGCTTTATTTTTGCCTGATCAGACTTGGGATGCCATTTTCAGTTTTGCGGTACTGCATCATATTCCATCAGCTGATCGCCGCTTGCGCTTGTGCCAGCAAATTCATGCCATCGCTGACCCCGGAACACAAATTTGGGTTTCGGTTTGGCAGCCCTTAAATTCTCCCCGCCTCAGGAAACGCATCTTGGGCTGGCAGGAAGTTGGGATTGATCGGGAACAGGTTGAACATGGTGATGTTCTGATGGATTGGCGCGCGTACCAGGATTCGCAGAAATCTCCTGCCATTCGCTATGTGCACATCTATGATGAAAGCGAATTACAGAATCTGGCGGAAGCTGCTGGATTTGCTGTCGATGAGAAATTTTTCTCAGACGGGAAAGAAGGCAATCTGGGACTGTATCAGCGCTGGGCGGCTAAATATTAATGTAGAATTAATTATATATTGTTGATTTTTCTGTACAATTAGAACATAAAAAAATAACGGAGTGGAATAATGGCAACAAATCAGATCGATCTATTATCTTTGTTCAACAAGGTATCAAAAGTTGTGAAAGAAAATAAGACTTCACTAAACAAAGCAGATTCTTACAATCATGATCATGGCGATCACATGACTGAGATCTTTGAAGTGATCACGCAGGCAATGAAAGAAAAAAAGAACGCAGACCCCGCTGACCAGCTGGAATATGCAGCTGATCTGTTGCGTGGAAAAGTAAAGAGTGGTTCTGGTAATCTATATGCCGAAGGTCTGGGTAGCGCTGCAAAGCAGATCTCAGGGAAGGACTTGAATGTTGGTACGGTCATGTCCATGCTGCAGACGATCATGAACGCGGGCCAGGGGACGACAACGCAATCACAATCCGGCGGAGGCTTACTGGGTTCATTGCTGGGCGGACTGGCCAGTGCGCAGCAGGAAGATGATGGTCTGGACCTGGGAGACCTGATGGGCGCATTCGCGGGAGGCGGATCAACAGATTCGCAGAACGGGATGGATTTGGGCGACCTGGTTGGTGCCGGTATGAAGATCCTCAATGCAACCAAAGGCAATGAAAACGGCCTGGAGTCGCTGGCGGGATCACTGCTTTCCGGGACTAAAATGGAAGAATCTGACTATCGCAAGCAATCAGGCCAGCTGGTTACGTCCACCATGCTCAAAGCGTTGACCGCGATGCTGGACCAATAAACAAAAAATTATTTTTGAATGCAGGCACCCGTTATGCGACGGGTGCTTTTTTTATGGTAAAACAAGACCATTGAATTAAGTTTAAAAGAAGTGAGATAGTATGAATATTTGGATTCCAGCCTTAGCACTCTTGATCATTCTCCTAGCAGTCATGCTGTTGCGAACACTGCGCCTGCAGAAAAAGCCGCAGGGAATTTCACCCATTGCAAAAACGCAGGCATCGGGTGGCATCGCCGAACATCTTTCAGAGATTGTACGGATTGAAAGCGTCTCTAAGACCAATCCGTCTCCAGAGGATTTGAAAGCCTTCCTGCGGGTGCATGATTGGATCGCGTGGACATATCCGCAGCTCAGTGCTACCTTAAAAATGGAAATCATCAATTCTTACAGCCTCATATATGAATGGACAGGTACTGAAAGCAGCCTGGACCCAGTGCTTTTCAATGCGCATATGGATGTAGTCCCGGCGGATGAGGATACGCTTGATAAATGGAAGGTTGATCCTTTCAGCGGAGAGATCAGGGACAATGCGGTTTGGGGCCGGGGAACATTGGATATGAAGAATCAGCTGGTCGCGCTGCTTGAATCGGTTGAAGCCCTGGTGGCGGAAGGATTCACCCCGCGCCGTACGATCTACCTTGCTTTTGGCCATGATGAAGAGATCATGGGTTTCCATGGCAGCAAACATATTGCCGATGCCCTTAAGAATAGAGGCATCCGTCTGGCAGCGGTTCTGGACGAAGGCGGTATGATCACAGAAAAAATGCTCCAGGGCGTGGATGATCCGGTGGGTTTGGTGGGTATTTCTGAAAAAGGGTACGTAACCCTCGCGTTGTCTGCTACTGGAAAGCCCGGCCATTCTTCAATGCCGCCGCGCCAGACCGCGATCGGAACCATCTCCCGCGCCATTGCGTTGATGGATGACAATCCCATGCCCGCGCGCCTGGATTACCTGCTGCCGACCCTGCTCAGTATTGGTTACCTATTACCTTTCGGTTTGCAGTTTGTGCTTGCCAATACCTGGCTATTCAAACCAATTCTTATTAAGCAGATCTCAAAATCAAATCAATTGAACGCGCTCATCCGCACGACACACGCAGCGACTATGATGGAAAGCGGTGTTAAAGATAATGTGCTGCCATCCAGGGCGGAGGCGAAGGTTAACTGCCGCGTGCTGCCTGGTGATTCCATTGAGGATGTGATTGGCCATTTTACAAAAGTGATCGATGATCCTCGTGTGATAATCGAGGTCGATGCGGATAGCGGCGGCTGGGAAGCTTCATCTGTTTCTGAAATTGACACACCCGCTTTCCGCACGCTCAACCTGGTAATACGGCAGGTTTTTGATCGCGTTGCCGTCGCGCCTTTTGTATTCCTGGCAGCAACGGACTCACGCCATTATCAACCGATTTGCAGCCACATCTATAAATTCTCGCCTTTGCAGACATCGTCTGAGGCTAGAGAAGGGGTGCATGGTATCAATGAACATATCCAGATCAACGGTTTGCAGAAAATGGTTGTTTTCTTCCAGCGTTTGATGCGGGTTTGGGGCGAAGCGGAATTTTAGCCTTTTTTCTGTGAGATGACAGCGCGCATGACGAAGCTGTCTTCCGCGCCGAATTTGTATTTATACTTTTCATCACCGCGCATGAAATCAAAGTACGTTTTTCTGCTTTCAATCGCGTGTTGGATCAGATAGGCCAGCAATACCCACCCGGGGGAATAATATCCATAACCGGGGCTGAAGCCGGAGTTATAGACCCAGATTCGGTCGTCATAATCAAATGAAATGTACCCGGCGGCATTTTTACCGTTTATCGTCAGAAAAGCAAGCTGCAGAATGCCTTCGTCGGCTGCCCAGCGCATGATGGAGTCCATCTGCAGGCGCATTTCATCGCGTAGAAAATTCGCTTTATCCGTGTTGTTCTCCATCAAGCTAGTGAAGTCTATGATGGCTTTATCCAGATCATCGTCACTTCCGATAATATGCCAGGAGACCTGGTCTTCTTCGCTGCCTTCAACGCGGCGGATCTTGCGGCGGATCTCATGCCGCTGTTTCTTGTCGATCCCCATAAGATAAGTGTCCCAGTCTTCAGGCAAAGCGATGGCTGGCGTATGATATGCCTTTTCGGTTTCAACCGACCAATTCCCGACACCCGCCATCTCTTTCAATACCTTCAGCGTGGGTGATTGATCAGGTATGTTGTAAAGAATGATCTTATCTGCCCCTTCATTAGCGATCTCAAGTGCGTGTGAGATGAACTCCTGGGATTTTTCCGCGGGCACTATGAAATCCAGATAGTCGCAGATTTCCAAACTGCCTATGAAATGAATCTGCCGCTCACCATTTACCTCAGTCAGGAATAATGGCGCTATTCCAACCAGATCGCCGTCATCTTTTGCGGTGATAATGCGCAGGCTGCCGTTCTCCCACTCTCCGCCGCCAAGATGTTCCCACCAAGCCTGTTGGAATCCATAGCGCAGGAACACAGAGTCAAACTGGCTTTGTGCCAGAGTTTGGTTCCACTCTTCTTCGGTTATTTCATTAAAGTCAGTAATAATTTGATATTTCATAATTTAGTAGGATTATAACGAAAGTGCCCGCGCTGGAACATAAGAACCTTATTTAATGTGAGTGCTCTCATTGTGCTAAAATCAATGCTCAATGGCAGAAGATAGGTTTTGGCTGGCATCAAATTCCCCCCGCAGACGTGAAATGCTGGGCTGGTTGGATTGGAATATTCAATCATCCGCGGCAGATATCGATGAATCGCGGCGGAAAGACGAACCGGCAAGAGATTATGTGCTGCGGGTATCCCGTGAGAAGGTAGAAGTACCGATCGCGTCTGCAAACGCGGGCGATATCTTTATTGCTGCGGATACGATCGTCGTTCTGGATGAAAACATCCTGGGTAAACCACGCGATACTGATCACGCTTTTGAAATGCTGACTGCGCTGTGTGGCCGCACACACTATGTTTTTACCGCGATCGCTGTAAAGACAAAGGCTGGCATGATGCAGGATGTGTGCTGCTCACCGGTGCGTATGCGCGATTACACCCGGGAGGAGATCTCTGCGTATATTGCCAGTGGCGACCCGATGGATAAAGCCGGCGCGTATGCGATCCAGAATCAAGAATTTTCACCAGTGCGGCAATTCAATGGTTGTTTCGCAAGTGTGATGGGCATGCCGCTTTGCCACCTGGAACGCACGCTGAAGAAACTCGGAATCAGCAATCCACACCAATTCGCAAATCCCTGCCAAAATCATTTAGAATATGCATGCCCGATAACAGAACGGGTGATGGCAGGTGAAGATGTTGGATAAAAAACCTGCTGGAGAAACAGGTATGAAACTAAAGAAAATAATCATTTTGTTGGTAATCCTGGCTATGTTGGCAGTTGCCTGCTCGGAAGAACCACCGATGGAATTGCCAACTCCCATGGTTGATACATCATCAGCGCCTGAGGTGGATAATGCCGCGGCGTTCTTCCTTTCTTATTGGGAAAATGGCGCTTATGAAAGTATGTATGACCTGCTTTCCGTTGAATCCCGCGCAGCTATCTCTTCAGATGATTTCGTGGATTTTTATCAGAATTCCGCCTTTAGTATGACACTGAATAATGTAAGCACGGCGCTCCTGTCTACATCCAAAAACCCGGAATCTGCTTCAGCCCGTTTTCTTGTGACGTATGAAACAGCCATGTTCGATAATTTTGAGCGCGAGATTGAAATGCCGATGCGATTGGAAAACGGCGAATGGCGGGTGGTCTGGGATAACGGTTTATTCCTGCCGGAATTGGCTGGCGGTAATACGCTGCAGCTTGAACGGGTTTACGGGGAACGCGGCGATATTTTTGCGCGCGATAGCCAGAAGATTGTGGACCAGGTGACGGCATACGCGTTAGCCATCATCCCTAACCAGATCGGGGAAGGCCAGGAGGGGCAGCTGTTGCGGAATCTCTCGGATTTGACGGGAAGAACGACAGAATCCATCCAGGCATCTTATGATGATATCCGTTCCACCAACTGGTATGTTCCGGTAGGTGCGGTGGCTGAGGAAGAGATCACAGAAGCGACCTGGAACGCATTGACATCAATCAGCGGCTTACAGCTTGCTGAATTTTCTGCCCGTTATTATTTCAGTGGCGGCGTTGCTTCACAGACGATTGGATATATGCAGCCGATCAGCCCGGAACAGGTTGATGCGTATAAAGTAAAAGGATACCTTGGAGACGAAAGTGTTGGTCAGGCTGGTCTGGAAAAATATGCGGAAGAAGAATTAGCGGGAAAGCCATCCGCGACATTATATGTCGTCAACCCGGATGGCCAGATCATTGACAACCTGAATCAGGCGGATGCCCGACAGCCGCAGAATATTACGACAACCCTTGATAAGGATTTACAGATTGAAGCACAGAAAGCGTTGCTTGGCTTACGCGGTGCTGCAGTTGTCATGGAAGTGGATACTGGCCGTATCATCGCGATTGCCTCATCGCCTAATTTTGACCCCAATTTATTCACAGCGGACAATCTCAATTCCGCGGAGCAGCTGGGTGATATGCTCAACGATGGCCAGCAGCGCTTATTAAACCGCGCTACCCAGGGTTCTTATCCGCCTGGTTCGATTTTCAAGATAATTGGCATGGCGGCTGCGCTGGAAAGCGATCTCTATACCCCGGATACGACTTATTTTTGCGGATCCTATTTTGAAGAATTACCCGGTGAGCGGTTTAAGGATTGGACAGTGGACAAAGACCTTCCGCCCAGCGGAACTTTGACCATTGTGCAGGGCCTGATGCGCTCGTGTAATCCATGGTTTTATCATATCGGCCTGGACCTTTTCCGTCAGGAAGGCGCGACTTACCTTTCTGATTTCGCGCGCGGATTTGGTCTCGGCGATGCGACCGGTATTGAACAGGTCGCTGAGGATACCGGACAGATCGTCGATCCGGCTTCTGACGGTAACGCGGTCCAACAGGGTATTGGCCAGGGTGATATGCTGGTTACTCCGCTGCAAGTCGCGCGGTTTACCGCGGCATTGGCGAATGGTGGCACCCTCTATCGGCCGCAGGTGATCGAACGTATCACATCATCCAATGGCGTAGATGTGTATACCCTCAGCCCCGAAGAGCAGGGAACATTACCTGTCTCCCAGGAAACTTTGGACGCGATCGCGGAAGGGATGCGCGGAGTTGTGCGTGCTAACATTGGCACTGCTAATGACGAACTGGGAGACCTCAGCATACCTATTTATGGCAAGACTGGTACGGCTGAAAATCCCCTGGGTGATTCCCATGCCTGGTTTACCGGCTATACCGGAGCGGGGAGGGAAGATAAACCGGATATTGCCATTACTGTGATCGTTGAGAATGGCGGCGAAGGTTCTGAAGTAGCAGCCCCGGTTTTCCGCCGCATCTTTGAAACGTATTTCTATGGTGAACCGCTCAAGCTTTATCCTTGGGAGTCGGATTTCAACGTAACTCGCACACCCACACCGGAATTCACACCTACAGCGCTGCCCGGGGAAAACCCTGCGCCTGAATCGTCAGGTTCCTCTGGCGGGCAGCAGGTGATTCAGCCCACGCCGGAGAACTAAAGACTTGCGCGGATTGGTAACACGCCTGCAGGCGGGCTTCTACACCGTCGATATCGGTCAGGATGTGCTTTCATGCCGCATGCGGGGAAAGCATAAACAATCCCGCAAGAATGAAGACATTATCGCGGTGGGCGATTGGGTAGAGATCACATTGCTGGAAGATGGGACTGGTGTGATCGAAGACATCTATCCGCGTGAGAATGCCTTCATTCGCATGGCACCAACCGCAAGAGGAAGTTACAAGCAGATCCTGCTTGCCAATCCGGACCAGGTATTGCTGGTCTTTGCGTGTGATGATCCACCTCCCAGTTTGCGCATGCTTGACCGATTTTTAGTCATCACGGAAAAACAAAAAATACCGGTATTGATCGTAGCCAATAAGGTCGATCTTGTTGGATTGGATGCGGCAGAACAGATTTTTTCCATTTATACCGATCTCGGGTACGACGTACTGTTAACCTCTGCAAAAGGAAAACTCCACATCACAGAACTAAAACAGCGGTTGATTGGTAAAATCAGCGCGTTATCCGGTCCATCCGGGGTTGGAAAATCAAGTTTACTCAACCAGGTGCAGCCTGATCTTGGTTTGCGCATCGGCGGGCTGAAGGATTCTTCAGGGAAGGGTAGGCATACAACGGTAGTGCGTGAATTATTTCCCCTTGTGAAGGGCGGATATGTGGCAGATATGCCCGGGTTGCGCGCGCTGTCCTTGTGGGACACACAGCCGGAGGAATTAGATGGATATTTCCCGGAACTGCGTGAGCTGGTTGCGGACTGCCAGTTTAACGACTGCACCCATATAGTTGAACCGGGGTGTGCCGTTAAAGCGGCTGTTGAAGATGGAACGGTGTCGACGCAGCGTTATGATTCTTATGTGCGTTTACGCCTTGGTGATGATGGGTAAATTTATTTGATGAGAATATGTAAAGGTTATATGCAAAAACTGAAACAGACATCGTTGGCAATTTTTTTGATTTTCCTGGCAGGCTTTTTGCTTTCAGGTTGCAATTTGATGAGTTTGTTGGTTCCAGAGCCGACGCCAACTGTCATTCCTGCGCCTACTCAGGAACCGCTGAAAGAGCTGAGTGTATGCCTGGGGAGTGAACCCCGTTCTTTATATGCTTACCAGGCGGCAACGACATCTGAGCTTGCGGTTCTGAAATCTATAACGGATGGGCCAATAGATGTTCTCTCAAATGGGGAGACGGAAGCAATCCTGCTTGAATTTCTGCCAACCGTAGAGAATGGCGCTGTCAGGACCATGCCTGTGGATGTATCTGCCGGCGAAATTGTTGTCAATAGCGCCGGCGATCTGGTTACTCTGGAAGCGGGCATTGAAGTCTTTCCCACGACCTGTGATAATTCTTCTTGTGCGATTATCTGGGATGGCACCAGTTCTCTGCAGGTGGACCAGCTTATCGTGGCCTTTGATCTTAAACAAAATCTGAAATGGTCTGATGGGGAGCCGCTCACGGCGGAAGATATTGTCTTTTCATTTAATATGGCCGCCGATCCGGCCACGCCGGTTCGAAAGCAGTATATTAACCTGACACAGTCATATCAGGCATTGGATGCTGATACAGTGGAATGGACGGGTATGCCTGGCCTGGTTACAAACGCGGTTGAGAATTTCCTGTGGGCGCCTCTCCCTGCGCATGCATTGAATGGGTTCAACGCGTCTGAATTGCTGGAAAACGAAGCTGTCAATCGGATGCCGCTCAGTTTCGGGCCCTTCAAGATCGAAGAATGGCAGGCAGGAGATTTTTTGCGCCTGATAAAAAATCCAAACTACCATCGCGCGGATGAAGGGCTGCCTGCTGCAGACGCCCTTACATTTAAATTTCTTTCTGCAGCCGACTCAGCATCGCTGCTGACTGCTGCGCAGGCTGAATGTGATATTGTGGCTTCTGCTGCGATCGGGCTCGAGGATATCGAATACTTGTTCGCGAACGCTGCGGATACTGGTATGCAGCTCATGCAGGCAGCGCCGGATGCGGTTGAAATGCTATCTATTGGGATAAAACCATCCTCGTATGATGATAATTACTATCCATACGGGTCAGACCGTCCGGACTTCTTTGGCGATGTGCGCACCCGTCAGGCATTAGCTTACTGCATCGACCAGCAGTCAATCATTGACAAATTACTTGCTGGCAGTGTTGATACTGCACATGCTTTGTTTCCTGTAGACCATCCATTATTGGATGGGGTAACGCTCAGCGAATATAATTATGATCCAGCGGCAGGTATTGCTTTACTGGAGCAGGTCGGGTGGCAGGACACGGATCTTAATCCGGATACTCCCCTTACCGCTTTTAGTATTGTGAATATTCCCTACGGTATTGATTTCGAAATCGACCTGATCACTTCCAATTCCGAATTGCGCGGGGAAATAGCGGCAGAGATCGCCGCTGATCTTTCTACCTGCGGGATTACGGTAAATATCACCCAGCTACCATTGGCCGACCTGTATCAGTCAGCTCCGGATGGACCGCTTTTTGGCCGGGATTTCGATCTTGCGCTGGTTTCTCTCCAGACAGGAAGTACGTTTGATTGCCGCTGGCTTAGCTCTCAGGAAATACCAACTGAAGAGAATTATTGGCTGGGGACGACAACCGGAGGCGCGAATTATATTGGCTATCAAAATGAGAATTATGATGCATCCTGCGCCCAGACGCTGCGAAGTGGAGCGGATGAAGTCAGTGCGTCTGCTGCTTTACAGGATGCGCTCTTAACAATTAATGAGGAAGTGCCTGTCATACCAATCTATTTTCACCCAGGCGCATTGCTGATCCGCGAGGGTTTATGTGGTCTTCCGGTTGATTTCCAGGAGCCGGACTTGTTTATGACAATTGAGAACCTCGCATTGGATGATTGTGGATAAAAATTGTAAGTATCGGTATCCCAATAGAAAAATACGGATATTTTTCAATAATTTGGATGAAGAATGTGATTGTGTTTATAGGCAGAAATAACTAACATCAAATAGGATTAATTTCTCTGTTCAGTGATGGAAATTCATGGAATATTAATAACAATACGTATAATGGAAGACAACACAGGCTAGGAGATAGATAAGCGGCAATTATGGTATCATATACCGTTACGAAAGATATGAATTTTTCCCAAATTTGTACCATTTCATTTTTGAAGCACGAAACCAAACGCCAATGGTTGTAAAAATTCACAACGGAAGGAGAGAGTACATTGGGTAAATACATTTTAAAACGCCTGGTTGTTTCAGTGATCACAATTTTTTTGATCGCCACAATCACATTCTTTATGATGCGCGCGATTCCGGGAGGTCCTTTCACACGAGAGAGACCGGTGCCTCCGGAAATCCTACGCCAGCTTGAAGCGAAATATAACCTCGATGCTCCACTATCCGAACAATACGTTGACTACATGATCGGATTGTTTACCTTTAATATGGGGCCATCTTTCTCTAAGATCGGGGTCGAAGTTAATGAACTTATTTTAGGCGGGATTCCTGCATCAGCCACGGTCGGGTCTTTTGCCGTTATCCTGATCATCGGCATCGGCATTCCGTTTGGGATCATTTCCGCCCTGAAACAAAACAAACCCATCGACTACGCGGTCATGTTCTTGGCCACACTGGGGGTGACCGTGCCAAGTTTTGTGGTTGCGACTTTTATCATCTTCTTTTTTGCCGGACGTCTGGGCTGGCTGCCTACATTTGGCATTAAACAACCGCTGGGTTATGTGGGGCCGACCATCGCGCTTGCTGGATATTCTCTTTCGTTTGTAACCCGCCTGACGCGTTCTTCTATGCTGGAGGTGCTGCGCCAGGACTACATCCGCACAGCGCGCGCCAATGGCATTCCAGAGTGGGTGGTTATCGCCAAACACGCGGTCAAGAATGCGCTCATCCCGGTCGTGACCTATATCGGTCCAATGGTCGCGGGTATTCTGACCGGATCGTTTGTGATCGAGAAGATCTTTTTGATTCCGGGTATCGGCGCATATTTTGTGGAAAGTATCACTAACCGTGATTACACGACGATCATGGCGATCACAGCCTTCTATGCTGCTTTTTATATTCTTATGGTGTTGATTGTTGACGTGGCTTACGCGTTTATTGATCCGCGCATCCGCTTTGAGAGGGGGAGCAGATAAGATGGGCGATAAGGACATAGATATGAACAAGGAAAAATTCACTTTTGTTTCTGAAGAGGAAAAATTACGCGAGGATACCCGCCCGAGTTTAACCTATTGGGCGGATGCCTGGCGGCGTTTGAAGAAAAACCGTCTTGCCATGGTCGGACTGGCCGGCGTCATTCTTGTTATGCTGTTTGGTGTAGTTGGGCCATACTTCTTTGAAGCATCTTATTCGGATCAGCGTAATGATCTCAGAAACCTGCCGCCGCGTTTGGAGCTATATGAGATTGGCGATGATGTTTTTGCTTATGTCACCCGTGACTATAATTTCCTGATTGTTGAAGAAGAAACAGGGGAAATGTTCAATGTGGAGCGGGTTAACCAGGAAGAAGTCATGAGTGGACGCATTGATGTCGATGAGGTGCTGTCTCCCTCACAGATCCGTGAGCAGCGCGACGCGGTAGAAAAAACGAACGTCAATTTCTATCAACTGGATGATGAGATCATCGAGTTGGACTATGCTAATAAATTGGCCGCGGGCGATATCGAACCGGAAGATTTTTATAAGATTACTTATAAAGGGAATACGGTTGAAAAACCGTCGGTGACTGTTCGCAATAAGGCCTACCCGTTCGGAACGGATGGGCTTGGACGTGACCTTCTGATCCGCGTCATGTATGGTGCGCGCATCTCTCTGCTGGTTGCATTCATCGCGACCCTGGTTAATTTCATCATCGGCGTTACCTACGGGGCGATTGCCGGTTATGAAGGCGGACAGACCGATACCATCATGATGCGTATCGTCGATATCATTAATTCGGTTCCCCTGACCCTCTATATTATCTTATTGATGGTAATGGTAAAAAGTTCGGGCGGTTTGGGAACGATCATCCTCGCCCTTGGAACAGTATACTGGGTCGGTATGGCACGGCTGGTTCGTGGGCAGGTGCTTGCTCTCAAAGAACAGGAATATATCCTCGCGGCGCGTGCGCTGGGTGTCTCAACACGAAAGATTGTTTTTAAACACCTGGTGCCAAACGCGATGGGCCCGATTATCGTCTCGATGACGATGATGATTCCAAGCGCGATTTTTACAGAATCATTCCTGAGTTTCATCGGTCTTGGAGTTTCTGCGCCGATGGCGTCCTGGGGAACCCTGGCAAACAACGCGTTGTCCGGCATTCTTACTTACCCATACCAATTATTCTTTCCGGCTTTCGCGATCGCGATCACCATGCTCTCTTTCAATTTCCTGGGAGACGGTCTGCGCGATGCGCTGGATCCACGGCTGCGGAAAGGTTAGGAATTACACAATGAAGAATATTTTAGAAGTAAAAGACCTGCGCACATCGTTCTTCACCCACCTGGGTGAGGTACAGGCCGTTCGCGGGAGTACATTTTCCATGCAGGAAGGAGACATTCTTGGAATTGTCGGAGAATCCGGCTCCGGAAAGAGCGTTACCGCGCTTTCCGTCATGGGCCTTATTGATGAGCCCGGCAAGATCATAGATGGCACGATCAAATTCAATGGCCGCGAATTGACCAGCTTATCTGACAAAGATATGCGCGACGTCCGTGGAAAAGAGATTGCGATGATATTTCAGGATCCGATGACCTCTCTAAATCCGGTTTACAGTATAAAGAACCAGATGGTGGAAGTGATCCGGCGTCATACGGATATGTCTCCGAAACAGGCAAAAGCCCACGCGGTTGAGATGCTCGAAAAGGTCGGCATACCTCAGGCCGAGGAACGGATCGGTTCATTCCCGTTCGAATTCTCAGGCGGTATGCGCCAGCGCGCGATGATCGCGACCGCGCTTTCCTGCAATCCAAAACTACTCATCGCCGATGAACCTACCACCGCGCTGGATGTGACCATCCAGGCACAGATCGTCGACCTTGTCAAAGGCCTGCGCGATGAATTTGGCATGGGTATCATCTGGATCACCCATGACCTCGGTGTTATTGCGGAAATCTGCACCAAAGTGATCGTCATGTATGGCGGTATGGTCATGGAAACGGGTACTGTCAATGAGATTTTCCATGAATCACAGCATCCCTATACCATCGGGCTTCACAATTCAATCCCGCGGCTGGACCTGAAACAAAAAGAAAGACTGATCCCGATCAAAGGCTCGCCGCCTGATTTGATGAATCCGCCTGAAGGTTGCCCATTCTCGACGCGTTGTAAGTACGCGATGCGGGTTTGCCTGGAAAAACCAGCCCCGTTGTTTGAGGTGAGTGAAGGGCATCGATCTTCATGCTGGCTGCTGGATGAAAATGCGCCGAAAGTAGATGATATTAAAGCAAAAGCGAAAGTGCGGTAGTGTAGATGATGGCAAAAGATATGAATACCGAACCTATCCTTAAAGTACAAAATCTTAAGAAATATTTCCCGGTGGGAAAAGGTTTCTTTAAAAAAGAAGAAAAATACCTCACAGCTGTGGATGATGTATCATTTGAGATAAGAAAAGGTGAGACCTTTGGCCTGGTTGGTGAATCAGGATGCGGAAAAACAACGACAGGGCGGACTATTCTGCGCCTGTATGAGATCACAGATGGCCGTGTTATTTTTGATGGTACAGATATCACCGATCTCAGCCAAAAGGAACTGCTTCCCTATCGTAAGCGAATGCAGATCATTTTTCAGGATCCATATGCTTCCCTCAATCCCCGCATGACCGTGACGGATATTGTGGGTGAAGGCATAGATACCTACCATCTTTCGAAAGGGGTTGAGCGCCAGGAGCGTATCTACGATATTTTGAAACGTGTCGGATTAAAACCTGAACACGCCAGCCGCTATCCGCATGAATTCTCTGGCGGCCAAAGACAGCGCATTGGCGTAGCCCGAGCACTTGCAGTTGAACCGGACCTGATTGTTTGCGATGAGCCTATCTCCGCGCTGGATGTGTCCATCCAGGCGCAGGTTGTCAACATGCTTGAAGACCTGCAGGACGAGATGGGGTTGACCTATTTGTTCATTGCCCATGATTTATCCATGGTTAAGCACATTTCTGACCGCATTGGGGTAATGTACCTGGGTAAATTAATGGAAGTGTGTGGCAGTAAGCGACTATATGAAAATCCTATGCATCCTTACACGCAAGCCTTGTTGTCATCTATCCCGATTCCGGACCCGATAGCGACCAGGAAGAACAAACGTATCATCCTCGAAGGACAGGTGTCCAGCCCGATCAATCCGCCCGAAGGCTGCCGATTTGCCTCGCGCTGCCGATTTGCGCAAGAGCGGTGCACAGTGGAAACGCCGTCACTCCGTGAATTGGAAAAAGACCATTTCGTTGCTTGCCATTTTGCAGAAGAAATTAATAGCTAAAAATAGGGCGGGTCCACACGGGCTCGCCTTTTCTCTTAATAAAAAAAGTATGATTTTTTATAAGGAGGTGAGTGCCTTACCTATATGCTAAAAGTTGACAAAAAGCTAAGATTATACTAAAATCGTTATTTAGTAGAAAAATTTCTAACCAATGGAGGTAGAAAAAATGAAGAAGTATACAACTGTTTTATTAACTCTTCTCATTGCGACAGCTGTCGTCCTGACAAGCTGTGCGCCAGCGGCACCTGCTGAAGAAGCAGCGCCTGCTGAAGAAGAGGCCATGGAAGAAGCAGCACCCGCTGAAGAAGAAGCCATGGAAGAAGCCGGTCCAGTTGTCTTTGACTGGAACCTTGGCGCAGAGCCGAAGACGATTGACCCCGGTCTCAACGGCGCCAGCGATGGCGGCGACGTCATCAGCAACACATTTGAAGGTCTCGTCCGCGAGCGCTCGGGTGTTGTTATCCCTGGTGTCGCAGAGGATTGGGATGTGTCAGATGATGGTCTCGTTTGGACCTTCTATCTGCGCGAATCCAATTGGTCAGATGGTTCCCCATTGACCGCTAACGACTTTGAATATGCATGGAAGCGCGCAATGGATCCCGCGACCGCATCCGAATATTCCTGGTTATGGTATTACACCAACGTTGTTAATGCAGACGCTTTCGCCACAGGCGAAGAAGGCGTAACCGCTGATGATGTTGGCGTGCGTGCAGTTGATGACTATACGTTCGAAGTTACCCTCAGCGCCCCAACCGACTATTTTGGTTCATTGATGTCCTTCTATCACTTCCACCCTGTCAAACAGTCTGCTGTTGAAGCAGCTGGTGGCGAGGATGGCACCTGGGCAACAAATCCTGACCTGGTCGTCAACAACGGCGCGTTCACCTTGGCTGAATACACCATCGGTGAAGGTATGAAATTGGTCAAGAACCCTGAGTACTGGAAAGCCGAAGAAGTAATGATCGATGAGATCAATGTCGCTTTCCTCGATGATGCAAACACCGCTTACGCCGCGTACCAGGCGGGTGATTTCGACTTCATCCCCAGTGTTCCTACTGCAGAAATTCCGCGCTTAGTCGAAGAAGACCCGAACTTCTATGTCTTCCCGCTGCTCGGAACCTATTATTACAACTTCAACATGGATCTTCCTATCTGGGAAGACGCACGTGTCCGCCGCGCGCTAACGCTCGCGATTGATCGTGAAACCATTGTTGACACACTGGCTTCCGGCCAGGTGCCTGCTGCTGGTTTTGTGCCCCCTGGGTTCAAAGACGAACAGGGCCGCGATTTCTTTGAGACCGCTGGCACCTATGGCATCCCAACCGATGCTTCCGGTGTAGAAGAAGCACAGGCGTTGATGGCCGAAGCTGGCTATCCCAACGGCGAAGGCTTCCCCGAGTTTGAAATTCTGTACAACACCTCCGAAGGTCACCAGACCGTAGCGGAACTCGTGCAGGAAATGTTCAAAACTAACCTGGGTATCGACACCACACTGGCGAACCAGGAATGGGCCGTCTTCCAGGACACCCGCACACAGGGCGATTACGAAATGGCCCGCGGCGGTTGGCTGACAGACTTCATGGACCCGTCCGGAATGCTCGCGATCATGCAGGATGGCAATGCTTACAACGATCCGAACTACTTCAGTGAGGAATTTGAAGTAGCCATGGCAGCAGCAGGATCCGCCACAGAAAAAGCAGATCACTTCAATGCTCTGTACGAAGCGCAGGAAATCTTAATGAACGACCTGCCCATTATCCCCGTATACCACTACTCCGACACCATGCTCGCGTCAGAGAGACTGGTTGGATGGGATCGCTCCGTACTCGGTGGCCTCGACTTCACCACAGCTAGCATCGTAGAGTAGTCGAACGACCGACAATATCAAGAAGTAAAACAGGAACTCATCGGCAAACGCCGGTGAGTTCTTTTTTATGCGATCCTGGGTTTGCTTCGATAAATATGCATCTCCTATTAAGCTGTTTTATTTAAATACCTGTAACCGCACAAATGACAATAAACGGAAAAACCATTTAGGAGATAAATTGTTTTCATTATTATTTAGAACTTTCCGTGCCAATATAAATACAACCTGTAGTGCCGTTTTGGCAGCAGGTGCCATCAGGTTCTAAAGTTAATTTATTTTTATTTTTGATTGAGATAATCGCTTACTGCTGGTCGAAACTGGCTTTAGATTGCTGGTGTTGCCAAGTTACTAATATCTTTAACCCCCATCCGTGTACCAGAGAAAATTGCGAATGGATAAGATCCTGGGCTTTTAATCCAATACCTAATTATTTGTGATGGAATTAATGGTGCTGAAAATTTGTGTTAAAATTCAGTTTCGTCTGACGAACAGACATTGGGGCGTAGTGCAATGGCAGCACACCGGCCTTTGAAGCCGTGGATCTTGGTTCGAGTCCGAGCGCCCCAGCCTTAAAAGAAAAAATCCCTTTCGGATTGAAAGGGATTTTGTGTTTAATAATCAGTTTTTATCCAATTTCCGCAGCATAGAAATCAACGACACGCTGAATGAAAAGCGGGTCATCCTGTCCTAACCGCAGGAAAGTGTGCGGCGCGTCCTCATAGAAGAAGCATTCATACTCTTTTTCTACAGCCTCCAGTTGTGCGCAGAAACGCGTTGAGGATGAAACGCGCACGGTTGGGTCAGCTGTGCCGTGATGGACCTGAAAGGCAGCATCGCTGTTCTCAAGGTCATACACACCGAACCCCGCGGAGCCATTTGAATATCGCTGGGTCACTGCCGCGTACAGCACGACCGCGTCGATTTCCGGTACCAGCGCAGACACGCGCAGTGCTACGCTGCCGCCCAGACTGTGGCCCCAGATACCCATGCTGGAGAGGTCGGCGTTTTCGAATATGCTGCCTTCCTGTCCAGCTTCTTGGCGGACGTACTCCAACAGGTTCATTACATCAGTCGTAAATCCGCTGTGGTAATCACCACGCCTGGGGGCAGAATCCGAAGGCGGAAAGTTACGCATATTGGGATGCAGAACGATATATCCTTTTCGTGCGATAGAGTCCGCGTAACGTGTGGAATAATCAAGTGTTTCGTATTCGCTTGCAGGGATATACCCATGCAATGCGATCACTACTGGAAACGGGCCTTCGCCAACCGGCACGTTCACGTATCCATGGATATTGAGGTCGTCGCTGTCATAGGTTACGTAATAGC
>Ga0180430_10002030_pt1 | contig 18917 bp, 15 predicted proteins | sample SS_ome_9_FD_132999 | JGI IMG/M metagenome (GOLD analysis project Ga0180430, IMG submission 132999) | Hypersaline lake sediment archaeal communities from the Salton Sea, California, USA - SS_1_S_2 metaG | ecosystem: Environmental > Aquatic > Non-marine Saline and Alkaline > Hypersaline >... | reverse complement strand
CCGCCAAGCCTCAAGTAATGCTTCAATAAGATCGGCAGTCCCTTGCCATCGGTCTCTATCTTGGCCACCATCGACGATATCTCATCCAAGTCCGACAGGATGCGACCGGTGATGTTGGCATTCCAGTTGATCTTCTTTTTGGCTTTGTACGGAGAGTTAGCCTTGAGCATCGGCGCGAAGTCATTGGCGAAGGTGTGACGGCGGAGGTAATCCACTATCAATCGAACCGATGAAGGATGATACGTAGCACTCACACTAACCGGACCGAACAGTATCCGGTAATGCGGTTGCCTTACGATGAACTGCCCGATGCCCATCCACAAAAGGTGAAGTGGCATGTACTCACGCTGATAGCGCGGCCTCACGAACGACCGTCCCAGTTCAAGGGCGGGATTGAGTTGCTCCAGAAGGTTCTTCTTGTACTTGTATAGCGTGCGAGTATACATCCCTTTCACACCACGCGTAGCCAGGATCTTGTCGGCTTCGCCCAGACGATAGGCACCGACTATTTCCTTGGCTTCCTTGTGCCAAATGAACAAGTGCTGGTAGTACTTGTCGAAACGGTCTATGTCCAGACTCTTGCCGGTCCCTTCGCCCACCTCGCGGAATGTCACTTCGCGGAGGCGCCCAATCTCCTGCATTAGGTCGGGGATTTCGTCGGCACTGGCGCCATACAGCTCATAGCCCTTCATCGACACCAGCTTCGCCTCCGGTGGCAGGGCCCTGACAGCTTCGAGGAGCCGCTTGTGGCTCTGCGGAGCTACGATCGGACGGGTGCGCGCCTTGGAGGATTTCTTGGGCCGCGTGGGCACTTCTGCCATGGGGGAAGGGTTCTCGGCGAGAATGTAGGTTCTGAGTCGGAGGTATTCGATCAACTCCTTGTTGTCTATGATACCGGCCATGCGTTCCGGTTTGATAAGCGAACCGACTTTGACTACGACCGTCTTGGAGCGCTTGTTCAATAGCTGGCGCGGCAGCAGAGCGGTTCGAAGGCGCTTGTGAACCAGTCCCGCTGTCTGGAAGAACCAGTTGTTGGCTCCCTGGAAGTGTATCGGCACTACCGGAGCTTCAGTTCGACGCACCAAACCGGCGACCGAATGCGACCACTGGGGATCGGTAACCCACCAACGTTTCCATTTGCGATGCGAGACTTCGCCGGACGGAAAGACCGCAAGCAGGCCGCCCTCGTCTTTAACATAGCGGATAGCCCGTTTCATGGAGGCGATGTTGCGCTTTACCGAGTCGGTTCGCTTGAAGGGGTCAACCTCAAGCAGCAACGGGCGCATTTCGGGAATGCGACCGAGGAGATGGTTGGCCATGATCTGGAAGTCTTCCCTAACCGCTCCGAGGAGCGATGCCAGTACGACGCCTTCGATAGCACCGAAGGGATGGTTGGCAACGACAATGGCGGGTCCTTCGGTCGGAATATGGGAAAGCTCCTCCTCGTCGACAGACAGGGAAACCGACAGAGAGTCGAGGGCAGTTCTGGCGAATTGAACGGGGGGCATGTCCTTGGGAAGGCGCTGGTACATGCGATCGAGACTTTGCAGTCCGAATATCTTCTCGGCTGGCTTGGCAATCACCTTCAAAGCCGTACTGGCGAGTCCCTTGGAGCTGTCCAGAGAAATACGAAAGGGGGAAGTTAGTCTCTTACCGGTCTTGCGATCACTGCCCGTAGCTTTTGCCATAATTCCTTAATGGATAGAGGTCCGTTCCAATCCCTGGGTCGGAATCACCGTTGTCATTCTTTTATACGATGGGATTGTTAGTATGATATAAAGACCGTTTGAGAAAGTTGTAAAGTGATTTGTTGTTTGATCGTGCACCGCACACCATTATCATATCGCACCAAAGCCGGTCCGCCAACCTTGACAGAGAAGTGTCCAAATCCTATCTTCGTCCGCAACAAAGGTATAGCCATGCAAATCAAGTATCTCGATCTCCAGGCCCAGTATCAGTCCATCAAACGGGAGATAGACGACGCCATGCAGAAGGTGCTCGATAACTCCGCCTATGTCCTGGGCCCCGCCGTTACCGACTTTGAGACGGAGTTCGCCTCATTTTGCGACGTGGATCATTGCGCTGGAGTCAACAGCGGCACTTCCGCACTGGTGATGGCCTTGCGCGCGCTGGATGTTGGTCCGGGTGACGAGGTTGTTACCTCGGGGAACACTTTCATCGCGACAGCGGCAGCTATTGCTCTGGTCGGGGCCAAACCGGTGTTAGTCGACGTTGATCCCGGAACACGCAATATCGATCCCAAACTAATTTCCATGGCCCTGTCCAATCGCACCAAGGTGATCATCCCCGTTCACCTCTACGGCCGCGCGGCCGACATGGATCCCATCCTGGCATTGGCCAGGAAGCATGGAGTAGCTGTACTTGAAGATGCTGCCCAGGCACAGGGGGCTAAGTACAAGGGAAGACTGTGCGGATCGATTGGCACCATGGCAGCCTTCTCGTTTTATCCGGGGAAGAACCTGGGCGCTTTTGGTGAAGCGGGTGCTGTCACCACCAACGATTCATCGCTGGATGAGAAAGTCCGTATGCTGCGCGATCACGGATCGCCCAAGAAGTACTATCACGATAGCCTGGGCTACAATGCCCGGATGGATGGGCTTCAGGGTGCGGTACTGGGCGTGAAGCTCAAGCATCTGAAGAAGTGGAACGAAGAACGCCGGCGGGTGGCAGCCCTCTACGACAAGCTCCTTGCCGATGCTCCGGTGACGCTTCCGCCTAAGTGCGACGATGACTACTCGCAAGTCTACCACGTCTACGTCATTGAGACCGACCAGCGAGACAAGCTCCAGTCATATCTGAATGAGCGTCAGATCCCCAGCCTGATCCATTATCCGGTGCCGATCCATCTCCAGAAAGCCTTCGCTCACCTGGACTACCGCATGGGAGACTTCCCGGTAACCGAGAAAATGGCCCAGGAGATTCTCTCGCTGCCGATCTACCCGGAAATGACCAACGAGCAGGTCGAGTTTGTAGCCGACAACATCAACCAGTTCTTCCGGACACGTGGCTAAGCTTCCCAGTTCAACCACTCTGATACGTGGGGCTATTGTCGCAGCGCTTCTGGTCTTTGCCCTGCTGCGAGTGATTCATCTGGAAGCCGACCCACCACGAAATCTGTCCGGCTCCTCCGACGTCTACACCGACCCACCGCAATACACTTACTTTGCGAAGAACCTCGTCAAGTTTGGTGAGTTCAACCCGCTCGAGGACGACCGTCGAGTCTTCTTTCTTAAGTCCACCGTCACGGCCGTTTCGGTGGCAGTCTTTGCCGTTCTCGGCGTCGGGCTGTGGCAGTCCAGTCTGGTAGGTTTGCTCTTTTCATTCGGCAGCCTGATTCTGTTCGGGTTGGCGGTGAGGAGGATTGCCGGCACTCGAGCGGCCCTGTTTTTCATTTTGCTCATCGGTCTTAACTTCAACCAGCTCTTCTACGGCCGCTTGCCGTTCCTTGAGCACGCCATGACGTTCTTTGCGTCGGGGGCGTTTCTACTGACCGTCACTTACCACAAGACCTGGTCTTACTTGACCGCCGGTGCGCTGCTGGCGATCGGTGTCTTCTTCGGAAAAGTGGTGGGAATCGTCTTCGCTTTCCCCTTTGCCTGTTTACTGGCCTATCAGTTTCTTTTCGAGCTGCGCGAAGCTCCTGCCGTTAAACGATGGCTGAGCCCGGCAAGTTTTCTCGCCGGCTTTGGTCTTGTCACCGTGGTCTGGCTTTTGGTCAGTTATCTACCGGCTCAATCCCAGGTAGGAGGATATATCCAGGAACAGGCGGTGGATCTGTACGGCGCCCCGGAGGGACTGCAGTCGTTTGATGACTTCGTGTGGAAGATGGTCTCGTTCGGAGTCAAATCGAATCTCTTCCCGCGCATGTCGCTGGTGGCCATGTTTGGTTGCGCGATGGTCGGCATGGTGCTGTATCACGTCGGAAAGAAGGATTCCTGGAAGAACGGCTTCGGGAGTCTCAACTCCGGGCATGTGTTCCTGGCGACAATGATCATCGCCTTTTTCGGTTCACTAATGATCTGGAACTATCGACCCCTACGCTACGAGCTGGTTCTTATTCTCCCGTTTTGCGCCGCTGCAGCCATTGTCATGGATCGCCTCGCCTCGGAATGGCGCGAACCTTCCGGAGATCGGAAGACGCCGCTGCTGTTCTACCTCCTGTTCTGGCCGGTCGCCATGACGGCAATGACGCAGTTGTACTCAGCCACCGTTCGAGAACTGGGCGGCAAGTTTGCGTTCGATCCCAACAAGTGGTTGCTGGCCGCAACATCATTGATCTTCACCCTGCTGGTAGGCGGCCTGGTCTCCGCGTATCGAGCCGGCACGATTCCCCGCCTGCCCTGGATCGGCAAGATTGTCGTGGTGGTAGCCCTGGCAGGAGTTGTGGGACGGGGAGCCTACGACTATTCCGTTTGGCTCCAGTCTCCGACATACAGCATTCGCGACAACTCGCTAGATATGTCAATGATCCTCCCGCGGGACGCGATCGTCTCGGGACCATTTGGACCGCAGTTCACGGTTGAAAACGAAGTCGGGACGCTCATCCATATGTTCGGCGTAGCCCAGGTGGACACGGCCCTCTTCGGTCGCTTTCCTGTCACGCACCTGTTGGTTGATGAAGCCAATGAGAACCGAGCTCGCGATGACTACCCCTTCGTGATGGGCAAGGCTAAGCATGTAGTCACCTACTACGTGGGGAAGAAGAAGGTGCGGTTATATCGTATAGCCGAAGCCACAGGCAATCCGGCCAACCGGAACTACCGGAGATCAGAGTTTGAGGTTGCAGTTGATCTCTATCAGGCCGACTCTAAGGTCGAAGCCAACCGACTCCTGATCGAGTTCCTCAAACTGCATCCCACGAACATGTCCGGATTGCTGATGATGTATGAGTTGGCCAAGGGGGCGGAGCAGTACCCTCAGGCCGAAGTCCTGCTCAAAAAAGCGGTTGAGTTTTCCCCGACCAACTACAATCTTAACGGAACGCTGGCAGTTTTCTATAAAGAAAGGTTCGAGGAAACCCGAAATCCGAAGTATAAGTCTTTGGCGCTGCAATACTTCGATATTGCGCAGGAACTGGCGCCAACGGTCAAGAAGCTCAAGACTCAGAGAACCGAATTAGAGGAACTCGACATTGCCCCCTGAGAACACATACGACTTCCTGGTTTCGACTATCGTTCCCGCCATGAACGAGGAGGGGAACATCGAGGAGTTCGTCCGCCTCTATGCTGAGATGCTCGAGGTCGCTCCTTTTGAAGGCGAGTTGGTCTATATCGACGACGGCTCAACCGACGAAACACTGACCAGGATCAAAGAAGCTGCTCAGAAGTACGACTTCGTCCGGTACGCTGTTCATCCCCACAACCGTGGTTTGACTGAGGCGCTCACTACCGGCTTCGACAAAGCCAGGGGAGATGTGTTCGTCTTCTATCCGGCTGATCTGCAGTTCTTACCCGAGGACATTCCAGCTCTGGTGGAGCCAATCTCGCGAGGTGCCGACATGGTGGCCGGCTGGAAACAGGGCAACTACAACAAGAAGTTTGTTTCGGGCATTTACAACTGGGTATCACGAAAGATCTTCGGACTCAAAATTCATGACCTCAACTCGTGCAAGGCCTTTCGTCGGGAAGTGACCCGCCGCATCTTTATGCGCAAGGATTGGCACCGCTATTTGGTCGTTTTGGCGCAAGATGCCGGATTCAAGATCGATGAAGTCAAAGTGCCGCTTTATGATCGCGCTTGGGGCAATTCCAAGTTCTCATCGATCTGGCGAATACCAGTCGGAGTCCTCGACATGCTGGCGGTCAAGTTCCAGCTGACTTTTCTAAGAAAGCCGCTTCTCTTCTTTGGAATGTTGGGCTCAGCAACGATTGGCATCGGCGTACTAGTCGGTCTCTGGGCCGTCTACCTGAGATACATTATGGGCGAGGGGCAGCGGCCGCTCTTGTACCTGGTGATTTTGCTGGTCGGAATCGGTATGGCTCTGTTTCTCATGGGCTTTATCTCGGAGGGTCAGACCGCTGTTAAAGAAGAGATTTCCGATCTTCGCCGCAAAGTCCAGGGAATGCTTGAAGACAAGAAAGAGCGTGACCGGGATCGATCCTGATTCTCCAGCCACCTCGGTCGACAGCCCTGATCGGCCTCCCCGACAAGGACAAAAAGGTTGCCCCCCAATCGCTTGTTGCTTATTCTTTCGGCTGGCTCAAGTGTAAGACAAATGACCAACCCTCGCACTCACGGAGACTGATTTGGCCAAGAAAACCCGGCGAACGGCGTCCAAAGCGCCGGCACCTCCCAAGAAGTTCACTCTAGAGAACTCCCCCTGGTTTGCGCCGCTAGCTTTTGTCGCGATTTTCGTCGCCGTTCTGTTCCTGTTCGGGGATTTCATCTTCTCGGATCAGATGCTGATGGGCTCGGACACGATCCAGGCCGGTATCTTCTTCCGTTCGATGTTGGTCGACCATTACAACGAATTTGGTGCGGTGCCGCAGTGGAATCCCTACATATTCTGCGGTATGCCGTATGTCGAGGCGTTTCACGGAGACATCTTCTATCCGTTATCCTTGATGAAGTACGTTGGTCCGATCCATCGCATGCTGGGCCTTATTCTGGTCATGCACATCTTCCTGGCGGGAGTCTTCATGTACCTGGCGGCCCGCCGTTTCCGACTGTCAAAGATCGCGTCACTGATGTCCGGAGTCTGCTACATGTTCGCGGCCTACTTGGTATCCCTGGTGGCTCCCGGACACGACGGAAAAATCTTCGTAACGGCACTGTTCCCCCTGATGATGTACTTCCTCGAGGGAGGTTTCCGCTCGAGCGGGCTCAAGTCTTTCTTCCAATTCTCGATGCTGGGCGCGGTGATTGGCTTTATCATCCTCTCGCCACACCCACAGATGTCTTACTTTTCGCTGTGGGCCCTGGCTTTGTATGCCGCTTTCCGCTTGTTCTTCCTGTTCCGGGAATCCGGTTCGATCAAGAAACTCATTCAGCCGACGATTCTGACCACCTATGCGGTGGTGATCGGGTTGTTCCTCTCGGCGATACAGTTCTATCCCGGCTACATCTATACCAGCGAGTACTCCCCACGTGGAGACAGCAAGCAAGGCTGGGAGTGGGCGACCTCGTGGTCAATGCATGAGGAAGAGGCCTTTTCGCTTCTTATCCCCGAGTTCGCCGGTGCATCGTCGCAATCGGCGGGGACCTACTATTGGGGCAAGAACGCCTTCAAAGATAACTCCGAGTCGGTGGGTGTTGTAGGTCTGTTCATCGCATTGATTGGGTTGTTCTTTTCACGTCGAAAGACTGCCTGGTTCTTTGGAGGGTTGGGGCTATTCGCCCTCATCTATGCCCTCGGCGCAACCACACCGCTGTTCTATGTCTTCTATTCGATCATCCCCAAAGTGTCATCGCTGCGGGCGCCTTCGATGATCATGTTCTTGTTCTCATTCTCGATCGCCTTGCTGGCGGGGATGGGTATCCAATACCTGCGCGACGGCGCGGCGAAGACCGCGGGAGACGACAAGAAGAAGTCAGGCGGCTTTAAACTCGAGTACATACTGCTGGGGCTCCCGGGACTGTTGCTGCTGGTTGCCCTGTGGGTGTCGGCGTCGCCGAACGGGTTCTTGTCTTTCTGGAGTTCACTCTTCTATAGCTCGGCGCCCACCCAGATGGTTGCCCAGGGAATCTCCAAGCTCGACCTGGCCTTCCGTCATGCCCCGCATATCAAGACCGGCGCCTGGATGGCCTTCTTGTTCACCGCAGCGGCAGCGGCGATCATATACATGTTCCGTGAGCGCAAGTTCGGGGTCGGTGTGTTGCTGGTATTGATTGCACTTCCGGTGATCGACGGAGTCCGCTTCAACTCCCGTTTTATTGAGAATTTTGACGCTGAGCGCGAGTGGTCACCAAATGCCGGGACCGAGTTCCTTCTGGGTCAGTCGGGCAACTACCGCACCATGATGATGGGTGGCGTGCGTGAAGACTGGCTGCCGTACTTTGGAATCGAAGTTGTCGTTGGCTATCACGGTAACCAGCTTCGTTGGTACGACGAGCTGTTGGGCGGTATCGGAGCCGGCAACAAGACCAACCCACGACTGCTCAACCTGGCCTCGGCGCGACACATTGTCCTCCCGGCACAGATGCAGGTACCGCCCGGTTATTTCGGCCAGGCCCCGGTGACAGATGCCGTCAATTTCCCCGGTCCGCAGGGGATGGTCAAGGTCGCCGTAAACGAGAATGCTTTCCCGCGCGTGTATCTTGCCGATCAATACGAGGTCATCTCCGACCGCAGCCAGATCTATCCACGGATCCTACAGGGCAACGAAGATTTGCGCCGACTGGTGTATCTTGAGAAGCAGCCAGACCTGGCCATAGGCCCGCCCGACACTCTGGCCGATTCTATAGTCACCGACAGTGCCTGGATTGAGAACTTTCACACTGATTCGATAGTTGTTGGTTTGTCCAACTCCAAGAACCAGTTGCTGGTGATGACCGACAACTGGTACGATGCCTGGCACGCCGAAGTCGATGGTCAGCCGGTCGAGTTGCTTCGATCTTATGGCACGTTCCGCGCCGTGGAGGTCCCTGCGGGAGCCAAACAGGTGGTCTTCCGCTATGAGTCTGAGCGTTATGCAACCGGCGTACGCACGACCTACGTAACCGCAGCGTTTTTGCTTGTGGTTTGCGGCGTTTACGGCTACGGTTATTTCCGCCGTCGCCCAGAAGAAAGTGAAACCGAAGAATGAGTCCTTCGCAACGCGCCCTGATCATATTCCCGACATACAACGAACGGGAAAACATCGAGAAGATCGTGCACGCCGTGCTGCCGATGGATCCCCGCATCCATGTGTTGATCGTGGACGACAGCTCCCCGGACGGCACTGGCGAAATCGCCGACGGTTTGGCGAAAGCCGAGCCCAAGGTCAATGTTCTGCACCGCGAGAAGAAAGAAGGGCTGGGCAAGGCCTATATCGCCGGCTTCAAATGGGCTATAGAACGCAAGTATGACTATATCTTCGAGATGGACGCCGACTTCTCTCATGGCCCCGAGTATATCCGGGACTTTCTGAGGGAAATCCAGGATCACGATCTGGTTATAGGCTCTCGCTACATTTCGGGCGTCAACGTGATTAACTGGCCGATGTCCCGGCTGTTGCTTTCGTACTTCGCCAACCTGTACTGTCGCATAGTGACAGGCATGCCGCTGAAGGACGCCACCGGCGGCTTCAAGTGTTTCCGCCGCGAGGTCCTCGAGACGATCGATCTCAACGGAACGCAGTCGTCAGGGTATGTTTTCCAGATCGAGATGTCCATGCGGGCGTGGAAGAAGGGCTTCCGAATTAAGGAGATCCCGATCATTTTCGTCGATCGCACCGCCGGTGTCTCCAAGATGTCAAAAAAGATCATGCGCGAGGCCATCTGGATGGTCTGGTGGTTGCGCGTCAAGGCGATGTTCGGCAAACTCGACTAGGTGGTCTAGATCGTGTCGGCTCCCGACTTATCTATCGTCATTGTCACTCATAACTCCCTCCCTGCATTACGAGAATGCCTTGAGTCCCTTGCTGCGGCGGCCAAAGGACTGGATTGGGAACTGGTGGTAGTCGACAATAACTCCGATGACTCCAGTCGCGACGTCGTAAAGGAGATCATTCCCGCCGCCACGGTCGAGTTCAACCGCAGCAACGAAGGCTTCGGCCGGGCCTGCAACAAGGGAGCCAGCCTGGCAGCAGGGAAGTTTCTTGCATTTGTGAATCCCGATGTTACGGTCGACAAGGGCGCTCTGAAACGTCTAATCGCAGCCACCGAGTTCAACCTCAGAGTGGGCGTAGCGGCCGGAAGGCTCCGCTATCCAGACGGAAGCTTCCAGCCTACCTGCCGAGTCTTTCCAACTGTGACCAACCTCATGTTGTCGCGCGGATCAGCCATTTCGGGAATGTTGCCCAAGGCCAGCCGATATACCATGCCCGACTACGAGACCCCCACGATCGTCCCGGCTGTGGCGGGAACTTTCATTCTCATAAGGAGATCGACTTTCGAGCGCGTGGGGGGATTCGATCCGCGCTTCTTTATGTACATGGAAGATACCGATCTCTGCTATCGCCTGTCGCAAATGCATCTGAAGTCAATTTTCGTACCTTCGGCGGGGGGGATACACCGCTGGGGTGAAGGGGCGAACGCCGGCAGGCTGAGACGCACCTGGCTACATCACCTGTCTACCTGGAAGTACTTCCTGAAGCATGTTCCGAACGGCTTCTCTCTGATCTTCCTCCCGTTCATGCTGGCGGCGAACCTGGCGTTGCAGGCGCTGATTGCCATGGTCAAGGCAGTCTTCGCAGGAAACCGAGACGTCAAGCCGGGGAGTGCCGAATGATGGACATGGGGCCGGCTGCACTTATCATATCGATCGCCATCAGCCTGGCTCTCATACCCCTGGCCATAAAGGCAGCTCACCGATACTCCATTCTCGACAAACCTGGTCGTCACAAGCGGCACGCTAAGCCGACCCCCTTCCTGGGGGGAGCGGTGCTTTTCGCGGCGATGTGGCTGACGATCCTCGTGATTTCGCTGGCTTACCCCGACCGCATCGATCTCGCCGACAACAGCCTGTTCTACATCCTGGCCGGAGCGGTAATCATAACTTTGACCGGCCTTATCGATGACATGCGGCCGCTCCCGACCTGGCCCCGTCTGCTGGTGCAGATCGGAGTCGGGCTGATTCTTGTCTTCGGGGGAGTGAGGGTCGAACTGCTAACCACACCCTGGGGATCAATCGACATGACCAACTACTCCGCTCTCCTAACGGTCGCCTGGGTGGTTGGTCTGACCAACGCGATCAACATCATCGACGGACTCGACGGACTTGCCTCGGGAGTCTGTCTAATAGCAGCTTCGACTCTGGTCGTGATCGGCATGTCGCACGATATGGGATGGATTCAGGTCATAGCCTTTGTTCTGATCGGTTTTCTGCTTCCGTTTCTGTTCTTCAACAGCCGGCCGGCGAAGATTTTTCTCGGCGATTCCGGATCGATGCAGCTGGGCTACTACTTCGCTGTTTTCTCGCTGCTGGTGCGGTTCAAATCGTTTACGTTGTCGGCTTTGTTCGTGCCGCTGCTAACCCTGGGAGTGCCCATAACCGAAGCTGCTTCATCGGTGATTAGGCGGCTGATAACGGGCAAAAGCCTGATGTCGGCCGATCGGCGTCACCTCTTCCATTACCTGTCATGGATGGGACTCAGCCAAAGACAAATCGTCCTGGTCTTTTATGCCATGGGTGTTATTTTCGGTCTCTTTGCGGTAGGTATGAACTACTGGAACCGACCTCTCGTGCTGACGCTCCTGGTGCTTTTTATGGTTGTTATTTTCGTGGTATATTTTATCTTAGTCACCGGTTTGTCGCGGCGATTGCGCAACGGGTCGGCCCGACATCCGAGAAAAGCAAACAGCAAGGTGGAATAGCCCGTGGCTGAAAGAACACATCTGGAGTTTGAGCGTCCGATTGTCGAGTTGGAGAAGAAGATTTCCGACATGCGGGACTTCTCGATCGGCGAGGACATCGAACTCGATGGCGAAATCGAATCTCTCGAGAAGAAGCTGGAACGGCTTCGCGATGAAATATACAACGGACTGACCCGCTGGCAGCGGGTCCAGCTGTCTCGGCATCCGCGCCGTCCGTACACCCTTGACTATATCAAGATGCTCACCACCGACTTTGTGGAACTTCACGGTGACCGTGGATATGCCGACGACCGAGCTATGGTCGGCGGTTTTGCCCGAATCGATGGCGAGCCGCTTATGATTATCGGTCAGCAAAAGGGGCGAGACACCAAGCAGAAGCTCGACCGTAACTTCGGGATGGCCCATCCGGAAGGTTACCGTAAGGCTCTGCGCATGTTCCAGTTGGCCGAGAAGTTCAACGTGCCGATCTTGGTTTTCATCGATACTCCTGGTGCTTTCCCGGGGATCGGTGCCGAGGAACGCGGCCAGGCAGAAGCGATCGCTCGCAATATCCGTGAAATGTCACGTATCAAAGTACCCATCGTTTGTGTGATTATCGGCGAGGGAGCCTCGGGCGGTGCCCTTGGAATCGGCGTCGGTGATCGGGTCATGATGTTGGAGTTTGCCTGGTACTCGGTGATTTCGCCCGAAGGCTGTGCGGCGATTTTGTGGCGGGATGCCGCCATGGCACCCGAGGCGGCCGAGGCTCTCAAGGTGACCGCGCCAGACAATCTGAAGATGGGCATTATTGACGAGATAATTCCCGAGCCGCCCGGCGGAGCGCACAACGATCCTCAACTGGCTGCCCACTTCGTGAAAGAGGCCCTCGCCAAGGCGTTCGCCGAGTTGAAGGCGCTTGATACCGATTCGTTGCTTTTGGGGCGCCTCAAGAAGTATCGCAACATGGGTGAATTTCGAGAGAAATAGACATGGCACTTTCCCAGAATCTTCTAGATAAACTGGCCTGTCCTAAATGCAAAGGCCCTTTAGAATACCAGGAGCAGGAAGACCGCCTTGTGTGCCATGCCTGCAAGTTAGCTTTTCGAATTGTCGACGATATACCGGTATTGTTGCTGGACGAAGCCGTAGAAATAGAGTGAGGTAGTAGGCTGTGAAGCTTTCCAAGTTTTGTGATGAGACCTTGATCTCTTTTGATCTCAATGCGAACGACAAAGATGGTGTAATCGAGGAACTGGTTGACCTTGTCTCGGGGTCAAACATGGTCAAGGATCGCGACCGCCTATTAGCTGACATCAAAGAACGCGAAGACCTGGTGACCACCGGAGTCGGATACGGCGTGGCCTTCCCTCATGCCAAGACCAGCTCGGTCAAGGGCATTGTGATCGCATTCGGTCGTAGTGTCGACGGCATTGACTTCGATGCCATGGACCACAAGAAAGTACACCTGTTCTTCCTGATCGCGGCTCCCGAAGATGCCATCGGTGCCCATCTCAATGTCATGGCGCGGCTCTCGTATCTTATGAAAGCTGCCGATAATCGTGAAAAGCTCCTGGCCGCATCGTCGCCGGGCGATGTGCTGGCTCTCATGGACGCTGTTGACTAGATAGACAGAGGTGAGGATAGCGCCATTCGATGAACCTGATTTCGAACTTATCACATAAGAACTGGCGCACTGTCAATCTGGCTCTGGCCGCGATCCTGGCCCTGGGCATCGTCTTCGGCAAAACTTCGGTCGCGCCGACTTTGTCCGACGCCCTCCTTAGTACCCTGTATTATCCCTTCCATCTCGTCAAGTCCTATGTCGTGGAGTTGTCGCAGGTCAACGATGTCAATCAACAGCTTGCGACTGAGTTGACTCAGGCCCGTTTACAGCTAGCTTTCATGGGGGAGATTCAGCGCGAGAATGCTAGACTAAGAAACAATGCCGACTTCGAGCAACCGCCCCGCTTCAAACTCCTCAATGCCAGAGTGGTGGCCGTGACCGGCAACGGTCTTCCGGTGTCGGCCACGATCAATCGCGGATCTCGTGACTCGGTGCAACTCAATTGGCCGGTGATCAATCGATCCGGTCTGGTGGGGCGGATCTCCAGTGTCACTCCCGACTTTGCCCACGTGCAACTTCTGACCGATCCCCGCAATCGTGTGGCGGCGAGAATCGCCTCCAGCCGTGAGATGGGTATCGTAAGACACGTGCCTGGAATTGGCATGACCCTGGCCAGTTTCCCCAATCAGGGAAATGTGTCGCTCGGCGATACCGTGATTTCATCCGGCCTGGGCGGGATCTATCCTTCCGGATTACAGGTGGGGATTGTGTCCTCAATCGTGCGGCCCGACAACCTTCCGTACGCGGAGGTTGAACTCACACCGTCGGCGAACTTCCGATCAATCGAACAGCTGTTTGTCCTCATTCCGGAGAACCAGCCGTGAGACTACTGCCCCTCTTTCTATATCTCCTCCTAATTGCGTTTCACCAGACCATTCTGCGCGATGCGACAGCCATAGCTACGGTTTCGATCGACCTCGCCGGGTTCGTTGTCCTGGCCGTGGCTTTGTACAAATCGGAGTTCACATCACTCTGGTTTGGTTTTCTTGCCGGTGTTGTCTCTGTAGCAGCGGTTCCGGCTGAGATGGGCTGGAATGCACTCGTTATGGCAGCCCTGGGGTGGACAGCTTTCCATTTTCGTGGTCGGCTCAACCTCGAATCGATTTTCGCCAAGCTGGGATTGATAGCCGGGGGGATCTTTGTTCACAACATCGCGCTAATCATTCTTCGGGGCGGCGATGGCTTCTTGATACGTATCCTTTCCGATGGACTTCCCGGTGCTCTATACACAACCGTGCTGGCATGGCTGTTCTTTCTTGTCAAAGAGAAGCGTATAACATTTGAAAAGATTAAACCGCTCTTCTAGATGTCATGAAGCACTCGTCGCTAGCCAAACAAACCCGCGAACGCCTTGCCCTCGGAGGGCTGGTGCTGGCGCTGTTGTTTCTCCTGGGCGGGTTGTTCCAGCTTCAGATCGTCGAGCACAGCGAGTTGCTGGCCCAGTCAGAAGACAACCGTATTCGGGTCCAGCCAATCGTACCACAACGTGGCCTGGTCTATGATCGCGACGGCCGCATAATTATCGACAATCGACCCTCGTTCACCTTCTCGCTAGTCGCTTCGCAGATGGTAGAAGGTGTGACGATCCCCAACGTATCCGAGTTGCTGGGTCTGTCTCCCGAGGTACTGGACAAGAGATTCCGGCGTAATCTGATCAGTCGTCATCAGCCGGCACCGGTCAAACGCGATGTCCCCTTTGAGGTCGTAGCGGTTGTAGAGGAGCAGGCCGAAAAGTTTCCCGGGGTCGTCATCCAGATCGAGGATGTCCGCCGATATACGACCGGTCTGGGGGCCGAATGTTTCACCGGCTACACCGGGGAAGTTTCGGAGGAAGAGCTGAAGACTCTCACCGAGAGGGACTATCGTCTGGGAAGTATGATCGGCAAGAAGGGCCTGGAGCGGGCCTACGACTCGCGTTTGCGAGGCCACGAGGGAACGGCCTACATCGAAGTCACCGCTACCGGCCAGGCTCTGGGACCGTACGCTGAGAAACCGCCGGCACCGGCCATCGCCGGCCAGGGTTTGAACCTCTCGATCGACATCGATCTTCAACGTGCGTGTGCCGCCGAGATTGACTCGGCGAACTGCTGCGGGGCGTTCGTCGCGATGGACCCACGCACCGGCGAGATACTCGCTCTGTCCAGTTTCCCAAGCTACGATGCCAACATCTTCTCGTCGGTGATTCCCGAAAGCCTCTGGACTGAGATAAGGAACGACTCGACCTATCCGCTCCTGAATCGACCGCTGGACGGACTCTATCCGCCCGGTTCGACGACCAAGCTTATCACGATCGGCGCCGCCATTGAGGAAGGCCACATAACCGAGCACACCATACTCAAGGCGTGCACCGGGGGATACCGGTTCGGCAATCGAGTCTTCCACTGCTGGGAGCTTTCCGGCCACGGCCAGATGAACGCTGCCGGGTCAATCGAGCGCTCGTGTGATGTCTACCTGTACCAGGTTGGCCTCAAACTGGGGGTTGATGGCTTGAGCAAGTATTTCGGTCTGTGTGGTCTGGGAGTACCAACCGGAGTCGACCTGCCGCGAGAACAACCGGGACTCAATCCCAACTCGGATGTCCTGGACGAGATTCACCCCCGGGGGTGGACTCAGGGAGTCGTTCTAAACCTGTCGATTGGCCAGGGAGAATTGCTTGTCACGCCGTTGCAGTTAGCCCAGTTTTACTGTGGGATCGCCAATGATGGCGTCGTCTATCGGCCTCATATTCTGAAGAGCGTAATGCACCCTGACGGTACTACTGAGGAAATCGTCCCCGAGGTGGCTTTCCGGCTTCCGTTCAAGAAGAAGACTCTCGAGCTGCTGAACGAATCGATACGTCTCGTAGTCGAAGGCGACCACGGTACGGCCAAGAACTTGCGAAACAGGCACTACAGCATCGGCGGCAAGACCGGTACGGCCCAGAACCCCGGCAAGGACAACCACTCCTGGTTCGTGGGTGTGGCGCCTCTGGATAAGCCTGAGATCGTCGTTTGCGCTATCGTTGAGTGGGGTGGTCACGGTTCCGAAGTCGCGGCCCCGGCCGTGGGGCGTATCATAGAAGCCTATATGAGCAAATATCATCCGCGTGAAACTCTGGCGGCCGCCGGCAAGGCATCCCCAGCTCCACAGCCGCTTGATACGGCATTGGTCGTCGAGGAGGGGAGAGAGTAATGCTCAACTACGGCGCCCTGGATTGGCGACTGATCGGAGCGGTGATCCTTCTCACACTCATTGGCGTGGTGTTGATCATGTCCGCGCAGCACGGAGCCGGCACCGACTACGAGCGGTCTTACTACCTTCGTCAGTTGATGTGGCTGGTTGTAGCCTTGGTCGCTTTTGCGGTCGTAATTCATCTGCCGCTACGTTTACTCGATGCGACCGCCTACATGGGCTATGCGGTGGTCTTGATCCTACTCGGTCTGGTGCTGTTTGTAGGTAGTTCCCGGTCGGGGGCGACTCGCTGGTTCTCGTTTGGGTTTATCAACTTCGCTCCTTCCGATGTGGCCAAACTGACAGTACTCCTGGCCTTGTCACGGTTCTTCGCCTATTCCAAACTGCCGCCTGCCTCCAAGCGCCGTCTGGCCATGTCGGCGATGTTGGTGGCCGTCCCCGTGGCGCTCATCCTAAAACAGCCTGACCTTGGTACGTCGCTGGTGTTTTGGGCTATACTCTTTGGTCTTTGGTTCTGGTCCGGGCTGGCCCCCGGTTATCTGATTCTAATCGTTTCGCCGATCGTGTCGTTCGCAGCGGCTTTCCATTGGTTGCCCTGGGTGCTCTACTTCATAGTACTGATGGTCGGGCTTTTCCTCTTCCGGCCAGGGTTGGCTTATAGCCTCGTAGCCGTCATCTCAAATCTGGCTTTTGGAGCGGTGCAGCCGTTCATATGGAATCGATTGGCCGACTATCAGAAGCTTCGCATCTTGACCTTCCTTGACCCGGGTCGTGACCCTCGCGGTGCCGGTTATCAAATAATCCAGTCAAAAATCGCCATTGGTTCCGGTGGAGTATGGGGCAACGGGTTGTTTGGAGGTTCTCAGACGCGTCTCGAATTCCTCCCGGAACGACACACCGATTTTGTCTTCTCGGTCCTGGGCGAGGAGTTTGGACTGTGGGGCACGACCCTGGTGGTGTTGCTCCTGGGCTATATCCTCTACCGTGGAATCCGTATCGCAGGAAAGTGCCGTTCGAAGTTTGCCTCCAACATGGCATTTGGGGCGGTGGCGGTACTCATGTTCCAGATGTTCGTTAACATCGGAATGACTCTCGGCTTCATGCCTGTCACCGGTCTCGCGCTTCCCTTCCTGAGCTATGGCGGTACCTCGCTGGTACTGACCTGGGTGCTAATCGGTCTTATCGTTGCCGCTGACTATCACTGGCAGGAGTACTAACTTGTACTCGGCTGACATAGAACCTTCCCGTCAAGCAGGATACTGATGCTCTCCCGGATACATCCCCTGATCGTGCTCGCTCTCGGCGCCCTCTGCGTGAGTTGGGCGGCCCCTTTCGTGAAACTCCTCAAGGGAGGAGAACTGGGGCCGACGGTCATCGGGTTCTGGCGGGGGGCCATTGGTGCTTCGATCTTCTTCCTGTGGGCGATCATCAAAGGGTCTTCATTGCGACTCCCTTGGCCGGTGTTTTGGCTGGCAACGGCCGCCGGGTTTGTATTCTATCTGGACCTCTACTTCTGGCACCGGTCGATCAACATTGTCGGCGCCGGTATGGCCACGATCCTGGCGAACACGCAAGTCTTCGTGACGGCCGTGCTTGGATTCTTGGTATTCAAGGACCGGCCTAGAGCGCTCTTCTATGTAGCGGCGGCTGCTGGAGTTGGAGGAGTGGCGCTGTTGGCTGGAATCGGCAGCGATATCCACTTCGACGCCCACTATCTGTCGGGGATAGGCTTCGGCTTAGCAACCGGTATCGTCTTCGGCTCTTACATCATTCTCGTGAAAGCGGCCGGCCAGAGATGGGGGGAGAAGGCCGACTTTGTAGTCATTATGGCCTGGACCTCGTTGTCGACCGGTTTCTTTCTCTTCCTAACAGCTTTGGTCGAAGGGGGTGAGATGTGGCCGCAGGACACTTACAGCTGGTCAGTGCTCGTGGCTCTGGCGCTGGTATGTCAGGTGATCGGCTGGTGGCTGATATCGTCCAGCCTGCCGCGATTGGCTCCATCCCAAAGTGGGTTGACGATCCTGATCCAACCCAGCGGAGCGACAGTCTGGGGCATTCTACTTTTCGCCGAGCAGTTCACGATACTACAGGCCCTCGGGGCGGCGATCACGATTGGGGCGATCTACTTCGGATCTCTTCGCAAGTCCAACACTGCATAACAGAAAAACGGGTGCCCGAAGACACCCGTTGTAGAATCCAAAATCAGAAGAATCGACTAGTCGACCAGCACCTTTTCGAGGCGCTCGCAGATGTAGTCAATATGCTCGTCTTCGATGATCAGCGGCGGCGAAATACGTATTGTATGGCCGTGGCTGTCGTTGGCCAGCATGCCCAGTTCCAGAAGCTTGCGGCAGTAAACCATGGCATCGCCGTTCTTGACTTCGATACCAATGAACAGTCCCTGACCTCTGACTTCTTTCACGTACTTGGACTTGGCGGCAATCTCTTCGATCCGAGCCTTGAGCTTCTTGCCCATCTCGTGCGAGCGACCCGGAAGGTCTTCATCGACCAAAACGTCGAGAGCAGTGTTGCCGGCAACACAAGCGAGCGGGTAACCACCGAAAGTGGAGCCATCGGAGCCCGGCGTAAAAACCAGGTCCATCATCTTGGTGTTGGTCACGAAGGCCGACAGCGGAACCAGACCGCCGGAGAGGGCCTTGCCCAGGAT
>Ga0180430_10002028_pt1 | contig 18929 bp, 20 predicted proteins | sample SS_ome_9_FD_132999 | JGI IMG/M metagenome (GOLD analysis project Ga0180430, IMG submission 132999) | Hypersaline lake sediment archaeal communities from the Salton Sea, California, USA - SS_1_S_2 metaG | ecosystem: Environmental > Aquatic > Non-marine Saline and Alkaline > Hypersaline >... | reverse complement strand
GCAGCGGACCAGCGGTCGGCTTCGCTGCCGGAAAATTCAGCCGCAAGGCTGCGGCAAAGCGAAACCCGCGGATCCTCACCGCTCCCACTGCAGGCCTGCAGCAGCACGGCACTGCCCAGGACGGCCAGCACCCGGCACGAACCTTTCAATATTCCCATTGTTTGCTCCTTGATCACGAAAGATGATCTTTTCCAAGCGTACCACTCAGGCCGCCAAAACCATTTCGGTGATGGTCACGCCGGATGTCGTGATTGCCAGACAGCGAACCGCTTATCAACCGGCCGCGTAAGCACCATTGCTGTACCAGATACGACAGGCCCCTTCATCCGAGACCATGCAAGGGCCCACCGGGTTGCGCGGCGTGCAGGCCTCGCCGAAAAGGCGGCATTGGTTGGGATAGATCCTGCCGAGCACCACCTGCGCGCAGTCACAGCCGGGTGGCATCTGGCCCCGGCGGTGACGCGCCTTTTCGTTGTAATCGGGATACAAGAGGCGCGCGTCATGGGCTGCGTATGCCTCGCGCAAGGCGAATCCTGAGTCGGGGATGATGCCAATGCCGCGCCAGTTGGCATCCTCGACCTGCAGCACCTGTTGAAGGTGGGCCTTGGCAATCGGGTTGCCTCCCGGACGCACCAGTGACTGGTAGCAGTTGTCAAGGAAGGGTCTGCCTTCAACCAATTGCCTCAGCACGGACCAGACCGCGGCCAACAGGCTTTCGGTGGTGAACGCTGCCACGGCTGCGGGCATGTCATGCGTCTGCGGCACGAATTCCCACTCCTCCGGGCCCATTACCGTGGCCACGTGGCCCGGTGCGATCAAAGCATCGAAACCGGGCTCACCGGAATCGAGCAGCATCGCCACTGCCGGCCAGGTCAGACGTCCCGAAAGCAATAGTGACAGGTTGTCCGGCGCGCCCTCGAGAAACATCGAGGCGACCGGCGCCGTAGTCGTTTCGAAGCCGGCAGCGAAGAACACCACCGGCTTTTCGGTCTCCTCGGCGATCATGCGTGCCTCGATCGGCGACGCGATCGGCCTCACATCCCCGCCGGCGGCGCGGGCCTCCACCAGAGAGCGCGGCTCGGATTTTGGCCCATTCACCGGCACCCGCAACATATCGCCAAAGGTAGCCAGCACCACGTCCTCATGCAACGCCAGCTGTATCGCCTGGTAGATATCCTCTTCCGGGCACACGCACACGGGGCACCCCGGCCCCGGCACGATCTCGATATTGCCTGGTAACGCCGAACGCATGCCGGAGACGGTCACCGAGCGCTCGTGGCCGCCGCATACGTTCATCACCTTGAGCGGTTTCTGGATATCCAGTGCGTGGATTCGCTCCACCCACTCGCGCGCGCTCGTCATGAATGGGTATGATCGTGACGATGGTGATGGTCGTGCGCATGCCCGCGCTGCTGCGCATGCATTTGGGCGCCGTCAGGCTGCACCCGTGGCTTCTGCACCAGGCCACGCGCCACGCGTTCCTCCTGTGCAAGCACTTCATCGCGCAGCCAGTCAAACCAGCTCTCCAGGTTGTCGGCGGTTTTTGCCGACAGAGTGATGCACTGCACATCACTGGCGAGATGGCGCAGGTGGTGCTCGGCCTTGTGAGGATCAAAATCGTCCAGCACCGCCAGCAGGTCCGATTTGGTTACCAGCATCAGGTCGGCCGCGCGGAATATCACCGGGTACTTGGCCGGTTTGTCATCACCTTCCGTGACCGACAACAGGGTGATGTTGCGATGCTGTCCCAGGTCGAAACTGGCCGGGCACACCAGGTTGCCAACATTTTCGATGAACAGGATATCCACATCGTCCAGGTTCAGCTGGTGCAGGGCCTGATGCACCATGTGTGCATCCAGGTGACACGCGGTACCGGTCGTGATCTGTACCGCCTCAACACCCTTGTCACGCACTCGCGCCGCATCGTTCTCGGTTTCCAGGTCACCCTCGACCACCGCAATGCGGAATTCACGCCCCAGCCTTTCGATCGTCGCTTCCAGTAACGCGGTCTTGCCTGAGCCCGGTGAAGACATCAGGTTGATCGCCAGCACATTGTGACTGTCAAAATGTTCACGGTTGTGCGCAGCGGTGTGATCATTCTCGCTGAGCAGGTTCTGCAGGACGGTCACCGCCTCTTTGCCTGACTCGGTGGTGGCGTGCTTGCCACCCGCCTCGACCAGGTGACGGTTGCCTTCGGTGACATTGCAACCACAGGTATCACACATCTCGTTCACTCCGACTGCCGATCCGCGCGGACGGCATGACTCATTCTTCAGGCGGCATCGTCGGATTCTCTGCGTTCAAGCTCCAGGCTCTTCAACAGCATCTCCTCGCCACTTACCAGGCGCGTACGCCAATTACCGCACTGCCCACAAACCAGTTTGTTGGCTTTCGCCTCGCTGCGTGCACCGCACTGCAGACATTCGACCACGATGGGCGCCTGCTCAATCAATAGTTCGGCTCCCTCGGCAACGCTACCGGCCGACGCAATCGGAAACGCCTCTTTCAGCAGTTGCGCCTCCACGCCGGACAAAGGTCCAATCTCCAGGACAACGGACGTGACCCGGCTGGCCCTTTCGCGCTCGGCCACGCGATCCACCTGCTGCATCAGCCCCTGGCAGACGGCCAGTTCATGCATCGCCGACTCCGTGCGTCGCTTCCACGGCCTCGGCCTTTTCGATCATCTCATCGTAGATCTCCCAGGCTGTCTCGGCCTCTTCCCGGGTCACTTTTTGGATCGCATAACCCACATGCACCACCACGAAATCACCTTCCCCGACCTCCTCGTGCTGCAGCATGAAGAGGCTGACATCGCGCTGCACACCTTTGGCCTCGCAGTAGGCGGTAAATCCATCCACGCTTTTGACCTGCATCGGAATGCCAAGACACATCGATCTGTTAACCTCGCCTTAACCAACCACCAAAGGCATTTACATGAGCACTACCCTGATCCTCGGTATCGGTAACAACCTGTTGACCGATGAAGGAGTCGGCATCCATGTCATTGAGTATCTTGCCGAAAATCATCCCGAGGAATCACACGTCACCTATCTAGACGGTGGCACCCTCAGCTTCACGCTCGCAGACCCCATCGCAGAACACGATAACCTCATCGTCATCGACGCCGCACGGCTGGGTGCAATTCCCGGCACCTGCCAGACCCTGCTGGGCGATCAGATGGACCGTTACCTCACCGGCAATCGCGAGAGTGTTCACGAGGTGGGCCTGATGGACCTGCTCGACATTGCACGGCTTTCTGACACCTACCCGGCGAATCGCGCACTCATCGGTATTCAACCTGAATCCCTCGAATGGGGTGAATCGCCATCTGCGCGGGTCGCAGAAAGCATCCCCAAGGCCGCACGAAGCGCCATCGAGCTACATCGCTCCTGGCAAAATGACAAAAATACGACAAAAATTGCATAAGCCCATTGCATGTTAAGGTAAGCGAAACAAAGGGCCTGCGAACTGATGCAGGTCAGAAAATGTCGCGCGCGCCGCGCTTAACATTTCCAGTAGAGCTTCAACAGGAGTCCATTGGTGAGCACCCTGGATGCGATCGCGGTAAAAGTGGAAGGCGTGGGAATTGCCTCGGGCAACGCCCATAACGCAGTCCCTTTATTGCATGAGATCCGCCACGCTTTGTGGAATCTGGCCAAAACTGGCGATTCCACCACCATCGACCTGACTTCCATACCCTTTGGCCCCGCTGACCGTGACCAATTGCTCGACTTCCTCGGTGAAGGCGAAGTGACCGCCCGCGTGAACGCGCTGGGTGAGACGCAGGTCAAGGAAACCCGATACCCCGGTGTCTGGGTTGTGCGGCATCAATCCCCGGTCGGCGACGAACTGGCCACCCACATCGAGGTGACCCGCCTGCCCTCCATGCTTATCACCCCCGAAGAGGATCTCGGGGAGGCCGCCGCCCAGCTGGCTGCCGATCTGGATATGGACGCCACCGACAATTCGTAACTCCTCAGATTTCAAGGAGCGCTTGATGAAGGACGATATGACTCTCGGCGAACGCCTGCGCCAGCGTGGCGTGTCGCGCCGCGGATTCCTCAAATTCTGCGCCACCACTGCATCGATGATGGCCCTGCCGCCGTCGATGATCTCGGCCATTGCGGATTCCCTGCAAAAGGCCAAGCGCCCCTCGGTTATCTGGCTGTCCTTCCAGGAGTGCACGGGCTGCACCGAATCGCTTACCCGCAGCCATGCGCCCACGGTGGAAAGCCTGATCTTCGACCACATCTCCCTCGACTACCACCACACACTGCAGGCCGCCTCGGGCGACGCCGCAGAACACGCCCGTGACGAGGCAATGAAGCAGAACTGGGGCAAGTATCTGCTGGTGGTCGATGGCTCCATACCGGTTGCTGAAAACGGCGCCTATTCGACCATCGCCGGCATAACCAACCTGGCCATGTTGCAGGAAGTGGCGGAAGGTGCAGCCGCCATCGTGGCTGTCGGCACCTGCGCCGCCTACGGCGGCCTGCCCCATGCCAACCCGAACCCGACCGGCGCGAAATCGGTTGCCGACCTGATCACTGACAAGCCCATCATCAATGTGCCGGGATGCCCGCCAATCCCGACCGTGATCTCCGGCGTGCTGGCGCACTACCTGACCTTCGATACCCTGCCTGAACTGGATGACCTGGGCCGACCGAAGGCTTTCTATGGTCAGAACATCCACGACCGTTGTTACCGGCGACCCTTCTACGAACGTGGTGAGTTCGCCGAGACCTTCGACGACGAAGGCGCGAGGAAGGGATGGTGCCTGTACAAGCTCGGCTGCAAGGGCCCAACGACATACAACGCCTGCGCCACTGCCAAGTGGAACGAGGGCACGAGCTGGCCAGTCGAAGCCGGCCATGGCTGCATCGGTTGTTCCGAGCCCAACTTCTGGGATGCCGGCGGCTTCTACCAGGCCCTGTCAGTGCCCACCGGCGATGCCAGCAATACCATCCTTGGCGCCGCCGCAGCGGGTGTTGCTGTGGGTGCCGCTGCTGCAGTGCTTAACAAGCGCAACAAGGCCAAGGCCGCGGCCGCCCACGAGAAAGTGACGGTCAATGACCTGAACAAAGACTAATTCGCAGAGATTGAATCGATGACTTCTGAAGCACTCCTCACCTGGGCCCGTGGCCCCGGCTTCGACCTGGCGCTGGCGATCTTCGTGCTGGGTATGCTTTTGCGCCTGTTCGAGATCCTCAGCCTGGGCAACAAGCCCGACCTGGCCGAAGGCCGCGGTAGTGGCGTGGTTGGCGGCCTCAAAACCATCATTACGCGCAACTGGCCACGTGGAACCGTTTTCGCCCGCGAACCGGTCCGCATTATCAATGGCTACGTTTTCCACCTCGGTTTCTTCATCGTGCTGTTCTTCTATGGGCCCCATATCGAACTTTTCCAGACCAAGCTTGGCTTGAGCTGGCCCGGACTGCCGACCGGGGTGATCGATGCGGTCGCCGTTATCACCGTAGCCTCGCTGGTACTGGCTTTGGTGATGCGCCTGACCAGCCCGGTACTGAAACAGATCAGCAGCGTGGGCGATTACGTGGCCTGGGCAGCCACCCTGCTGCCGGTTCTTACCGGCTACCTGGCCTACAACCACATGCTGGTGCCCTACACGCAGATGCTGGCACTGCACCTGCTGAGCGTGGAGCTTCTGCTGATAGTGGCACCATTCACCAAGCTGACCCACATGTTCAGCTTTGTCCTGTCGCGCTGGTACCAGGGTTACCAGGCCGGCCATCGGGGAATTGAATCATGAGCGCACCATCTGTCGAAAAAGGGATTCAGTTCATCCGCGAGCAAATCGATGCGCCTGTCGCAAGCTTCTTCAGCTCGTGTGTCCACTGCGGCCTGTGCGCCGAGGCCTGCCTGTTCTACGGTCAGACCGGGGAAGCCAAGTACACGCCGATCAACAAAGTCGAACCCATGCGCCGCATTTGGGAGCAGGAGTACACCCTGTGGGGCAAAATCAAGTCTTCCCTGGGTCTCTCACGCAAGGTGACCGAGAAGGACTTCGAGGAATGGGAGACCCTGGTCTACGATGCCTGCTCGCTGTGCGGCCGTTGCTCACTGATCTGTCCTGTCGGCAACGATATCTCGGATATGATCCGCAAGATCCGCGAGGGATTCGCCGCTGCCGGCTATGCGCCGGAGGGACTGATTGGCGCTAGCAAACGCGCTGTGGAAATCGGAAGCCCGATGGGCGTAAAACTGCCGGCGGTCAAGGCGCAGATCGCGCATCTGAAGAAAGACACCGGCCTGGACGCGCCCTTGGATCTCAAAGGCGCCGATTACATGGTTCTGCTCTCCTCCATGGAGATCATGAACTTCCCGGAGTACCTGGAAGCAGTTGCGCGCATCATGCGCCAGGCGGGCAAGACCTGGACCATCTCCTCCAAGGCCTTCGAGGCCACCAATGCGGGTATTCAGATCGGCGTTTCCGACATCGCCGCCGAACTGGTCCAACGCGTCGTGGACGCTGCCGAGGAACTGGGGGTCAATACCGTGATCAGCCCCGAGTGCGGACATGCCTTCACCGCCATTCGCTGGGAAGGCCCGAACCTGATCGGCCGCCCCTTCAAGTTCAAGGTTCAGCATATTCTCGAGGTACTGGATGACTTCCGCGCCGAGGGGCTGCTCAAGACCGAGGGGCTGGAAGAAGCCAAACTCACTTTCCACGATCCCTGCCAACTGGTGCGCAAGGGAGGCGTGGTGCAACAGCCGCGCAACCTGCTCAACATGGTTGCCAGCAACTTCGTGGAAATGAGAGACCACGGCGCCATGAACTGGTGCTGCAGTGCGGGCGGGGGCGTAAGCGCCAACGAGCGTGCCGACGAGGTCAAGTTCAAGGCCTTCAACCAGAAGAAATCGCAGCTCGACGAGCTTGGCGTGGACACGCTGGTAACGGCCTGTGCCAACTGCCGGATCATGCTCGAGGAAGGTATCGAGGAGCACGAGATGGACCTGCCCGTGGTCGGCCTGACCGAGATGATTGCAGACCACCTGGTTGAAGAGCGGGTCGAAGACAAAGCCGAGGACAAAAACGAATGAGCACAATCAGCAACGATGGCCAGATGCGGGATGCGATCGACGCGATGGATACCGGGCAACAACGCATCCTGGCTGCACGATTTGTCGAACACGTCCTGCCACTGACCAAAGATGAGCGGGTTCAGCGCGTGCTGCAGATCGCGGGCAACGAGGAAAGTGGCGATGAACAGCTGCTGGCCGCCTACAAGGCCGCCAAAGCTGCGGCACTCGAAGCACACGCCCGCTGTGGCTCCGACGGCGAATGGAACGACCAGACCGGCTACTTCGTGGCGCGCGCCGCCGAAGCGGCAGTTGCCCCCCAAGTGATGTCGCACGGCAAGAGCGTCGCCTGGCAGACTGCATTGAGCTGCCGCATGGCACGTACCGCACAGGTAACCGATTCCAACGATGATGCACACGACAGCGAAAGCGAAGCGCAGTACCGCATCCTCAATGAATTTCTGACGAGGTAACCAACAATGACTGAACGCGTCGTCGTCGATCCGATCACCCGTATCGAGGGCCACCTGCGCATCGAAGCGCAGATGGATGGCAATAACATCGGTCAGGCCTACTCCTCCGGCACCATGGTGCGCGGTATCGAGTTGATCCTGCAGGGACGCGATCCACGCGATGCCTGGGCCTACGCACAACGCATCTGCGGGGTATGTACCCTGGTGCATGGCATCGCCTCGGTGCGCGCAGTGGAAGACGCGCTGGACTACACCATCCCAGCCAACGCTCAGCTGATACGCAACCTCATGATCGCTGCCCAGTACGTGCATGATCACGTGATGCACTTCTATCACCTGCATGCACTGGACTGGGTGGACGTCGTCTCCGCGCTGGAGGCCGACCCCAAGGCCACCTCTGAGCTGGCACAGACCGTCTCGCCCAGCTGGCCCAAGTCCTCCCCCGGCTACTTCGCCGACATGAAAAAGAAGCTCAAGGGCTTTGTGGAGGCCGGGCAACTCGGTATCTTCGCCAAGGCCTACTGGGGCCACCCTGCGTACAAGCTGCCGCCGGAAGCCAACCTGATGGCCGTCGCTCACTACCTCGAAGCCCTCGAATGGCAGCGCGACGTGGTCAAACTGCACGCCATCTTCGGCGGCAAGAACCCGCATCCAATGTTCCTGGTTGGCGGCGTACCCAACCCGATCGACCTGAACTCCGATTCCGCGATCAACGCCAAGAAACTGGCCACTGTGCAGAACGTCATCGACGGCTTGCGCACCTTCGTGGACCAGGTCTATGTACCGGATACGCTCGCCATCGCCGGCTTCTACAAAGACTGGTTCTTCAAGGGTGAGGGACTGGGCAACTTCCTGGTACTGGGCGACTTTCCATCCGCGAAGGAAGGCACCGACCTGCGCGATCCGAACAGCTGGTGGATTCCGCCCGGTGCAATCCTTGACCGCGACCTTTCCACCGTACATGACATCGACATGCGCGACCCGGCACAGGTCCAGGAATTCGTCAGCCACAGCTGGTACGACTATCAGGGCGGGAGGGACCAGGGCCTGCACCCCTGGGATGGCGAGACCGCGCTCGATTACCAGGGCCGCGGCGGCCCCGAGGCCCCGTACAAACAGCTCAACGTGGAAGACGGCTACTCGTGGATGAAATCACCCCGCTGGAAAGGCCATGCCATGGAAGTCGGTCCGCTCTCACGGGTCCTGCTGCTGTACGCGAGGGGTGATGATGCCACCCGTGAAGTGGTCGACTCGACTCTCAGCGCGCTCGACGCCGAGCCACGTGCATTGTTTTCCACCCTGGGCCGCACTGCAGCGAGAACCCTGGAGACCAAGCTCATCGCCGACAAGATGCAGGAGTGGTACGACGACCTGGTCGCCAATATCCGCGCCGGAAACACCAGGACCTTCAACGAAACCCAGTGGGATCCGTCTAGCTGGCCGGCAGAAGCCAAGGGCGTCGGCTTCACCGAAGCACCGCGTGGCGGTCTATCGCACTATGTGGTTATCAAGGACGGCAAGATCGACAATTACCAGGCAGTGGTACCGTCCACGTGGAATGCAGGGCCGCGAGACAGCAATAACCAGCCGGGCGCCTACGAGGCGGCACTGGAAGATAACCACGAGCTGTACGATCCGCAACAGCCGGTCGAGATTCTGCGTACCGTCCACAGTTTCGACCCCTGCATCGCGTGTGCGGTGCACCTGACCGATGAGGATGGGGATGAGATGCTGCAGGTCAAAGTGAAGTAAACGAACCCGGAGACGAAACGATGAAAGCCCTCAAAACCCTGGTCACCACCGCAAGCCTGTTGGGTTCAGGTGCCGTCCTCGCCCACGGAATGCATGCCGAGGCACCGGCGAACAGCCTTCTGCATTTTTTGGTGCATAACTGGCCAATGTTGCTAGTTGCAGCCTCCGTGAGTGTGGTCTGGTTCGTGATCCAAAAATCGCACTGATGCAGCCAATAGAGTTGCAGTTGCCAAAGCCCGGGTTACCGGGCTTTTGATTTTGGACTCTTCGCCAGGCGAGCTCCCATCCCGAACATCAACGTTTTTACTCCCGCGGCCTATCAACAACCTGGCGTTGAAACCTGGCGCTTTTCAATGACTTGATTCTTATCCAGGGTAATCTTAATTGCGCACCCCTGACTTGCTTTAATTAGTTTTTACTTATATTCTTATAAATATGTTTAAATTGAGCGTCCCAAGCCCGTTTTGAGCACGGCTGTTTACTGCCGTTGAATTCGGCAGGCTTGCGTCAGGAGTTGAGTAGTGAAAAACCTGATGCGGTGGGTGATTCGCCAACCGGTAGCAGTTTTATTTTTCCTTGTCACGATGACCCTGGCTGCTGTCTGGCAGCTGCCCGGGTTGAAGGTGCATATATCCCCTCAGGGTCTGAGCATCGCCGACAGTCCCGAACGCCTGATCCACCAACAGTCCCTCGAACTGTTTGGGTCTGACAATATCGTGATTCTGTACGTGCGGGACCCCGAGCTGTTCGCGCCAGCGCGTATTGACGCTTTGCGCGACGCTGTCAAACGTATCGAGCAGCTGAAATGCGTGAGTCGCACGCGTAGCCTTTTCAGCATCCCGTACCTGCGCGAAGAAAACGAATTCATTCAAAATGAGCCATACCTGGCGACAACGCCGCATACCCCGGAAGCCGCAGCGGCACTGCACGAGGCAGCACTGAAAAATCCGTTTGTCAGAAACAATCTGTTATCTGATGACGGAGAGGCGATGGCGATCAACATCTACATACGCCCCATGGGGGATGATCCCCGCTTCGATGAGCGGGTCACAACTCACCTGGATGAGATAACCGCGGCACTCCGACCCCACTTCCAGGAAGTCTTTCATGTCGGGGCGCCCGAGATCCGCGAGGCGATCGGCGACCGGATTCTCAGGGATTTGGGCACCATCGGTCCGCTGGCAGCGCTGCTTTTGTTTGCCACGCTGGCAATCATTCTGCGTCGCCCCAGTGGCATGGTCTTTCCCTTGGTCACTGCCGCACTCAGCGTTGTCTGGACACTGGGCCTGATGGCGGCGACGGGATATCCGATCAACGTCATGACCGCGATCGTGCCGATATTGCTGATCGTTATCGGCTCTACCGAGGACATCCACCTCATCACCGAATATTACTCGGGTATCGCGAAGGGCTATCGGCGACAGCGCGCGGTCCAGCACATGATCCGACGCATGGGGCTCGCTGTTACGTTGACTTTCCTGACATCTTTTCTCGGCTTCCTGGCGCTGGGCTTCAACCCTATTCAGCTGGTACGCGAATTCGTCCTCGTGGCCGCGGCCGGGCTGGCAATCAGCTTCCTCGTAACCGTAATGACCGTGCCTCTGGCACTCCGTTACCTCGGCGAGCGTAGCTTGACGCCAAGGAAACTGACGCAGCGACACAAGCAACAACGCAGCTTTCACCTGGTGAGCGTTGCCTTGGCGCACCGACGGATGGTTTTAGGTATTTCCGCAGCCCTGGTTCTCGTTTCCGCGTATTTCGCCTCGACCATCCAGGTCAACAACAACATCATGGATTACCTTGACCGTGACTCGGAGGTCAATCAACAGATCCTGCGCCTGCAACAGGACCTTTCCGGCCTGGAAACCTTCAACATCGTCGTGGACGGGCATGTGCAAGATGTCTTCTCCCAGGTTCACTACCTCGGTGAACTGCTGAAGCTGCAGGAATTCCTGGCCAAGCACACCCGCTTCGATGTTTCGCTGTCCTTCGCCGATTACGTGAGGGTCTTGAACAGTGTGGTCGATGATGAACGACGCATGGAACTCCCGGAAGAGGATGAGGTGGTGGATACGCTGGCGATGTTCATCAGCCCTGACAAGACCCGCCCTTACGTCACCGATGATTACAGCAAGGCCAATATCCTTGTGCGCCACAGTCTGAGCTCTTCCGCACCACTAAACGCAGAGCTCTCCAAGCTTGAACAATTCATATCCACTGAGATCGACCCGGCATTGAAAGTAACCATTACCGGCCATTCGATCCTATCCAACCAGGCATCGGACTTCCTGGCCGGCAGCCAGGTAGAGTCGCTGCTGTTCATGATGCTGGTGATTTTCAGTGTGGTCGCCCTTCTGTTTCTCAATGCGAGGGCTGGACTGCTGGCCGTTGTGCCCAACATTTTTCTTGTCGCATGCCTGTTCGGTGTCATCGGCCTGGTCGGCATTCCCCTCGATACAGGCAGCACCATGATCGCAGCCATCGCTTTGGGCATCAGCGTGGATCACACGATGCATCTGCTGGTACGTTACTACAGCCTGACTCGCGCCCGGGTCGAACCCGGCGAGGCAATTCAACAGGCCGGAGTGATTGAGTTCCGACCGATTTTTGCGGCCACGGTCTCGTTGACTGCCGGCTTCCTTGCACTCGGCCTGTCGGGATTCCAACCGGTTGTAAACTTTGGCCTGCTCAGTGCCATGGTCATGGTCCTGGCACTGTATGCAAACTTCTTCCTTACCCCGGTGCTACTTTCCTACGTGCGCCTGACTTCCCTGTGGGATGTACTGAGCATGCCAGCCCGGGAAGGACTTCGCACTCACTGTTCACTGTTCAAAGGAATGAACGAGCTGCAGGTCCGCCATGTCCTGTCATTTGGCACCATTCGCGACTATTCCGTTGGCGAAAGCATTTTCAACAGAGACGACAAGGGTGACGAATTGTATGTGTTGCTTTCCGGCGAGGTCAGAATCTGCAAAAAAGGCGAGCACCGCTTCAGGATCATCACCGATGAAAAGAAAGGTGACCGCATATTCGGGATGAGCGCTTTGGTGCGAAGCCTCAACCATTTTTGCCCAGCGGAAGTCATGAGGGATGCAAAAATACTGGTTCTGAACTGGGAACGCCTGGCCCAGATACAGCGGTTCAGGCCTCGAACCGGATCGACTTTGTTTCAAAACCTATCGGTGATAATGGCAACGAGGGCGCTCGATGAACCCTTGAAGGAATACGATGGATTGCGCAGCGTTTCGTGAAGCAGCAGAGAAAAAGTCACGAAGGGCATGCCAGTGAAGCGGGTCCTGCAAAATCAGGATTTATGAGCTATCCAGTTGACTGAATAACAATTAACGATGGAGAAACCCAATAATGACAGAGATGATCGGCAAAAAGTTTGAAATCTCCGGTATGAAGCTCGAAATCCTTGCTGACTCTGGGGACGAATGGCAGACCCGCAACATCACCACCAAGGAAATCGTATTGATGGACAAAACAGTCCTCAAGAACGCCATCAAGCTCGGAAAGGCGGACGAAATTACGGGCGACGAAAACCACGACTGAACAAACCTGGGAACAACTGTCGGGACAACAGTCAGGTAAGAAGGCGAAATGCGGACTTGAACCACAGGCGTTTGTGCTCACGCCCGCGCAGGGTCTTGGCGAAGATGAAACCAATGTCGGAGCCGACAAGAAGAGAACTGACCATCAAGCAAAAAGCCGCTCACCTCCAGGCGAGCGGCCACAATCCCTAGTTCTCCGGGTACGGGTCTGAGATCCTTTGTGCGGCCACCTGAAACAGGTAGTAGGGTTCTGCCGACCGCCACTCAAGGTAAGCGAGAATCTGCTCTTCCATTTCCTGTGTTGGGAAAGTGCCAGAGGCAGATACATCCCCATTGATGCAGGGTTCAAGCATATCGCTGGCATGTGCAGGGATAGTCACGAGGCCAAGTAACACAAACAACGTTTTCCTAAACATGATACTGCTCCATTTAAGAGTTACGAGATCGCACCGTATTACCTTCAAGTTGCGTGCCAGGAGCTCAGTGGGCAGTAAAAACAAAACCTTAGCTTTGCACTAGTGTTTTCACCAGGAACAAATCGCACTGTGTCGGTGCGAACAAGATCCATGTTTGCCCGCCGCTGAGGTTGTTCGCCGGGTAGATAAACCACCACCGTTGATACAGGCATCATGCGAACAGTGCCTGATAGCCGGCCGACGAGAGGGCGCTTGGTTGAGACCTCTGACAGCCATGGGGACATCAGAAAAGCCGCTCGACCTTCCTGCAAAAACCGCTGCGCGTCGAATAAGGCGCGTATTCGCCAACGTATTCCGAGCTGATCGAAAAGCTACCGTCCAGGCGGTTCAGATAGACGGAGGTAACATCCACCGCACCAAAGAGATTTGTCGCACAGGTCGCGTTGATGCTGGTCGAATCAGCTGCACCCTTGAACCTTGCGCAGGAAATGGACTGTGGATAGTTGATCATCACACGGTTGTTTCTTGAGATCGTCACCTCCAGATTAACGACCTGCTGAACAGGCTCCGTGAAACCACCCCAGTCCACCTGGCTAACCCAGCATTGCAGAAAGAACCTTTCGGCCGCGTGCGTACTGCCCGCCAAAACACTCAGGCTCAATGTAAGAACCGACGCCATTGATTTCATCAAGGTCTCTTCCCGCAACGATCTACCTTTGCCATCTTGCAGCACCACGATGTCCGCACAAACCATGAGTGAAAAGCACTCGCTCCTTCTTTGCCGAAACAGCCCATAAAGGAAGTGTTGGCATACACCCTGGTCTCCATCCAATCGTCATTTCCATCCATGTCACAAATGTCAGCCGGAATCGAGTTTGAGATTCAGCCACAACATCATGCCTGAGACTCATGAACGATTCTTCGCCTGATGCTACCGCAAGCGTTAAACGCGATCCGCATCCTTTAGCCATATTACGCTGCCGGTGCCAACCCGTTCTTCCTGGCGATCGTTGATGAAACGCCGCATCCAGTTCGACCGGGCCAACGAATCATACCTCCAGAATCGCTGGACCTGGCTGAGGCTGAGTTTGCGCAATACTCGCGTCAATCTGCAAATGAGCGATCACTCCTCTACCCGAACCCCGCAAATCATCAACAGCGGTACTACAATACCCAGTCATGAAAATTGCTCACCTCCTGGCCGGCCTAATCCTATGTTCAACTTTGCATGCGAAAAGCATCGCGGAAAGTTCGCTCGACGCAGATGAATGGCTGACAGCCCCCTCTCCCGATGTATCGGAGGTCAACGAGGGTGAACTGGTGTTCTTTAGCGCCATTCCCCCCGGTGGCCCTTTTCACCATCATCAGAATTGGCTGACGATCACCCCCAACAGCCTGACCACTGGTTGGGTTACCTTTGAACAGTGTCATGATCACCTCGATGCTGTCCCGCGCACGGAGATCGCCTTTCGAGAGGGGCGCGCCCGCAAACTCGTGGTTACCGAGACTTCCGGTATCGACAAGACCTGGGTTGAAAGAACCAGCGTGCAGTTGGAGGGAATCTCCTCTGGCGCGCGGCTGTGTCTGGCTGGCGAACTCAAACTCGTCACCCAGATGAGTGATGGACGCCTTGTGCTCAAGAGCGGTCCGTATATGCGGCGCTTCCTTGATGGCTATTACCCGATGAGAGTCAGTCTCCGGGTGTCGCAGAACAACCTCTCCACCAACATCGAACTCGTGCATCCGGAGCCGACGAACGGGCTGGTCGTCCACAGGAATGGCGATGGCTTGGATATCGAGGCCCTGTTCGAAGGGCGCTTGCTGCTGGAGTTTGAATTGGACAATTAACCTTCAAGGCAAATCCCAGGCAGCAAAGAAATCCTCGCTTCACTTGGGATTCAACAGTAGCGAAGAGCCATGCGCTTAACGCCACCCGCCCGCCAGGTTTACTGCTGTAGCACCGACTCGGCATGTTTCCTTGGAAAGAAGTTGAATCGACGAAATCGTTGCTGTTTGGCGAGCGTTTGCTCAAGATCGATCAACACTTCCTGTAGCGCCTCTTCTATCACTGGATGGTAGAAAGGCATCTCCAGCGCCCTTTCGACCGTCATCCCGCTTTGTATCGCCCAGGAGAGCAGATGAGCCAGGTGCTCACTGCGCGAACCAACCATGGCAGCGCCAATCAGTCGGTGGGAGCGACGATCTGCATACACCTTTAGCAGGCCACGGTTCTGACCCATGATCATCGCTCGCCCAACAGGGCCAAATCGCCTATGGGCCATCACTGTACGTTCCCGGTCCAACGCTGACCAGTCAGCGCCAACCACCGCAATATTTGGATCGGTGAAAGTAATGTGGATGGCCGTGCCCGGCTGGAAATAACGAGGCTTACGGTGAACGGCATTGTAGCCGGCGATTCTCCCCTGTTCTGCCGCACGCTGAAGGTTCGCAATACCACCTGCTGCATCCCCGGCCAGATAAATTGGCTGCCCCTTCACCCTTAGGGTCGCCGGGTGGTGTTTTGGCACGCCGTCAGGACTGGTTTGAATATCGAGACGGTCCAGTCGCAAGCGCGCCAGGTTTGCCCGTCGTCCCAATGCCAGGAAAAGTTTCTCTACCCGGACCGAACGATCGCCCGATTGCACGATGAATTCTTCACCATCCCGATGTATCTGCGGTTCATGGCCAAGCCAAAGTGGAAACTCCCGCTCCAGCGTCGCGATGGCCGCCTGGTTGACATCCGGGTCTTTCAGATGACAGATACGATCGGACTTTTCGAAGCCGGTCACCTGTACACCCAGACGCTGCAGGGCCTGCCCAATTTCAACACCGATAGGACCAAGTCCCAGCACTGCGACCGAGCGCGGAAGTGTTTCCTGCTCGAAAATATCTTCGACCGTCACGATGCCATCGCCGAACTGTTCCTTCCACGCAGAAGGCACGTTGGAGCTTGCGCCGGTCGCAATTACAAAGGCGTGTGCATGAATCAGGTCTTCACCGACTTGCACGGTATTTGGGCCCCTGAACTCAGCATAGCCGCTGATCAAATGCTCGCTATCCATCTCGTCAGTGGTATTGGCAAGCACGAGATCAACAAAGGTATCGCGTAAATCGCGAACGTGTTCCAACGCTTCGGCCTGGTTCAGCGCGAGGCTGTCGGCACCCTCAATGCCGTACCGATCAAACCGCTTGCGAGTCTGAAAGGTTTCCGCGAGATGGATTGCCACCTTCGACGGCATGCACCCGATTCGCGCGCACGTGGTGCCCAACGCACCACCATTGATCAACACGTAGCTATCGGTGACTTTGCGAATTTCCTTGATCGCATTCAGGCCGGCATGACCGGCGCCAATAACTGCCACATCTACAGACTTTTCCATAACGCACCTCTCTTCCCTAAAGTACTGGCAGAACTCCAAACTATCTTTTAGCAAGAATGTTGCCAATTAGTGAAATTACGAAGGGTCCGGAAAAATCGAGAAGGGGACGTGATCGCCGACAAACACAGTAGAGACCATCCTGGCTTCACCAGGCGCCCTATCTTTCTGCTGCCGAAAGCACCTGATGGCCGTGACCGCAACTCCTCAGACCTCAAGGCATGTTGCGCCAATATCCAATCAACGCCATGCAGACAAAACCAGCAGGCCGATGAAAACGCCGACCAAGGGCACCACATAGATAGTAAGAGTGACCTGCATTGCCCGTGAATAACCTTTCCTGACGTTTTCCTTTTCGTAATCCCTGGATCCCGAGTCTCCAGATACCTTGAGTAGCGGCTGAAGCTTTTCCTTCACGAATTGGGCCGCGAATACTTCCTTCTCTTCATGTGAGGTGAGAATCTCCAAAAGATCGTTGAGCGCAGCAATGACTCGAAATTTTCGACGAATATAGTTTTGATCGACCACAAACCCGGCAATGGCGAGCGCCATGGAAACGGCAAACATGGCAATCACAAAAGGCCATGCCTGCTCCAGGGCATCTGCGACTGTCCTGTTTTCGATGCTTTTTCCAAGCGAGGACAAAAGCAGCCCCCAGCCCGCAAACAGAAGGGTTAGAAAGCCGGTCCTGACCACCCAGATCATTCGATCATAGGCGTGTACAGCATTTTTCTTGCCGGCAATTTCGTCGTGAACAAGACGCTGAATGAGTGTACTGGTCTCTGTATCAGATGATCTCTCTTGGTCGGCGCTATTCATAACTTTGTCCCTTTTTGCAGGAAACCCATTCAATGAAGATATCAGGCAAACTGGCAGACACCCCGCTTGGGACCCATGAGCCTACAGGGACACCAGCCCCGATAGGTTCCACCTCCCGCACGAACCCCTCGACCTCGGGGGTTCTGCCTATCGGTACAGGAACGCCCGCATCATTTTGCCTAGGAACCCGGAGAAATCGCGGTAATTTCGATATATGAATTCTTGTCTTCAGGGACCTTCCAATGTTCCTTGTAGGTTTTGGCAAACCAATTCAAAAGGTCTTCGGAATACGCCTTGTTGACCCCAACGACCCACCACCAGCCTTGCTTCAACCCGGAGTCACTCTCACCCCATACGCGGTACCGGCGATAACCATTGATAGTGCTATCCTGGGCCAGTCGCTTGCCGAACAAGACGTTCTTCGCGGCAATATCGTTGCCCACTGGATCGTGTATCTGCCATGCGTATTCTGCCCGTTTATCGGGTTGTTCAGCCAAATAGGTACGTACCGCTTCGCCTGTTTCAACCGAGGGCGTCCAAAACTCGAAACGAAAAAACGCTTTTTGCTCCAGAGTGTTATGACGGGTGTCGATCTCCAGGCTTCCCGTGATGAAACCCAGGGTTTTCAGGTTTTCCGGCCGTGACTCAACGAGTGCGATGTAAGTGATCCAGGCGATCAGAACAACGATGGACAGCACCACCGTCACGCCACGCCAGGACCGTGGATAGTTGATCTTCTGTCCCAGGATTTCGATATCTGGACCCGCAGATGGCTCGACAGGTGATTCCATTCTGAGTCTCCTCAACCAAGGTACGGTTGAGTAATTCTAGATGACAGAAAAAAACTGTCCCAGGAATCAACTACTCCTGGCCAGATGATCTCACCTAAGCTGAGGAGACTGGGGGTGAACCAGCTGGTCCATGCCACCAACCAGCCAGCCAGGCAGGCGCGGCGCAGCACTGATCAACGACACCAGTCCGGCTGCGGCGTAGGGAATCGCCTGTACCACCAGCATCAGTGTCCAGATCCGGACATCGAGCATCATGCTGTCCTCACGCATTAACACGGCCACCGAGGCGAGCATCAACGCTGTCATGAACAGCAACTCCTCGCGTGCATCCTGCAGGGCCTGGATCAGGCCATGTGACTCTGCCTGTTTTGGCGTACGGAAGAAACCGATCCCCTTGGTTATGAAGCCGGTCAGCATCGCGCGTGCAATTACATGCGATAGGGCCAGGCCCGCGAGTCCAGCCGCCAGGCTCTGGCGCACGCCTGCCTGAACACGCAGACGGTACAGGAAAAACATCTTCAAAATCTTGAACACGAACAGTGAAAGCGGCAGCACCGCAAAAATCACATGCGGGGGGGAGAAATGTTCCGGTGACAGGACCATCCCCACTGACCACGCAATCGCCGCAAGGTTGAAGAATAGGTTGAAGCCATCAGCCAGCCAGGGCAGCCAACCGGCAATGAAATGATACCGCTGTCCCATGGTCAGG
>Ga0180430_10002027_pt1 | contig 18936 bp, 14 predicted proteins | sample SS_ome_9_FD_132999 | JGI IMG/M metagenome (GOLD analysis project Ga0180430, IMG submission 132999) | Hypersaline lake sediment archaeal communities from the Salton Sea, California, USA - SS_1_S_2 metaG | ecosystem: Environmental > Aquatic > Non-marine Saline and Alkaline > Hypersaline >... | reverse complement strand
CTTCGGCGACACCTTCACCGGCTTGAACGACTCGCCCTGGGACACCTTCTCCCGCGCGACCTTGCGAGCGACCGAGGCCAGCTCGCGCTCGAGTCCGCGCACCCCCGACTCCCGGGTGTAGTGACGGATCACCTCGAGGAGCGAGTTGTCCGTGAAGGTCATGTCGTCATCGGACAGCCCGTTGTCGTTGCGGACCTTGTCGACGAGGTGCTTCTTGGCGATCTCCAACTTCTCCGACTCGATGTAGCCGGGGATCTGGATGATCTCCATCCGGTCGCGGAGCGGCCCGGGGATCTCGCCGAGGACGTTCGCGGTGCAGATGAACATCACGCGGGAAAGGTCGTACTCGACGTCCAGGTAGTGGTCCGAGAACGTGTTGTTCTGTTCCGGATCCAGCACCTCCAGCATGGCCGAGCTCGGATCCCCACGAAAGTCCATCGACATCTTGTCGATCTCGTCGAGCAGGAAGACCGGGTTCGACGACCCCGCCTTCTTGAGCCCCTGGATGATCTTGCCCGGAAGCGCCCCGATGTAGGTCCGGCGGTGCCCGCGGATCTCGGCCTCGTCGCGCACGCCGCCGAGCGAGATGCGCACGAAGTCACGTCCCGTGGAGCGGGCGATCGACTTTCCGAGGCTCGTCTTGCCCACGCCGGGCGGGCCGACCAGGCAGAGGATCGGGCCCTTGATCTTCTCGACGAGCGTCTGGACCGCGAGGTACTCGAGGATTCGCTCCTTCGGCTTGTCGAGTCCGTAGTGGTCGGCGTCGAGAACCCCCTGAGAGACCGTCAGGTCCTTCTCCTCGTCGCTGTACTCGTCCCAGGGAAGCGCCAGCATCCAATCGATGTAGTTGCGGACGACCGTCGCCTCCGCCGCCATCGGCGACATCTGCTTGAGCTTCTTCAGCTCCTTCTCGGTCCGTTCGCGCGCCTCCTCGGGCATGCTCTTCGCGGCGAGCTGCTCTTCGAGCTCGGCGAGCTCGTCCTTGCCGTCGTCGCCGGCTCCGCGGTCCCCCAGCTCCTTCTGGATCGCCCGCATCTGTTCGTTCAGGTAGTACTCCTTCTGGGAGCGCTCCATCTGCTTCTTGACGCGGCCGCGGATCTTCCGCTCGACCTCGAGGACCTCGATCTCCGCCTGCATGCGGTTGTAGACCTCTTCGAGGCGCTCGACCGTGGAGGTCACCTCGAGGAGCTTCTGCCGATCGGGGAGCTTCAGGTTCAGGTGGGCGACGACCGTGTCGGAGAGCTTGCCGGGCTCGCTGATCGCGGAGACGGAGTTCACCGTCTCGGGAGCGATCTTCTTGTTGAGCTTCGAATAGCTCTCGAAGGTCGCGTGGATCGACCGCACGAGGGCCTCGGCCTCGGGAGAATCCGCGCCCTCGTCGTCGAGGGCCTCCACCTCGACCGCGAAGTACGGGTCGGTCGCCGCGTAGTCGCGGATGCGCGCCCGGCTCTTGCCCTCGACCAGGACCTTCACGGTTCCGTCGGGAAGCCTCAGCAGCTGGATGATCGTGCCGAGGGTCCCGATCTCGAAGATGTCCTCGGGAGTCGGTTCCTCTTCGCCGGCCACCCGCTGGGCGGCGACGACGAGCTGCCGGTCTCCGGCCATCGCGTCTTCCAGGGCCTGGATCGACTTCGGCCGGCCGACGAAGAGCGGCACGACCATGTGCGGGAAGACGACGATGTCTCGCAGCGGGAGGAGCGGGACGCGCCCTCCGGTTTCTTCACTCATGACCAACCCCCCGTCGTCTTTTCGGTCTTGCGGTTCACAGCTTCTTCCAGCTCGGGAATCCGGGCCCTGACCGAACCCTAGGCACGCTCACGGCGGGAGCAACCTCCCGCCCACGTCCCCTTCCGATTCCGCGAGTCAGGCCGATTCTGCCTCCCGCTTCAGGCCGAGCACGGGCTCCGCGCCCTGCTCGATCACTTCTTCGCCGACGACGCATTCTTCGACGTCGTCCCTGGAGGGCAGGTCGTACATGAGGTCCAGCATCGCGTTCTCGAGAATCGCGCGGAGCCCGCGGGCCCCCGACTTCTGCGCCAGCGCCTTGCGCGCGACCGCAGCCAGCGCCCCCTCGGTGAACTTGAGAGAGACGTCCTCGAACTCGAAGAGCTTCTCGTACTGCTTCACGAGCGCGTTCTTCGGCTGGGTCAGGATCGCGATGAGCGCTTCCTCGTTCAGCTCCTCCAGGGTCGCCACGACCGGGAGCCGCCCGATGAACTCGGGGATCAGTCCGAAATGGAGTAGATCTTCTGCCTGCACTTCGCGGAGCGCCTCACCCTTCTTGCGTTCGGCCTTGTTCTGGATATCGGCAGCAAAGCCGAGACCCTTCACCCCGATCCGTCGCTCGATGATTTCCTCGAGGCCAACGAAGGCGCCGCCACACAGGAAGAGGATGTTGGTCGTGTCGATCTGCAGGAATTCCTGCTGCGGGTGCTTTCGCCCACCCTTGGGCGGCACGCTCGCCATCGTTCCTTCGATGATCTTGAGCAGCGCCTGCTGGACACCTTCCCCCGACACGTCGCGGGTGATCGACGGGTTCTCGCTCTTTCGGGCGATCTTGTCGATCTCGTCGATGTAGATGATGCCGCGCTGGGCGCGTTCGACGTCGTAGTTCGCGGCCTGCAGCAGGTTCAGGACGATGTTCTCGACGTCCTCACCGACGTATCCGGCCTCGGTCAGCGTGGTCGCGTCCGCGATCGTGAAGGGCACGTCGAGGATCTTCGCGAGCGTCTGGGCCAGCAGGGTCTTACCGGAGCCGGTCGGGCCGAGCAGGAGGATGTTGGCCTTCTGCAGCTCGACGTCGGAGATGTTCCCGCTCTCGATCCGTCGGTAGTGATTGTGGACGGCGACGGAGAGGACCTTCTTCGCGGCGTCCTGCCCGATCACGTACTCGTCGAGGGCTGCCTTGATTTCCTTCGGCTTGAGGACGCGCTGCGGGGCCGAGCCCGCTTCCTCCTGGCCGTACTCCTCGGCGATGATGTCGTTGCAGAGCTCGATGCACTCGTCGCAGATGTAGACGGTCGGCCCGGCGATCAGCTTCTTCACTTCCTTCTGGGACTTGCCACAAAAGGAGCACGAGAGGTTCGCGTTGTCGTCTCGCTTCTTCATTCTTCTCTCACCCCCCGGTGATCAATCCCTTGATCGACGGCGGGCCCATCGACGCTTCCGCGTGTCTCGGCGGGCCCGGTTCCCCCATCGACCAGATCGATGGCGGACGTCCTTCAGCCCGCGTTACTGCTCTCGTCCGAGTCACCCGACCTGCGGTTCGCGACGGCGTCGACGATCCCGTAGTCCCGCGCTTCCTCGGCGCTCATATAGTAGTCGCGCTCCGTATCCGTGGCGATCTGGTCCAGATCACGCCCGGTATGGCCCGCAAGAATCTCGTTCATCCTATGGCGAAGCTTCAGGATTTCCTGCGCCTGGATGTCGATGTCCGAGGCCGGCCCCCGGGTCCCGCCCATCGGCTGATGGATCATCACCCGGGCGTTCGGGAGCGCCGTCCGCTTACCGGCGGCGCCGGCCGCGAGCAGCCAGGCGCCCATCGAGGCGGCCATGCCGATGCAGGTCGTGTGCACGTCCGGCCGGATGAACTGCATCGTGTCGTAGATCGCCAGGCCCGCCGTGACCGACCCCCCCGGCGAGTTGATGTAGAGATGGATGTCGTTGTCCGGATCGTCGGCTTCGAGGAAGAGCAGCTGAGCGACGACCACGTTGGCGATCTCGTCGTGGATCTCCGTGCCCAGGAAGACGACGCGGTCCCGTAGCAGCCGCGAATAGATGTCGAAGACGCGCTCCCCACGCTGATTCTGTTCGATCACCATCGGGATCGTGTACGCCTGGGGATTGATCCGTTCCATTCGGCTTCCGTTTCCTCGCTCTCACGCGCTCGTCGCGCCGCTTCGTCCGATCCGAGCCCCTCGCCCGCATCCTCGCTTCGAGCTCCCGAAGAGCTCGTTCACTCTGAATCCTAGTCTCCGCCACGCGCGAAGCCACCGCAACTCACGCGCCTCATGCCGCGCACGAAGGCACGAGAGTGCGCGCGGAGCCTCCTCGAGCGGGCAGGCTTCCGCGCATCCCGAAGTGCGACGCCCGGTCACCGCCCTCGAGAGAAGACAGTGCCCGTCGGGCTTCGACGGTTTCGCGCCTGCGGTCCCGCCTGCTTCCAGGGTTCGTGTGCGCGAACGGCGGGTTGCCCGGGAACCTTCGTCCGAAGCCGAGAGTTCGCCGACGTCACCCGACCGAAACGACCTTCGCCGGAACGGTTCCTGCGCGGAAGCGCTTCGGCTTCGACGTGCGGGTCAGTCGGCTTCCGGCGGGTCGACGTCCGTGACGTTCGCCGCCTCGGTCAGGTGGTCGAGCGCCTTGCGGTCGACCACCTCGGCCGCCACCGCCGGTCGCCAGCCCTGGGCGTTCGCCATGTCGTGCATGAGCTTGGCGTCGACGCCCTGCCCCGCCGCCATCTCGTCGAGACGCGCGTCGATCTCTTCCTCCGTCGCCTCGAGCTCGACGCTCTTCGCGACGGCCTCGAGGAGGAGCCCCTCCTGGACACGGCGCTTGGCGTCGTCCCAGCCCTCTTCGCGCATCTGCGCGAGGCGCGCACGGAGATCGGTCTCCGGCACGCGCCCCTGCATCTGCTGCTCGAACTGCTGGAGCTGGCTCTCGAGCTGTCGCTCGACCATGCCGGGCGGAACCTCGAAGCTCGTCCGCGTGACGAGATCGTCGAGAAGGCTCTTGTGGAGGGCGTGATCGGAGGCGTGCTGCCGCTGGGAGGTGAGGCCTTCGCGGATCTTCTCGCGCACGTCGTCGAGGGTCTCGAACTCCTCGCCGAGATCCTTCGCGAAGTCGTCGTCGAGCTCGGGCAGCTCCTTGCGCTTGATCGCGGTCACGGTCGCCTTGAAGACGGCCGCCTTGCCCGACAGCTCCTCGTTGCCGTAGTCCTCGGGGAAGGTGACGTTGAGATCCCGCTCCTCGCCGGACTTCGCTCCGATCAGCTCGTCCTCGAAGCCGGGGATCATGCGCCCCGAGCCGAGCTCCAGGTCGACGCCCTCGGCGCTCCCACCCTCGAACTCGACGCCGTCGATCGAGCCGACGAAGTCGATGGTCACCTGGTGGCCGTTCTCCGCCAGGACCTCCTCGTCCTCCTCGACCCAGGCCACGCTGCGCTCGCGCAGGCTCTCGAGCTCCGTCAGCAGCTCGTCGTCGCCGACCTCCACCCGCGGGCGCTCGCCGGAAAGCGCAGAAAGTTCGGGCAGCTCGATCGAAGGCTTGATCTCGATTCGAGCCTTGTAGCGGAACGCCTTGCCCTCGCTCGGGACCTCGGCCTCGATCTGCGGCTCGACCACCGGCTCCACGCCAGCGAGCTCGACGGCATCGGCCAGCGTCTCGCGCACGAGCTGGCGCTCGATCTCCTCGGCGAGGCCTTCGCCGTACATCTGCTTGACGACGTTCGCGGGCACCTTGCCGGGACGAAAGCCCTTTACCCGGGCCGTCTTCCGGAGCTCGTTCACGACCCGGCCGAAAGCCGCATCCACCCGCTTGCCCGCGACCTCGATCGCGATCTCGCGGACGACCTCGGAGATTTCGTTCGTCTCGATCTGGATGTCGTCCCGACCCGTCTCGACGTCTGCCATGACTGTCTTCCTCTACGTGCGTTGAATCGCGTCCAGGGTCTCGATCCCAGCTGGACGCCTCATTCTGTCATCGCGCCCGAGCGTCGCGAACGAGCGCACGCAAAGGACCGTGGGGGCGCGAAAGGAAATGGTACCGGGGACAGGACTCGAACCTGCACGTCGCAAGGACGGTGGCTCCTAAGGCCACTGCGTCTACCAGTTCCGCCACCCCGGCCCGCCCATTGATTAGCGGATCCAGACCGGAGGGCGCTTTCGACGCCAGACTCGAAATCCCGAAACGAAAAAGCCGCCCCAAGAGGCGGCCGTCCGAAGGGCGCCAAAGCGCCTAACCACCTTCCCTCAGCCCTGAGCGCAAGACGTGGCCGAAAAGGCCGCGTCGAGAAGCGCTCCGCGCCGAAAGAAAATGGTGAGCGAGCAGGGAATCGAACCCTGAACCTAGTGGTTAAGAGCCACTTGCTCTGCCAATTGAGCTACTCGCCCGGGCGGACCTTAGCGTTACCCGGAGGGTTATCAAGACTCGGTGGTGCTTTCGCCGCCCGCAGGGTCCGGCCCCGCCGGCGGCGCGCCGTGGCCACCGCCGCCCGGCGTTTCGATCCACAGCTCGTCGTTCCGCGCGAGGTCGAGTCGCGTGTGACCCGGCGCCTCCTCGACCGCGCCCGTCGCCGCGCGCCGAATCCGGTTCCGACCGCAGGCGCCCGGCTCGCCCCCCTCGAGTCCGAACGGCGCGCGCGACCTCCGCTCCGTGAGCAGCGAGACCGTGACCGGCCGCAGGAAGCGGTAGCGGCGCACGACGCCCTCACCGCCGGGGCGCGCGCCGGCCCCGCCGGAGCCCGTACGCAGACCGAATTCCAGCAGCCGAACCGGGAAGCGCGCTTCGAGCACTTCGGGATCGGTGATCCGGGTGTTCGTCATGTGCGTATGGACGCCGCCCTCGCCCGCCGCGCGAGCCGTCGCGCCCGCGCCCCCGCCGATCGTCTCGTAGTACCCGAAGGCCTCGTCGCCGAAGGTCACGTTGTTCATCGTGCCCTGGCTCGCGGCCGCCCGGCCGAGCGCGCCGAGGAGCACGTCCACCACGCGCTGGGACGTCTCGACGTTTCCGCCGACCACCGCCGAGCCGCGCGGCGGATCGAGCAGCGAGCCGCTCGGGATGTGGACCTCGACCGGAGCGAGGCATCCGCCGTTGAGGGGGATCCGCTCGGCGACGAGGGAGCGCAGGACGTAGATCACCGCGGCGCGCACCACCGCGGACGGGGCATTCAGGTTGTGCGCCTGGGCGGGCCCGGTCCCCTCGAAGTCGATCGTCATCCGGGCGGCGAGCGCGTCGGGCTCCGCCCCGTACGCGTGCGTGATCGCGAGCCGGACCCGGATGGGCGTGCCGTCGTCGAGGGCGTCTTCGAAGACGTGCTCGCCCGGATCGAGCTTCGCGAGCTCCCGCGCCACCTTGATCGCCCCGGCGCGCTGGAGCTGCCCCATCGTGACCTGCACGACCTCGTCCCCGACCTCGTCGACGAGGGCGAGGAGCAACGTGGCACCGGCGCGGTTCGCCGCGACCATCGCCTCGAGATCCGCGACGTTGTCGTCGGGCCGCCGCGCCGGATAGCGCCCCGCGCCGAGCACGGCGCGGATGCGCGCTTCGTCGAAACGCCCCGCACGGACCAGCGGGAAGGCTTCGATCAAGACGCCTTCCTCCTCGAGGGAGGTCGAATCGGGCGGCATCGACCCCGGCGTCTTGCCGCCGAGATCGGCGTGGTGGCCGCGACTCGCCGTATAGAACGAAGGCGACGCGTGGTCCGTCTCGAAGACCGGCGTCACCACCGTCACGTCCGGCAGATGCGAGCCGCCCGCGAAGGGATCGTTCGTGACGAATACGTCCCCCGGCGCCATCGCCGGGAACCGCTCGCGAATGGCCGCGACCGTGTCGGCCATCGCCCCGAGATGGACCGGAATGTGCGGCGCGTTCGCGACCAGTCCGCCCTCGCGATCGAAGACCGCGCACGAGTAGTCGAGACGCTCCTTGATGTTGGTCGACACCGAAGTGTTCCGGAGCACCGCCCCCATCTGCTCCGCGATCGACATGAATCGGTTGCCGAGCACCTCGAGGCGGACCGGGTCGGCCTCTTCGAGGTCGACCGGGCGGCCGGCCTCGACCCGCGCCCGGGCGCGCAGACGGAAGACCCGGTCGCCGTCCACCTCGAGCGAGAACCCCGGATCGACGACCACGGTCCCGGTCGACTCGAGGACGAGCGCTGGCCCCTCCAGCCGATCCCCCGGGCGCAGCGCCTCCCGCTCGAAGACCGGCGCCTCGACGCGCCCGAGCCCGGGGAACCAAGCCCGCGTGGTTCGGAGCGGCTCCGGCGCGGCCTCCGGCGCAGGTCCGGCCGGCCGCGGCAGCTCGCCATCGGCACCGACGAGGCGGAGACGGACGACCTTCACCTCGACCGCGCGCCCTTCCCGCACGTAGCCGAAGCGGGTGCGGTGCTCCGCCTCGAACGCCGCTCGCCAGGCGGCTGCGTCGCCGTCGGCGACGACCGGGAGCGCGGTGTCGGTCCCCGCGTAGCCGAGGTCGAGGCTGCGCTCGACCCGCTGATCGCTGCCGACGATCCCCTCCTGCGTGAGCGCGGCGCGGCCCTCCGCTTCCAGGGCGGTCCACTCGGCCGCGATCGAATCCGGGAGGCCTCCGTCCACCGGCAGTAGGCGGGCGTGGCCGTCGCGCTGTCCGTCCCACGACGCGGGCGCGATCCCGATGCCGTAGGCGGAGAGGAGCCCGGCGTAGGGATGCAGCAGGATCTCCGAGAGGCCCAGGCGGGTCGCGATCGCGCAGACGTGCTGCCCGCCGGCGCCGCCGAAGCCTACGAGCACGTGGTCGCGCGGATCCGCGCCGCGCTCGACGCTCACTTCGATGATCGCCTGCGCCATGCTCGCATTCGCGATCTCGAAGAACCCGGCGGCGATCTCCTCTTCGCTGCGCTCGAAGCCCGCCTCGGCGAGAGTCGCCTGCAGCGAAGCCAGGGCGCGCTCCACCGGCTCGTGCGCGAGCGGGAACGGAAATCGATCGGGCATCACGCGCCCGAGGGCCAGATTGATGTCCGTCACCGCGAGCTCGCTCGCCCGGGGGCGGCCGTTCGCGTCGCGCAGGTCGTAACAGAGCGGCCCCGGATCGCTGCCCGCGCTCTCGGGCCCGACGGTCAGGCGCATCCCGTCGAAGCGGCAGAGCGAGCCGCCTCCGGCCGCGACGGTGTGGATCCGGAGCATCGGCGCCTTCACGCGCACGCCGCCGACCTCGCTCTCGAAGGCGCGTTCCAGGCGTCCGCCCTCGACCAGCGAGACGTCGGTCGAGGTGCCGCCCATGTCGAAGCCGATCGCGCGATCGAAGCCCGCCGCCTTCGCGACGCGACGAGCGGCGACCACGCCGCCCGCCGGTCCGGAGAGCAGCGCGTTCGGGCCGCGGAAGCGCTCGCCGTCGGTCAGGCCGCCCGAGGACTGCATGTAGCGGAGCTCCGCGTCGGGCAGCCCGCGCGCGAGCTCGTGGACGTGGCCTCGCAGGAGCGGCGTCAGATAGGCATCGGCGATCGTCGTCTCGCCCCGGGACAGGAAGCCGATCTCCCGCGCCAGCTCGTGCGAGCAGACCACGTGCTCGAACCCGACGGCCCGCGCGACCTCGGCGAGCGCCCGTTCGTCGGCCGGCTCCAGATGGGCGTGCATGCAGACGATCGCGACGGCCCGCGCCCCCTCCGCGCGCGCGCGCGCGAGCTCCTGCCCCGCCCGATCGAGATCGACCGGCTCGACGACGTTGCCCTCGGCATCGCGCCGCCCGGGGACCTCGAGCCGCCATCGCTGGAGTCGGGGGGCGCGCGTGATCTCGAGGGCGAAGAGCTCGGGCCGCTCCTGGGTCCCGATGTCGAAGACGCCGGCGAGCCCTTCGTGGGTGAGGAGTGCCGTCGGCACGCCCCGACGCTCGAGCAGCGCGTTGGTCGCGACCGTCGTCCCGAGCTTGATTCGCGCGCCCCGCGTCGCCTCCACGCCCGCGCCCGCCCGCTCGACGATCTGCTCGACCGCTTCGAGAGGCGCGCGATCCGACGACAGGACTTTCGTCGTATGGACGGCACCTTCCGGCGAGAGCCCGAGGCAGTCCGTGAAGGTTCCGCCCCGATCGATCCAGAACTGCCAGGCCCCCGAGCTCATGCGGACTCCGACCGGTCCCCTCGCCGCAGACGCGACACCGCCGCGTCGACGCCGGACCGGAGCGCGTCGTCCCCGAAGAGGCGGATGCCGACCAGCGCCAGGCCCGCGTAGATCGCCCCTCCGATCCCCAGCTGCCCGGCGGGCCACGGGACCGCCTCCCGTGCGGCGCCGAGCGCGAAGGTCGCCGCGATCCCCGCGATCGAGACGACCAGCAGCCCGCGCACGAGCGTGCGGATCAGCGCGAGCGGATCCGGGCTGCCCGCCCGCACGTTCAGCCAGACGAGGGTCAGGATCGCGTTCAGCGTGATGGCCGTCGCCGAGGCGGCGGCCAGCCCGCTCACGCCCTGGGCCCGGGCGCCCATCCAATAGAGCGGGAACACCGCCAGCGCGATGCCGGTCGAGAGCGCCATCGCGAGCCACATCTCGCCCCGCGCATAGAAGCCGCGGACGGCGACCTGCTGGACGACCCATCCCGGGATCGCCGCGGCGAGCACGACGAGCAACGCCGCGACCGCGCCCGAGTCGGCCGCGTCGAACCGTCCGTACTCGTAGACCAGCCGGACCGCCGGGAGCGCGACGGTCGCGAGTCCACCCGCCGCGAGAAGCCCGAGCCCCAGGCAGGTCCGGAGCGTCGTGGTCAGCATCGTTCCGAAGCCCTCGGCGTCGCCCTGCTCGTGGCTTCGGGTGAGCGCCGGGAGCAGCGCGGCCCCGACCGCCTGTCCCACGATCCCGACCGGCACCATCATCAGCTTCCGGGCGAGCGTGATCGCCGCGATCGCCCCGGGCGCGATCGTCGCGCCGAGCCACTTCTCGTACCACTCGTCGACGGTCGTGAGTCCGAGACCCAGCATGAGCGGCAGGGCCAGCCAGACGTACTCGCGGAAATCCTTGTCGAGCGGCGCGACCCGGATGCGCCCGACGGCCCCGGGCAGCCGCCGGAGCGCGATGACCGGGATCGCCCATTGTCCGACCACGGCGCCTGCGAGGGTGCCCCAGGCGAAGCCATCGGCCCGCCCTTCCAGTCCGAGCCCCATCGCGACCCCGGCGCCCGCGATCGGGGCCGCGCTGTAGACGATCGATGCCCAGGCCTGGGGCGCGAAGCGGCCGTGCGCCATCAAGACGCCGCGCAGGACGCCGCCCGTCAGGAAGAAGATCTGCGCCGGGAGGACGATCCGCATCAGGCGGACCGTCTCGTCGAGCGTCGCCGGATCGAAGTCCGGGAACTGCAGGCGCAGCAGCGGCTCGGCCTGGAACCAGAGCACGATCGTGGCGGCGCTGGCGAGGAGCCCGACCGTTCCGACCACGACCGACGCGAAGCGCGCCGCCACCTCGGCGCCTTCGTGCTCGAGGCGCTTCACGTAGGGCGGCGTGATCGCGACGGCCACGGCGCCGGCAGCGAGCAGGTAGCCGAGGATGTCGGGAATCATGAACGCCGCGAAATAGGCATCGAGTCCCGGCCCGCGTCCCACCTGCGAGGCGAGCAGCGCATCGCGCAGGAGTCCGAACACGCGCGCGATCAACACGCTCGCGGCGAGCAGCCCCGCCGCGCCGGCGACCCTTCGTTGGTCGTCGGTCACGTCCGTCCCCCCACGCGGCGGACGAATCCGATCACGCCGCCCCGCTCAGCCCTCACGGCGCGACCGGGGGTTCGGCTCACGCCAGATCGCGCCGTCCCAGGCCTCCACCACGAAGTCGTCGCCATCGCGCCCCTTCGCGAAGGGGTGGTCGAGCGGCACCTTGCCGTGGGGCGTGTCGAGCACGTACTGCGGAATCGCGAAGCCGCTCGTGCGGCCGCGCATCCGCTTGAAGAGCTCGACCCCGTCCTCGATCGGCACGCGAAAATGCTCGGTCCCTTCGAGGAGCTGCGCCTGGTAGACGTAGTAGGGCCGGACGCGCATGCGGACGAGCGTCTCACAAAGCGCCTTCATGGTGTCGTGGTCGTCGTTCACGCCCTGAAGCAGGACGCTCTGGTTGCCGACCGGGATGCCCGCGCGAAGCAGGCGGTCGCAGGCCGCCGCTGCGTCGGCCGTCAACTCCCTCGGATGATTGAAGTGGGTGTTCACCCAGAGCGGATGGAAGCGCTCGAGCATCGCGCAGAGCTCGTCCGTCACGCGGAACGGCAAGGTCACCGGCAGGCGCGTACCGAGCCGGATCAGCTCGACGTGCGGGATGGCACGGAGCCGCGTGAGCAGCCACTCGAGCCGGGCGTCGGAGAAGACGAGCGGATCGCCGCCGGTGAGGAGCACGTCGCGGATCTCGGGCGTCGCGGCGATCCAGTCGAGCGCGACCTCGAGCTCCTTCTTCTGCATGGTCCACTCGCTGTCGCCCACCATCCGCTTGCGCAGGCAGTAGCGGCAGTAGAGCGCGCACTCGTTGTTCACGCAGAAGGCGATCCGGTCCGGGTAGACCCGGACCACGTTCTTGACCGGCGAATGCGCGACCTCGTCGAGAGGGTCGGCGAGGCCCGCCGCGTCGCCGAGCTCCGCCGGGCGCGGCACGACCTGCTTGCGGATCGGGCAGTCGGGATTCCGCGGATCCATCAGGGAGGCGAAGTACGGCGTGATCACGAAGCGGAAGCGGCTCGCCAGCTCGACGATGGCCGCCTCCTCTTCCAGCGTCGGGTCGATGTAGCGCCGGAGCCCCTCGGCGTCGCGGATGCGGTTCCGCATCTGCCAGCCCCAGTCGGTCCAGTCCGCGGGATCGACGCCCGCCGGCGGCACCGACGGCACGGGCGGCCAGGTCGCCTGCGATCGCCCCTCGTCCTGTGTCGTCGCCGCGCTCACCGCCTGCTCCACCCCGGTCTCGTCGCGCTCATCGCTCGTCCAGCCCGAGTCGTCGGAGCCCGGCGCGAACGCAGCGACCGAGCATCTCGTCGAGACCCACCCCCTCGAGCTCCGCGAGGATGGCGAAGGTCCCGTCCGTCGCAAAGGTCGGAAGCGGGTTGATCTCCAGGAAGACGGGACGCCCCTCCCGGTCGAGCCGGAAATCCGCCCGGGCGAAGTCCCGACAGTCGAGGGCTTCGAACGCGCGGACCGCGAGCCTCGCCAGCTCGGCCTCGAGGACCGGCTCGAGCGCCCCGGGCGTGACGTGATCGAGGCCCTCGGCATCGGCCCCGGGCCCTTCCAGGGCGTGCAGCCCGATGCCGGTCTCGCGCTCGAGTGCGCGCTGCACGACCGGCAGCGCCTCGGGCGGTCCGTTGCCGATCAGCGTGACCGTGTACTCGGGCCCGGGCACGAACGCCTCGACGAGTGCGGGCTGCCGGTAGGTCCCGGTCACGCGCTCCACCTCCGCGGCGAGCGCTGCGCGATCCTCCACCCGGGAGCTCGCGCGAATCCCCTTGGCCGTTCCCTCCCAGCGCGGCTTCACGAAGAGCGGGAACGGCGCCGGCAGGTCGGCCCCTTCCGCTTCGCGTCCGCTCGCGAGCGTAGACTGGGCGGCGACGGGGACCCCGGCCGCGGCCACGTGGCGATTGGCCCAGGCCTTGTCGAGAGAGAGCGATAGGGAGAGCGCATCGGACCCGATCGTGGGGATCCCCGCCATCTCGAGCACGACGGGCGCCCACGCTTCGCGGTTCCGCCCACCGAAGCCCTCCGCCAGGTTGAACGCGACGTCGATGTCGGCGAGCCCGCCCCGGCCGGCGGCTTCGAGGAGCGCGAGGGGCGAACCGAGGCGATGCGGCCGGTGACCGAGGAATTCGATGGCGGACTCGAGCGCTCCGATGGTCGACTCCGGCTCGAATTCGGCGTGGGCGTCGGGGGGATCGGAAGGATCCCGGGGATAGGTGTCGAAGGTCTCGAAGACGAGGCCCACGGTGAGAGAAGACATGCCGGTACGATACCGAGGTCGGCCCGGACGAGTCGTTTCCGGGAACCGGGCTATCCTGGCGGCTCTCCGCGCGTGGACGCGACAGAGGACGAGCATCGTGGCCGCGACCGATCAGCCCCCGGACGAACCGGAGTCCGAGAAGACCGGGCGGCGCCGCCGGATCATCCTGGCCTGGATTTTCGTCGCGGCGTGGGCGGGCGTGATCTGGTCTCTGGGCGGTGACGACTGGTCGCTCCAGCAGACGAGCCGGACCCTCTCGCCGCTGATGGAGTTCCTCTTCGGGGACCTCGACGGTCCAACGAAGTGGCGGATCTACCTGGCCGTCCGGAAGTCGGCGCATTTCGTCGAGTACGCGATCCTGGCGCTGCTCACCTTCCGCGCGGCGTTGATCTCGGCACCGAAGAACCGCGTGGCGACCGCCGCCTGGATCGCCCTCTTCCTGGTCGCCCTCGTCGCAACCGCCGACGAAGCGCGCCAGGCGTTCTCGAGCACGCGCACGGGCAGCCCCAACGACGTGCTGATCGACCTGACCGGCGGCGCCGTCGCGGTCGCTGCGCTGCTCCTGATCTCGCGCCGGCTGCGCGCCCCGGACGACACCCCCTCGCGCGCCTAGCGGTCGCTCTCCACGACCTCCCAGCTGCCACGGTCGTCGAGGCAGACGGTCTTGCCGAACTCCTCCGGCACCCCCTCCTTCGGCTGCAAGACGATCCTGAGGCGACGACATTTCCGACCGTCCCGCTCGAACCGATCGACGAGTTCGATACTCCCGCCGTTGCCCGTGCTCGGGTTGACGAAGTTCCGCTGGGTCTCTCCCTGGGTCGAGAGCAGCTCGTCGGCGACCTCGTTGAGGGAGTCGAAGTCCTCGGACGAAGCCTTGCCGTCGAAGACGACGCTTCGCAGGAGCGTCTCCTCCGCGTCGCGCAGCAGATCGATCGGGGTCGAGATCACCCCTCGAATGAAGCCTCGCCAGACACCGCGCCCGGCGCTCTTGGACGCCTTCGACGCCCCCTCGAGCAAGCTGTCCAGACGGTCCAGCGACGGCGGGATCGTGTCCCGCAGGGCCTCGCTCTCCGAGAGGATTTCAGGAACGAGCGCGATGCCCTGCTGAATGGACGTGTTCGCGTCGCGAGCAGTGGAGATCGCCTCCTCGGAGACCGAGAGGATCCGCGGCAGATCGGCCTGGAGGGCGGCGACCCGATCCTCGATCGCAGTGACGCTGGCGAGCGCCGTGGGGACCTGCGCTCGCACCGCCTCGATCTCGGCGAGGACCTCCGGCACGAGCACTCGATACCGCTCGAGCTCGGCGAGGATCTCCGGCACGAGCACTCGATACCGCTCGAGCTCGGCGAGGATCTCCGGAACGCGCTCCTGGACCCGCTCGACCTGATCGAGTGCCGCCGGCGTCGCCTCGATCAGCGGCTCCAGCGTCTGCCGCGTCGCCTCGATCTGCGCCGAAATCGAGGCGATCTCGCCGGCGACGGGCCGGAGGCCGTCGACGGCGCGATGCAGGCCATATCCCGAATACGCGAGCGCGAGCGCGAGCGCCAGGAGCGAGGCGATACGCAGGATTTCTCCGAGACGGGGCGCAGCGACAGACATGGACTTACCCGGTCACCGGAGGAAGGGGCGACCTCTCTCGAAAGACCGTAGCGGAGGCCTCGATCGACCGCGTCACCGTTCGGCGGATAGCCTGCGCCGAGCCGCCGCCTGGTTCTCGCGGCCGGCAGGGAAATCCCTGAAAGGGAGTAGAAAGGCCGATATCCATCTGCCTCTTCGCCCGTCTCTTCATCAAAGGCCCGATTCGCTGAAGCGAAAACCCACAGGCCTGATGGAGAGCACCGATGCAGAGTCCCCGCCGACCCGACCCGCCGAAGAAACCCATCGATGCCGATCACGAGCTGGATCGTCAGCTGGCCCAGCTGGTCCTCGCAGGGGATGAGTCCGCTTTCCCGAAAATCTACGACGCCTATTACCGACGTGTCTTCGCCTTCGTGCGCAAGCGCGTCGGCGACATGGCCGAGGCCGAAGACCTGACGCAGGAGACTTTCGTCCAGGTCTATCGCTCTCTCGGCTCCTTTCAGGGGCGATCGAGTCTGCGGAGCTGGACCTTCGGCATCGCACACAACGTATGCCTCCGATTCTACCGTCACTGCTCGCGCTGGATGGTGGGGCCAAAGGACGCCCGGGAGCTTTGGGACGCGCCCGTCGATTCCGCAATCGAGCGCACCGTCGACGCGGCCCGGGTTCTAGACAAGTGCGATGAGGTCCTTTCCGCGAATCGCCGCCCGGCCCATCTCGCGATCTTCCAGCTTCGCTACGGCGAGAGTCGGAAGATCAAGTCGATCGCCTCGGAGCTCGGGAAGAGCCATGAGGCCGTGAAGATGAGCCTCCGAAAGAGCCGCGAGGTCCTCGCGGACCGTGTCCCGGAGCTGTCGGTGGTCCTCGAGGACGTCGAACGCTTCGCCTGAGTCCTGGAGGCCCTCGACCCGAGGGCCCGACGGCACGCGTCCAAAAAAACCGCAAAGCCACGGCCCTTTTGTCCACGCCTGGGAACTGGCGCCTCGAGAGATCGCGAGCGAGCCGCCGCCCGCCCCGGTCGGTCTCCCGGCGCCTTACAGACCGTTTCTCATTCGAGCTCGCGAGGAGCATGACCTTGGATTTCCTCCCGAAGATTCCGGATTCGCCGTCGCTCGGAGAGCAGGCCCCTCGCAGGCTGGACGATCGACGAGCACAGGTCGACCACCTCGTCCGTTTTTCGCGCGCTCACCGGGCCGTGCGCCACCCCTTCCTCATCACGCTGGCTACGGGAGGCTTTGGAGGGCGAACTCGCGCGGTCGCTCGTCGATTCGCGCACGCCTATCACGGCTTTTCCTCTCGATTCCCCGAGTACCTCGAGGCAGTCCTCAGTCGCCTCGAACGGCCGTCACACCGAGCTCGGCTCTCCGAGAATCTCGCCGAGGAGCGCGGCCGCCTCGATCCCGAAGTCGCGGCGACGTTGCGAGACCTCGGCATCGCCATCGAAGACGTGGACGGCGTACCGCATCCCGTTCTTTTCGAGCGTTACTGTGACGCCGTCGGCGCGACCACCGACCTTCGTGCCCACCCCCCGGTGGCCACACGTTCGTGGAGCAACGCTTTTCTCCTCGCGCTTCGCGATCACACGGCGGCGTTCGGCGTCGGCGCGCTCGGCATCGCGACCGAGAGCATCGTCGCCCCGACCTACGCGCAGATCCTGGCCGGTCTGGCGGGCATCGAGGACCTCGATCGCCGGGACCTGGTCTTCTTCGAGCTTCATTGCCACGTCGACGATCGTCACCAGGAGGATCTCTTGCAGATCGCCCGCGATCTCGCGGAGGAGCCTGGCGGCGCGGAAGCGCTGGAACGAGGCGCAAGGGTCTCGCTTTCGCTTCGGGCCGCTTTCTGGGACGCGCTTTACGCGTCCTGCCTGGATCGAACCCAGCGTGCTCGGGAACCCTCACCCCAGGAGTTGCTTCATGCCTGAATCCACCGCCGCGATCTACGACCGATCCGCCCCGAACTGGCAGCGTTCGGACCCGGTCCTGCTCTCCGACTACACGGCGAGACCCTTCCTCCTCGACTGGTGCGAATCGATCGAAGGCGCCCGGGTGCTCGATCTGGGATGTGGAGAGGGCTACGTGGGACGCCAGATCCTGGCGCGTGGGGCAACCGCGGTACACGGAATCGACATCTCGAGCGAGATGATCGAGAACGCGAAGGCGCAGGTCCCGGCAGGACGGGAAGACGGCCTCGACTACGCCGTGGGAGACGCGTGGGACCTCGCGCGCTACTCGGACGATCAGTTCGACCTCGTCCTCTGCGTCTTCCTCTTCAACTATCTGGAGCGCGCACAGATGACCGCGACCATGCAAGAGGTCGCACGCGTTCTGCGCCCCGGCGGGCGCTTCATCTTCGCCGTTCCCCACCCCTCGCTGGCCTTTCAGCGTCCGGAGGAGCGGCCCTTCTACTTCTCGAGAGGGGAGCACGGCTATTTCGACGGACGTGATGTGCTTTTCGAAGGCGAGATCTGGCGTCGAGACGGCGTCGCCGTCCCGGTGCGTTGCGTTCACAAGACGCTCGACGACTACTTCGTGGCCCTGCGGGAGGCGGGCTTCGATTCGCTCCCCGAGCTCAAGGAGTTGCACGCGACCCGGGACCATCTCGATTTGGACCCGGACTTCTTCGAACCCCTTCGCGAGACTCCCCTCCACCTCGCCTTCAAGATGACGCGCTGAAGGATGTCGTCCCGAGTCGAGACAGCTCCCGCTCCGCTGGCGCGCGCGCTCCCCGGTAGCGTTCGTGAAGAGATCCTCCGCCTCGCCGATTTCGAGCCGGCGCTCTTGCAAGCGCCCGAGCGCTTACTCGAACGTCGCTGGACTTGTCCGGCCGTCAAATCCTTCGCCGATTCGATCCTCGCCCGATTGAACGGTTCGCAAGGCTTCGACGTCGTGCGCTGCGATCGCCTGCCCCAGCCGCACCGGCGTCTGGCCTACGCGATGCTCGGCCTGTCCCTCGGCGAGCCGATCCTGAGATACGGCCTGCTCTATGCGGTGGCCGATCGCGGCCAATCCCATCTCGAGAGCCGGATCCCCGTCAGTATGACGCGCGCCAGCACCGGCATGCACACCGACAGCAGCGCACGTGACTGCGTGCCCGGCCTGGTCGGCCTCTATTGTGAACGCGCCAGTCTGGAGGGCGGCACCTCACGCATCGCGGATGCCGAGGCGGCTTGTGCCTGGCTCGGAGAGCACGAGCCGGAGGTGATCGGAATCCTCGAGCGACCCTATCTGCGCGACGTCGTGACCCCGGGGCTGGACAGGGGGCCCGACGCACTCCTCCGCAACCGCTTCCCGGTGGTCGCCAGAACGCAACGCGGATTTCTCGTCCGCTACATGCGCTTCTGGATCGAGAAGGGCCACGAGCGCGCTGGAATCCCGCTCTCGGAGGAAGCAACGATGGCCTTCGACCGACTCGACGCCGTGCTGGCACGCCCGGAGTTCTCGACGGCGTTTCGCTTGGAGGCTGGTGACGCGCTCTTCCTCGACAATTGCCGGCGGCTGCATGGGCGCGACGCCTACGCTGCGGTCCCGGAGGGGGGGCGCCTGCTCTGGCGAATGTGGCTCGACGAGACGAGCGAAGACGTCGGGGCCCTCGCGACGTGAGACGTGGACCGAAGTTTTCACCCGAGCCAATGCAGCTCGCCGACCTCGCGCCGCGTATCCTGCGACTACAGCTACATCGCGAACCTCGCCTCATGCACGCGGCAATTCTCGATCGCCCG
>Ga0180430_10002026_pt1 | contig 18936 bp, 12 predicted proteins | sample SS_ome_9_FD_132999 | JGI IMG/M metagenome (GOLD analysis project Ga0180430, IMG submission 132999) | Hypersaline lake sediment archaeal communities from the Salton Sea, California, USA - SS_1_S_2 metaG | ecosystem: Environmental > Aquatic > Non-marine Saline and Alkaline > Hypersaline >... | reverse complement strand
GAAAAAGGCAAAAGAGTTTAGGCTTTTTGATTCCGGCTTCTGAGAAAAGCGAATTGTCCCGGATCTTCCGGTAAGGTCACCCAGACGTTCCGTGCACCGCCGTGAGCTGCTTCCAGGTTTTTCCCATGTTGATCCAAGATGGCTTCACACGTGAAACGGGTGTCTTTCCCGGGCGTGATGAGCGTTAACTCATCTCCGGGCAAAAAGCGGTTCTTCACCTCGATCTCGGCAAGTCCGGTCTTGGACTCGTAATTTAGAATAACGCCGCATACCGGCTCTCCCAGGGCTGCAGAATAGCCGTCTTCGCGGTTTTCACCGTACTGTCTTGGGTTTCGCGAATAAAAACCGCTGGTATAGGTGCGATTGCTCAAGCGCATCAGGTCACGAAGATTTTCGGGGTTGAAAGGTTTCCCGGCAAGATGATCGTCCAGGGCCCGGCAATATGCACGCGAAGTGATGGCAGTATAGTAAGCTGATTTTGTACGGCCCTCGATCTTTAAACTGCACACTCCGGCATTGATAATATCCGGTATCAGTTCAATAGCGCACAGGTCTTTGGAATTCATCAGGTAGGTGCCGTGTTCGTCCTCGTTAAGGGGAAAACGGTCGTCGGGACGATGACTTTCTTTTACATAAAAACCCTCAGGTGGCGGACTGTCGTATTCATAGGTACTCTGTTCTTTTTCAACATCCAGCAAGGATCCTTTCTTATATCCCAGTTTGTATTCCCATCGGCAGGAATTCGTACAGGTGCCCTGGTTGGCATCGCGTCCATGAAGATAATTGGATATCAGGCAACGGCCGGAGTAAGAAATGCAAATGGCACCGTGTACAAAAGCTTCCAACTCAATGCCCGGGACCTTTTTATGCATGGTCTGGATATCATCAAGGCGCAATTCTCGACTGAGGATCACGCGCCGCACCCCCAGATCGTGCCAGAATTTTACTGTCATCCAATTGACCGTGTTCGCCTGTGTGGATAAATGTACAGGCATATCCGGATAACGTTCACGAACAGCCGCGATCATTCCGGGATCGGCCATGATCAGGGCATCCGGCCCCATGGGGACAACCAGGTCCAGTTCTTTAAGAAAGGCATCTACTTTAAGATTATGCGGGTAGATGTTAAGGGTTAAATATATCTTTTTTCCGATGGCATGTGTGTAATCTATGGCCTTCTGCAGATTGTCCGGAGTAAAACCGGCTTCGCGGGTGCGCAGTGAAAATTTTGGAATACCCGCATAAACCGCATCCGCTCCGAAGGCAAAGGCCGTTTTTAATTTGAACATATCTCCTGCGGGAGCGAGAATTTCGGGTTTGTTTTTCATGGCTATAATTTAGCGGTTATAACTTTAATCACAAATGAAATAAGACCGCAAGATTCAAACCGGAAATTCAGTAAGGGATTACGGTGTTCGGAGTGATCGGGTGGAGTACAGGGGTAATAAATAGAGCAATAAATATTATACATGTCATCCTGAACTTGCCTGCCCTACGAAGCTTTAGCGTGCGGGGTTTCACGATCGGACTTATTTGATTCCTTCGCAAGAAAACACCCAGCCGTAATTTAGCCGATCCCGGATATCCCTATGGGATTCCGGGATGACATGCTATGAGCGTAATTTTTTTACGTTTTAATACTCTTTTTTTACAACTTGCACCCCCATTGCCTTAACCTCTACCCCGAACCCTGGACCCCGAACGCCCATACTTCTTAATTCCTTGACATTCGGAAGTTTAAAGTCTAATTTTACAGGCTGTATTGATGAAGAGGATTTAACATGGACATACGCGCAGAAGACATCAAAAAAAATCCGAATAAACCACAGCATGTGGCTATAATTTTGGATGGCAACGGACGTTGGGCAAAGAAGCGCGGTCTTCCCCGGACCATGGGACACAACGAAGGCGTGAAAACGGTTCGCGAGATCGTGACCGCTTCAGCGGAAGCAGGTGTTAAATACCTGACCATTTATGCCTTCTCGAAACAAAACTGGAAACGTCCGAAAGATGAAGTATCATCTATCATGACCCTTTTATTAAAAACGGCAAAGAAAGAAATTAACGAATTACACAGGAACAATGTGCGCCTGAAAGTCATAGGAGACAGGAACGATATTCCAAAGGAAGCCAGAGAGGTTCTTGAACAGGGAATTGAACTGACAAAGAACAATGAACTGCTTACCCTGGTGGTTGCTCTCAGCTATGGAAGTCGCGACGAGATCCTTCGTGCTGTGAAATCGATAGCACGCGATGCACAACATGGTGAATTGGATCCCGATGACATTAATGAAACGCTGTTTGGATCCCGTCTTGATACGGCGGATATACCTGATCCGGACCTTGTGATCAGGCCCAGTGGCGAACTGAGGATAAGCAATTATCTTTTATGGCAATCGGCTTACGCGGAATTCTATTTTGCGGATATTCTTTGGCCGGATTTCCACCGTCAGGAGTATTACAAGGCATTGACATCCTATACCAAACGAGAACGGCGTTTTGGAAAAACCAGCGAACAGGTAAGCACATAGAACTTATGAAAAAAAACCTATCCTCGATCTTCATTCTTCTGGTCCTTGGGATCAGCCTTCTTTTCGGACAACAGCAGACAATGCGAATCGCATCCGTTTCCATTATGGGAAACGAAACCGCTTCCGACAGGATCATTAAATTATCCATGGGACTGATCGAGGGGTCCGAGGTTACCTCCACCGATATTCAAAACGGTATTAAGAAATTATATAATCTGCGTTTATTCTCCGATATCAACGTATTGGCAACGGAGGAAACCGATGCCGGTATTCATGTCGTTATCCAGGTCGCTGAATATCCAAGGATGAACGAGATCAATTTCGAAGGTAATAAAAAATACAAGGACGAACGCCTGAAGGAAGAGATCGTGCTTTTGCGCGGCCAGGTCTTTACACCCCACTTGATCAATAAAGCCAAGATCGCCATTGAGAACAAATACAAAGAAGCCGGATATTATAATGTCGCGGTGGATGTGATCGCCGAGCCGTCGGAAACCAATGAAGAGAGGGTCGATATTACCTTTATTATCGAAGAAGGCCAGCGCGTTTTTATTGATGAGATCGTTTTTAATACTCAGGAAGAGCTTTTCAAACCCGGACGTCTTCGCTGGCAAATGAAAGATATCAAACAACGCGATTGGTATACTTTTTTCAGACCCGCTAAATACGATCCCGACAAATTCGTGGACGACAAGAACAACCTTCTTCAGTTCTACAGAGATCAGGGATACCGCGATGCCCATGTAACCGGGGACAGTATCGCCATTGATTCCACCGGGAAAAAGATGACCCTCTATATTAATGTGGACGAAGGCCCCCAATATGTCTATAGAAATATTTCCATTGAAGGTGCTGAAGTGTATCCAACAGATTTTTTCATGGCAAACCTTAAGCTTGCTGGCATAAAAAAAGGCGAACCCTATAAAGAAAAATTCTTTGAAATGGCTGTGGATGGAAAGATCCGTTCACTTTATATGGATACGGGGTATCTTTATGCCCAGGTCACTCCGGAGATCACACCCTATGGAGAGGATTCACTGGATATTGTTATTAAAGTGGTTGAAAACCATAAAGTCAAAGTACGCAGGATCAATTTTACAGGCAATTCCAGAACCCGCGAATATGTGATCCGCCGAGAAATGAAATTAATGCCGGGTGATGTCTTCAATCGCGAAAAGCTTATGCGCTCACAACGTGAGATATACATGCTGAATTATTTTGCCGATGTGGTGCCGGATGTGGTGCCTGTCGACGACGAAACCATTGATATTGAAGTCACTGTAGAAGAAAAATCCTCTGACCGCGCCAATGCTTCGATCGGCTACAGCGAATATGACGGTCTAACCGGTTCGGTCGGTGTTGACATCAATAATTTGGGTGGGCGCGGACAACGACTTTCCATTTCTTATCAAAAAAGTATCGGAACCGACTACGTAAGCCTCGGCTTCACAGAACCCTGGTTGATGGGGCGCCCCAATACGGTTGGTTTGAATGTATATTATTCACGACGCGCCTGGGTCGAGGGCAGATCTTATTACTGGGAACCCTATGACCGTGAAATGATCGGTGTAACGGGACATTTCGGACGGCGATTCCGTTGGCCTGATTCCTACTTCAGCGGATCCTGGGCGCTGACCTTTGCTTATAAAAACTATTTTAACGTACGTGATGAAGATTACTTCTTGCAATACAACCCCTCAGGTATCGAAAAGCTTTGGGGTAACAGTTTTACTCAAGTTATTACCAGGGACAGCCGTGACAAACCGGAATTCCCGACCCAGGGATCCAAATTGGTTTGGAATGCCAAGCTCTCCGGAGGTATCTTGGGCGGAAAAGAAGAATTCGTTAAAAATCGTATTTCATTTGAAACCTATACACCCATTGTCGACAAGGTTGTTTTCTATCAGAACTTTGATGTGGGTGTTGTACTGCCCTACGGCAGGTACGGCGTTATCCCCTATAACGAGCTTTTTCACCTTGGCGGTGCAAATGCAATGAGTTATATTACACCTTTGCGAGGATATGAGGATGGCAGTATCGCACCGCCGAACTCATCCTACGAAAGCGGGCAAGCGCTATTGAAATATTCCTGTGAACTGAGAGTGCTCTTGTCGCCCAACCCGACCCTCTATATCCTGGCCTTTGCCGAGGCAGGGAGGATCTGGGACGATATGAGGGATATAAAGATCCCTGAAATGGCAAGGTCAGCCGGTGTTGGCGCCCGTGTTTACATGCCGATGATGGGCATGCTGGGAGTTGATTTCGGCTATGGTTTTGATGAGCTTTACTACTATGGTTCTGAAGGAAAAACCGTTTATAAAAAACCGGGCTGGGAAACCCACTTTGTGTTTGGGATGCCCTTTTAATACTTAAAGGAGACAATGTTGTGAAAAATTGGAAAAAAATATTGATCTTGTTAACCGTCGTTTTGACAGTTGCCGTTGCAGCTGACGAGATGAAGATCGGTTTTATTTATTCTGAACAAATCATGATCGAGTACCAGGAAGCTATCGATGCAATGAAAAAACTTGAAGCCGAAGCTGAAGAACTGGGTAAAGTTTATGAAGAAATGCAGGCAGATTACCAGAAGCTGATCGAGGATTATGAAAAAAGAAAACTCGTTAGCTCGGATGCCTGGAAAAAACAAAAACAAAAAGAGATCATTCAAAAAGAACAACAATTACAAAGCTATCAAATGGAACACTTCGGCCAAACCGGAACCATCTATAAGAAAGAAGAGGAATACCTTGGCCCCGTTCTTGACAAGATCAATGAAACCCTAAAGAAGGTCGGTGAAGATGAAGGCTATTCCTTTGTTTTTGACGCCTCAAAAGGGATGATCGTATTTGCGGATGAAGCTCTGAACCTGACTGAAAAAGTTCTGGAAGAACTGAAAAAATCGCAATAAAACCTTGTCAAAGACAGTATCAAGCCGACAAAAATGTTTTTTTGCTTTTTCGTCGGCTTTTTTGTATTCTGTTAACATGAAGAAAATTCTCATCATATTTATATGCCTTGTTGTTACCGCTTTACTTGGGGCTGATGACATTGAGTATGAAAATATGATAAGAGACCATGCATCTTTCTCCATACCTGTGGACAAAGAACACGTATCTGTCAATCCGGGTTTTGTTTACAGTAACGCAAATCCCGGTTTTCCCATTATCGCGGTGTCCATACCCTTTGCCGGGAATTACTATCTTACGGGAGAAGTGGGTGCGGGCATCGATCAATATGAACCCGGTAACCTGAGCCTGTTTGCAGCGGGTTTCGGACTTTACAATCACGTTGAAAATTTTGATGACCTGTATTTTGACCTTGCCCTATCATACCGGAATCTAAGATCTCTAACTTATAGCACCGATATTCTTTCGCTTGGGTTTATGATCGAACAGTCAATTCGTAATATTTATTTGGGTATCGGGATGGAACTGAAGGTACAGGATTACGAGATCATTGATTCACAGGTATTCCCTGATATAAATGACAGAGTAACCCGTTTTATAGTCAATGTATGTATGCGCTCACCTCTTGGCAATATTGCAGTCAAAGGAACACCGGAGCAAATTACGGCGGGTGTATCCTGGACATTAACATTGGATAAGTAATATGAAAAAGATCGCCATATTGGGATCGACCGGATCCATCGGCAAGAACACGATCCACATCCTTAAAAACAATCCGGGAAAATTCAAAGCCGAATTCCTTACAGCCTTTTCTCAAGTTGATCTGTTGGTTGAACAGGCAAAAGCACTGATGCCGAAGACAGTTTGCATCGTAGATGAAAGTAAATATAAGGATTTAAAAAAAGCATTGAACGGCCAAGGGATCACATGCTTGGCCGGCGAAGAAGCGCTATATAACCTTGTTCGTCAGTCGGATTATGATCTTGTATTGAATGCTATTGTCGGTGCCGCGGGCATGATGAGCACGATAGAAACGCTGAAAAGAGGCAAAGATATCGCTTTAAGTAACAAAGAAAGCCTTGTCATGGCCGGTGAGTTGATCAACGCTATCTGTGAGAAAACCGGCGCCGGTCTATACCCCGTGGATAGTGAGCATTCTGCAATTTGGCAATGTTTGCAAGGCGAAAAAGCGGAAGATGTAGAAAAATTGATCCTTACCGGCTCCGGCGGACCATTTCTAAAACGCGATATTCATACCTTTAACACCATAACTCCGGACGAAGCCCTTAAACACCCCAATTGGAGCATGGGCAGCAAGATCACTATTGATTCGGCCACAATGTTCAATAAGGGTTTGGAATTGATCGAGGCCTGTCATCTGTTCCACTTACCGGAATCAAAGATCGATATTCTCATTCATCCGGGTTCTATCGTTCACAGCATGGTGCAGTTTCGCGATGGTTCGGTAAAAGCCCAATTGGGTGTTCCGGATATGAAAGTCCCCATACAGTATGCACTGGCTTATCCCGAGCACCTGCCAAGCGATTGGCCCAGGCTTGATCTTGCACAGCTCGGCACATTGCATTTTGAAGGACCCGACACGAAACGGTTTCCGTCATTACGGATTGCCCGGGAGGCATTGCAAGCGGGTGGTACTTTTCCTGCCGTTATGAACATGGCCAATGAAAAGGCCGTTCGAGACTTTCTGGCCCGCAAGATATCATTTACCGATATATTCAAACACGTAGAAAAGGCTCTGGCTGAACATACCGGCCTAGATCCTATGTCAGTGGATGATCTGCTTTCGTTGATGTAGTTGATGGGTTGATAAGTTGATGGGTTGATAAGTTGATGTGTTGCGGGTATAAATTCATTTTCCTATTTCTCTGAACATGTAACAAAAAACATGTCTATAAGTGGACAGATTAACCCAAATGCGATAAAAAAATCATTTCAATTTAAAAATCTTTACTCTATATTAAATAGATTCAATTAAGTAGGGAACAGTTATGAATGAACTCATTGCCGTCGTAGACGACGAAAAAAGTATTCTCGAATTAGCGAGCATCCATTTAAAAAAGTCCGGGTTTCAGGTTGCTACTTTTACCAATGGCAACGAGTACCTGGAATTTATTGAGAACACCACACCCGATGTCACCATTTTGGACCTGATGTTACCTGATATGGATGGCATGGATATGTGCAAAGAATTACGCCGAAAGAGTAAATTTGATAACATGTCCATCATAATTCTCTCAGGTCGAATTGACGAATCAGATACGATCCTGGGCTTAGAGTTGGGCGCCGATGATTATGTGAAAAAACCTTTTTCACCGAAAGAGCTGGCCGTAAGGGTTAAAACCGTTCTACGCAGGAAAGTTGCAGCTCCGGCACAAGAAGAGAACAAGATCAATATTGATAATAAGGTGGTCATAGATATCGACAAATATGAAGTCTTTGTCGATGACAAGCTGATCAACCTGACCCCCACCGAATATCGTATTCTAAAAATGCTGGCCGAAAAGAACGGCAATGTGCTGAAACGTGAAGAGATCCTTTACAATCTCTGGGGCAACGAAAAGATCGTTGTGGACCATACCGTTGACGTGCACATCAAGCATTTACGCGAGAAACTCGGTCCCTATGCAAATCTGGTAAAGAATGTCCGAGGAGTAGGGTATAAACTGGGAATATAAGTCATTATATATCACGACATTATAACCGGGATTTCCCGGTTATTTTTTAAATATGAAAGTAAAATTTACCCATTATTTTACTAATCATAAAATCAATAAAAACATGCAGTAATAGATATTCGATATAAATAAAAAACATTTATTATAAAAAAGCTATTGCATGTTATTTTATTGCATGTATATTCCACCAGATTAAGTATGGTTGTCAAGAAAAACGAAAGACAGTGCAAGGCAATACTATGTCAAAAAAAACATACGAAGTGGGCAAGCGGAAGCAAAGACGAAGAACGTCTAATCGAGCTTTGTTGCCTATTGTGTCTGTTCTTGTATGTGTATTGCTGATCGTGTTCACCGTTAAGAAATAGCGGTGTTTTTCGATAGATAAAGAAATTTCTTTAAAATGGATTAGAAGGAGAAGAACACATGTGGCAGAGGGTTAAAACAGTAGTGGGAAATTCTGACCGAAATATTTCTCGAAGTTATGTTTCGTTCAGGATACTGTTTGCTTTTGTTGCCGTCTTGCTGTTGACGGCTTTTTTGTATGCGAATGAAAACGGAAAGATCAGTGGCCGGGTTATCGACCAGAAGACCGGTGAAGCGCTGATCGGGGCGAATGTGATGTTAAAGGGAACCGTATACGGTTCCGCTACGGACCTGGATGGGAATTATTACATCTCCGGTGTGCCGGTGGGCGTATACAATTTGATGGTTTCATACGTGGGCTATGAAAGCCAGGAGATCCCGGCCGTGTCCGTTGTAGCCAATGACCAAAGCAAGATCAACGTGACACTTGTTTCCGATGTGATGAATTTGGATGAGGTGGTTGTCAATGCCACAGCCAAAGCAAACACGGATATTTTTATTCTGGCCGAACAGATGAAAAGCGATAAGATCCAGGATGGTGTGTCCGCGGACCAGATGTCGCGTGCGGGCGACGGTAACGCTGCCGATGCCGTCAAGCGAATCACGGGTGTTTCATTGCAAGATGGAAAATATGTTTCAGTTCGCGGTTTGAGCGATCGCTATGTTTCAACCGCAATGAACGGTGTACCGGTTCCAAGTCCGGAACCCGAAAAGAAAGCCGTTCCGCTTGACCTGTTTACCACCGGTATTCTTGAAAGCATCACCGCCTATAAAACCTATACACCGGACCTGCCGGGTGTCTTTGCCGGCGGCGCATTGAATATTAAGACAAAAGCCTATCCGGATTCACGTATCTTGAACGCCAAATTCGGATTGAGCGGGAAAAGTTCATTCTTTGGTGCCGAATACATGATGGGCGCTAAGGGCGGTATGGATTATATCGGTTTCGATGATGGTACAAGGGCCGTTTCGGACGAGATCCCAAGCGATAAGATGCTAATGGAGTATTCTCCGCTTCCCGGATATTCATATGACGAATGGAAAGTAAAACTTGGAGACTTTGGAAAAAGTTTCAATACGGGTTTTACGGTCAGACATAACAGGATAGGACAACCTTTGTCGTTTGGCGTGAACTACGGTAACCGATATGTTGTTAATGAAGATTTCGAATATGGCTTCTACACGAACCTGAATTTCGGCAACAGCTATTCTTATAAAGAAGAGCTTTACAAACGCTATGCCGTCGCCAGCGATGAGATCCTTGCCAGAACCGATCTGGTTAATAAAAAAAGCGCATATTCAACCAATTTGAGTCTTAGCGGTTCGACCGGCTTTAAGTATCTTGGTAACCATAAAGTAAAGCTTTATGGTTTGTATACGCACAGCTCAGAGAATTCATTAACATTTGGACAGGGTAAAACACCGAATCTTGATGAAAATGGTATATATATAAAAGAGTATTTTGTAGAAAAAAGTATCCTGAATTTTACCTTGACCGGAGATCATGCATATGACAATTATATCAATTCTCGTCTGGAATGGGCGCTAAATGCCGGATCCTCTTTTTTAAGCGAACCGGATGTTAAAAGTCACAACTACAAATACATTTCGTCCGGCGATTATTATGAGATCGCCCGTTCATCTGCCAAAGCCGGTCAGCGATACTTTACCGAAGGGTATGATCGCAACGCCAACATGGATGCCAACTATAAATTTTCTTTGGATGACAATTTTGGAGACCTTTATAAATTCAAAGTCGGTGGTCGCGTACAATACAAAGACCGTAATTTTGGGAAACGGATTTTTTATCATGAGTATTCCGATGGTGCGTGGCCGGCAAACCTGATACGGGTTGAAGGTAATGATTTCGGAGCTATATTCGATGATGAAAATTTTGTTTCGTCTGAAGACGGAGAAGGTTTGATCCTTTTGGAATCAACCGATGTAGCATCCCGAAATGCCTATCGGGCAACGGAGTTCATAACGGCCGGCTACATGATGGCCGACATCCCCTTGGGTTTCAACCGCTCTTACTTTATGAATAATTTCAGATTTATCGGCGGGTTTAGATACGAATACTATTTTTTGAATTTACTCCCTTATAATCCGGTAACCGGTTCATATTATTTCAGTCCGCTTATTGATAATGGAAACTCAGCCGTACAGGCCAACATATCCGAGCATGAAATTTTACCGAGTTTAAATCTACAATACTCAATGAGTGATGACATGAAACTACGTGTATCGTTCAGCAAAACGGTTGCCAGAGCGGAGTTTCGCGAGATCGCACCCTTTGAATTCCAGCAATTCTACGGCGGTAGCGCCATCGTCGGCTACCCTTACCTGAAAACAACCGATATTTTCAACTACGATCTTCGCTATGAATGGCATCACGGTGCCGGCGAGCTGATCGCGGTCGGCGCTTTTTATAAGAACTTCGTCAATCCGATCGAACTGTCACAGATCGAGACGGCCGATGAATCTTACTTGACTTATCAGAATGCCTTAAATGCGAATACCTACGGTGTCGAGATCGATTTCAGGAACACGCTTCCGATCATTGATCCGCTCAAAGGCAAGATGATGTTCATTTTCAATACAACGATCTCTACATCCGAAGTTCAAGCCGATGACATGATCACCCTGTTCAACGGAGTGCAGATCACGAACAACTCGACAACACTGAATCGACCTCTGCAGGGCCAGTCGGATATTATGGCCAATGCAACGCTTTCATATCAGGATATCAAGGGCTGGAGGGCGGCGCTTGCTTACAATACGTTCAGCAAACGCCTGTCGGCGCTTGGTAGCGGCTCCATTCCCAACGAATACGAACTGCCGTTCCATTCGCTGAATTTTACGCTTAGTAAGAAGATCAACAACATGAAAATTTCTGCAAAGGCAAGTAATCTGCTGAACTCAAAAGTCAGATTCGGTGTTTATGATGTCAACGGTGACTTCCACGCCAGTCGCTCATATAATGTCGGCTTGGGTTATAGTATCAGTATACAATATGTATTTTAATAAACAGTATGTATTCAAATAGAGAGAAACTCAAACAAAAGAAGGAGAGTAAATGAAAAAGACATACTTCGTGATAGCAGCGTTAATGGTAATGTTGCTTGGACTTACCGGTTGTGATTTTGGCTTCGGCGGTGGCGGTGGTCAAGGCAACCCTTGGTCAGGCCAGTATAACGTCGTTCTAGAGGGTAATATTACTAACGACATGACCATTCATGCTGTTGATTCCGTTCTGCTTGCCGGGCAAACATTTGTCAAGGCCGGTGTGACGATCACCATCGAAGCCGGTGCAACCATTGAAGCGCTGCCCGTTGACGATGAAGGGCTTGCACCCTGTTTGGTTATCGAACGCGATGCCACGATCAATGCGGTCGGTACCGCAACAAATCCCATTACCTTCACGTCATACCTGCCTGAAGATATGAGAGATCGCGGTTCATGGGGCGGCTTGATCATCCTCGGTAATGCTCCCATCAACAAAACAGGCGGTGAGGCTTTCGTTGAAGGGTTGGTCGGTGTTCCTTACGGTGGAACGGATCCGGCTGACAACAGCGGTACCCTTAAGTACGTCCGTGTTTGGTACGGCGGTCGTTCGATCGGTCAGGACAATGAGATCAACGGTATCACATTGGCCGGTGTCGGTAACGGAACCACGGTTGAACACTGTGAAGTAGCTTTCAACCTTGATGACGGATTCGAAATGTTCGGCGGTACCGTCGATCTGAAATACTGCTCGGTGCTTTTCGTGGGCGATGACGCTTTCGATACGGACCTCGGTTACCAGGGACGCGGCCAGTATCTTTTCGCCCTGATCGGCGATGAAGACGGCAATCGCGGTTTCGAAATGGACAACGACGGTTCGAACATGGATAAATCACCCCGTTCACAGCCTAAATTCTCAAACGTTACCATTATCGGTTCAGGTGACACATCCGTTGTTGCCGATAACGACCAGGTTCTTCGACTTCGCGAAGGTACCGGCGGTGACTTCCGTAACATGATCATTGTTGATGGCAAGGAATATGGTGTCCGCGTAACGGATGATCCTACATTTACTATCGCTGTTACAACTCCCGGAACCGACGAGAACTATCTGTACTTTTCTTCAAATAACATCGTTTATGATTGTAAAGAAAGTCAGTTCAAAGAAGATTCGACCTGGAATGCGTTCAGCATGGCATGGACAGCTATAGATGAAGATCCCGGTGTCGGCGCTGTTGGGCGTGAAGATGCTGCTGAAGGATCGGTAACTGTTCTTCCGACAGCCGACGGTCCTGCATTCCAGAATGTAGATGCAGTTATCTCGGACGATTTCTTTGAAACCGTTACCTTCAAAGGTGCTTTCGGTACAACTAACTGGTTGGAAGATTGGTCATGGTTGGATGTAAACGGCCGTTTCTAAGCCTCGTCTTAGAAACAATTAATTAAATAAACTGTCACTGCAGTTTTTCTTGAAGAAGAAGCGTTATCCCACGGCGCTTCTTCGCTTTTTAGAAAAACTGCTTTGCCACACAAACAAGGAATATTATATTCAATGTTATATAGGAGTGAGGAATAATGACAATCTATCTCATTATGGTAGTTGTGCTGTTCTTTCTGGCAGCATCGGATCTTATTGTGGGTGTAACGAATGATGCCGTAAATTTCCTGAATTCGGCGCGGGGAGCGAGAGCCGCAAAGAATTGGGTCATTATGATCATTGCATCGGTAGGTGTGTTCATCGGTGCTACCTTTTCCAGCGGAATGATGGAGGTTGCCCGTAAGGGGATCTTTCACCCGCAGGAGTTTTTCTTTTCAGAGATCATGATCATATATTTGGCGGTAATGTTAACGGACGTTATTCTTTTGGATGCATACAATTCATTGGCTCTCCCGACGTCCACCACCGTTTCGATCGTATTCGAATTGCTGGGCGCTGCCGTTGCGGTGACCTTGCTGAAGATCGGGCGCAATCCGCTGGAAACCCTTGCCGATATTCCCAAGTATATTAATTCTGACAGGGCCCTGTTGATCATATCGGGTATTTTGCTCTCGGTGATCATCGCCTTCACGGTGGGAGCGATCGTTCAATTCCTTACCCGACTGCTTTTTACATTCAAATATCAGAAAAACCTCAGTCGTTTCGGTGCGATCTGGGGTGGATTGTGTATTGCGATCATTACCTATTTTATTCTGATCAAAGGCGCCAAAGGTTCGTCTTTTATGACCTCGGATGCCAAGGCGTGGATCCAAGCCCACACTTGGCTGATACTCGGATTGTCATTTGCAGGTTGGACCATCATTATCCAATTGGCAAAATGGCTGTTCAAGGTCAATATTCCAAGAATGGTCATTCTTTTCGGAACCTTTGCACTGGCCTTTGCCTTTGCCGGGAACGATCTGGTTAACTTCATTGGTGTGCCGCTTGCCGGCTTTAAATCATTCCAGATGTTCGCAGCTTCGGGAGCGACCGATCCGACGACTTTTTCGATGGCCCAATTGGCCGGTAAGGTTCAGACAGAAACCTATATGTTGCTGATCGCCGGTGCCATTATGGTGATCACCTTGTGGACATCCAAAAAATCCCGACATGTCTCTAAAACCGAATTGAATATTGCAAACCACGATTCTCAGGATGAACGATTCGGATCGACCGGTTTTTCACGATCGGTTGTCAGAATGGCGGTGAATACTTCCGGGGTTTTGAAAAAAATATTTCCCGAGCGCGTGCGCAATGCTATCAACAATCGCTTTTCACGCCCGGTGACCACAACAGAGAACGAAGCGCAGTCCTTCGACATGATCAGGGCGTCTATGAATCTCACGGTGGCCTCATCGTTAATTGCTTTGGGTACTTCTCTCGGCTTACCCTTGTCGACCACCTATGTGACCTTTATGGTTTCCATGGGAACCACCTTGGCTGATCGCGCCTGGGGACGCGAATCCGCCGTTTATCGCATTACGGGTGTGTTTACCGTGATCGGCGGTTGGTTCCTGACCGCGATCATTGCCTTTACGGCATCTATGATCTTTGCCACCTTGCTTGATCTGGGGGGTATCTACTCCGTTGTAGCTTTATCTGCGTTAGCATTCTTCCTGATGTACCGCACTTTCAGAGCGTTTCGTAAAAAAGAAGCCGAAAATGAAGAAGCGGTCAAAGAAGAAGAGGGCGAAGACATTCTTGAATTATGTAATTCATATACCACCAAGATTCTTGAACTTGTACCTCAAATGTACAATACCATGATAGAGGCGTTGCACAATGAAGACCGCAGGAAGTTGCGTGCATTGAGAAAGGAGGCAAAGGACCTTCTTCTTAAAACTAAGAATCGAAAGAACCATTTTACGGTTCGTCTGCGCGAGATCGATGAGGATTCACTCCAATACGGTCACTTCTATTTGCAAATGCTCCATTATATTCGTGAATTTTCGCGTTCAATGGATGCCATGATCGATGCATGTTACGAACATGTGGAAAACACGCATTTCGGAACAACAAAAATCCAGCATGATGAACTGGTTAAACTGGCCGCGGATATCAATACTATTTATAACACTATCGGCACGATGATCAAAGAACAGAACTTCGAACAAAAAGAAGTCTGCAAAGCGACTCACGAAGAGGTTCTTGAATCCATTGTTGAGCTTCAAAAGAATCAGGTTCGCAGGATAAAGGGTGGAAAAGCACACACGAAGAATTCGGTTCTTTATCTCTCCTTATTATCCGGCTCAAAGGATCTTGTCGTTGATGCTATCAGGGTATTAAAAGTACAAAGCAAGTTCATTGCTGTCGAACAAGAGGGGATCGTTACCGCTCCAAATTCCGACAAATTAACTTGAAATGGACATTACATATTCTTATAATAGGCGTCTATTGTTTTAAGTGAAATTTGGAGGAAGTATGTTAGGAGTTCAACATAACCTGTTCTGGATCGTACCGGGCAGTGCTATCATCGCATTGGCCTTTGCGTGGTTCTTTTTCAAATCGATGATGAAGAATTCTGAAGGAACCCCAAGAATGGCTGAAATTGCCCAGCACGTCAGAAAAGGTGCTATGGCATACCTTAAACAACAATATAAAGTTGTTATCATTGTTTTTATCATATTAACCATCTTGTTCGCCCTGATGGCCTATGTATGGAAAGTACAGAACCCTTGGGTGCCCTTTGCTTTCCTTACGGGCGGTTTTTTCTCGGGTTTGGCAGGTTTCTTTGGCATGAAAACAGCAACTTATGCGTCAGCGCGTACAGCCAATGCCGCCCGCGAATCTTTGAACAGGGGTCTGCAGGTTGCCTTTCGTTCCGGTGCTGTGATGGGACTGGTCGTTGTCGGCCTTGCTCTGCTTGACATCTCTATTTGGTATATCGTGCTAAACGCCTTTGTTGAAGGAATTGATGCCGTACATAAAATGGCGATCATTACGACAACCATGCTGACCTTCGGCATGGGTGCCTCTACACAGGCTCTTTTCGCTCGTGTCGGTGGCGGTATCTATACCAAAGCCGCAGATGTCGGCGCCGATCTGGTCGGTAAAGTTGAAGCCGGTATTCCCGAAGATGATCCACGCAACCCCGCAACCATCGCTGATAACGTTGGTGACAACGTCGGTGATGTCGCCGGCATGGGTGCTGATCTGTATGAATCCTATGCAGGATCAATTCTTGCTACGGCCGCCTTGGGGGCTGCAGCATTTATGGATAACTTCGACATGCAGGTGTCTGCCGTTTTTGCTCCGATGATCATCGGTGCCGTCGGCACACTGCTTTCCATCATCGGGATCTTTGCAGTTCGTACAAAAGAAGACGCTTCACAAAAAACACTTCTCGGTGCTCTTGGCCGGGGAACCAATATAAGCTCGGTTTTGATCATGGGCTTATCTCTGTTGATCCTCTGGGCATTAAAACTCGATAATTATATCGGGGTCTGGTTGTCTATTGTTATCGGATTGATTACCGGATGGCTGATCGGAAAAGAAACCGAATACTTTACATCCGATGCGTATAAACCGACCCGAAACATTGCAAAGCATGCGGAAACGGGTCCCGCCACCGTGATCATCAACGGTATCGGAACCGGTATGCTTTCAACCGCTTTTCCCGTATTGACCATTGTCGTCGGCACCATTCTGGCCTATCTGACGGCAGCCGGTTGGGATTTTGCCAACATGTCCATGGGTCTTTACGGTATTGGAATTGCAGCTGTGGGTATGCTCTCAACCTTGGGTATTACGCTTGCCACCGACGCCTACGGTCCCATCGCGGACAATGCAGGTGGAAACGCTGAAATGTCAGGCCTGGGTGAAGAAGTTCGCAAACGTACAGACGCTTTGGATTCTCTCGGTAACACCACGGCCGCTACCGGAAAAGGGTTTGCTATCGGTTCTGCCGCTTTAACGGCGCTTGCCTTGCTGGCCTCGTATATTGAAGAGATCAAGATCGGTTTGATCCGCATCGGTGAGACCGCGCTCAGTGTCGGAACACAATTCGTCAATACCGATACGGCGTCTCTGTCTGATTTTATGGCGCATTACAATGTGACATTGATGAACCCGAAAGTCTTGATGGGAATGTTCATTGGATCCATGATGGCATTCATGTTTTGCGGATTGACCATGAACGCTGTCGGCCGTGCCGCCGCGGCCATGGTGGACGAGGTTCGTCGCCAGTTCAAAGAGATCAAAGGTATACTAACCGGGAAAGCGGAGCCGGACTATGCTTCCTGTGTCGAGATCTCGACAAAAGGCGCGCAACGAGAAATGCTGCTGCCATCATTACTTGCTATCATCGCGCCGATCGCGACCGGACTTATTTTCGGCGTACCCGGTGTGATGGGTCTGTTGACCGGTGGACTGGCTGCCGGTTTTGTATTGGCGATCTTCATGGCCAATGCCGGCGGTTCCTGGGATAATGCGAAAAAATACATCGAAAGCGGTGCACACGGCGGTAAAGGGTCGGATGCCCATAAAGCTGCGGTTACAGGTGATACCGTCGGAGATCCTTTCAAGGATACATCCGGGCCCAGCTTGAACATCCTGATCAAGCTGATGACCATGGTCGCTATTGTGATGGCCGGTTTGACCGCGAGTTGGTCACTGCTCTAAGACGTAACGTTTTGAATAAATAAAGCCCTGTTCGTTTGGATGGGGCTTTTTTTATAGTTGTGAGTTATGAGTTGTGAGTTGTGAGTAGAAAAGAGGAGTTGGAGTTCGGTATTCAGAGACCGGGGAGAAGATGGGGGGGGGTAGGAGAAAAAGAGAGGGAGAAAAATATGAAATATCGAAATTCTATATTCGATACTTACTTCAAATGTTCTAATGCTCTAATGTTCTATTGTTCTTAAATCAATTGTCTCTTGGAATTTGTCTCTTGCCTCTTGCATATTTGGGGGTCTTTGATTAATATTCAAATCCAAACAGAATAGGACAAACATGCCAATAAACAAAGAATACGTATCTCGCATCAATAAAGTATTTGATCATATTGAATCACATCTGGATGAGGACATGACGCTGGATGAACTGGCAAGGGTTGCCTGTTTTTCAAAATTCCATTTTTCGCGGGTCTTTGCAGCGATGACCGGTGAAACCCTCTTTCAGTTCATTTCTCGAATTCGATTAGAGAAAGCGGCAGCACTCCTGGTAGGGGATATGAATAAAAGCATCACAGATATCGCATTTCAAGTGGGATTTTCGGACATCTCCATTTTTTCACGAAATTTCAAACAATACTTTGGGATATCCGCAGCGGAGTACAGAAAAAACAAACTTAGCAATATAAGTCAAAACGAAAGCAATCACGGTCAAAGAAATGACAGGATCATTCCCTATTATTGTTCTGTAACTCATCAAATGAAATGGAGGACAACGATGAAACTGAACAAAAGTATTGACGTGACAACCCTGCCAAATATGACTGTCGCCTACGTGCGCTACGTTGGACCCTATAAGGGTGACGGTGCATTGTTCGAAAAGCTATTTAATAAGTTATTCGGATGGGCGGGACCCAAAGGATTGCTTGCAAACCCGGATCTAAAGACAATCATTATGTATCATGATGCTCCCGAGATCACCGATGAAGCCAAGCTACGCACAAGCGTTTGCGTTACGGTGCCCGAAGATACAAAAGTTGACGGAGAGATCGGCAAAATGAACATTGAGGGCGGCTTGTATGCTGTTGGTCGTTTTAAGGTCAAAACCGATGAATTTCAATTAGCCTGGGACACCATGTGCGGACAATGGTTGCCTGAGAGCGGGTATCTGCCGGATGACAAACCCTGTTTCGAAATGTATCCCGAAGAAATGAAAGACGGTGTACATACCGTGGATATTTGTGTGCCGGTTAAGGCGATGCCCTAACAAGGCAAAAGGCAAAAGGCAAAAGTAAAAAGTCGAAGACTCATCGAAGTTTTAACGAAGGTGAGGCAAAAGTCGAAGACCCTCCG
>Ga0180430_10002025_pt1 | contig 18939 bp, 21 predicted proteins | sample SS_ome_9_FD_132999 | JGI IMG/M metagenome (GOLD analysis project Ga0180430, IMG submission 132999) | Hypersaline lake sediment archaeal communities from the Salton Sea, California, USA - SS_1_S_2 metaG | ecosystem: Environmental > Aquatic > Non-marine Saline and Alkaline > Hypersaline >... | reverse complement strand
TACCCATCCTGCTGAAGCAGTTGGGCCATGGAATTTGAATCGACTGTATTCTTAGCACAGCCGAGGGAAACCAGATGAAAGGTATTTTTCTTCATGAAGAAATCTCAGGGACTGCCCCTACTCCTCTTCCTGTGTGACAGTGGGCGTAGGCGTTTCACTCGCTTCCGGAGTATCAGAGGGAGTGGGGGTCAACGTGATCGTAGGAGTTGGAGTAGCAACACCTTCTGCGGTGAAAACCCGGTCAATCACCTCTCCATAAAGACCCATCGTTCCCAGATCCCTCTGGTTATAAATCACTTCAACACCAGCTGCGTTACCTGTCAGGACCTCAATACTCAATTCTCCTCCAAACAGTTTAACGCTTCCGGGCAGCAACCTGCCCTCAAAAGCCAGGATATTATCCACAATAACTCTTACCCAGGTGCGCTGCAGGATGATCAGTTGAACCTGTACTTTTTCATTTCCTGTAATGCCCGGCGTGGGGGTCGCCTCTGTGTTTTCGTCAGGGATTCCATCACCTTCAAATGAGGGTGTGATTCCCACTTCAATTTCACTTAGAGTAGCAATTGGTGCCTCCAAAGTGGCTGTACCTGTTGAAGTTGGGAGTAAAATATCCGACACTCCCGGAATCGTAGCTGTTGCCTGCTCAGCAGATCCACCTGTACCAAAAATCAAAGTCCCTGCCCAAATTGAAATACCGCCGATCAAGATCACTACGCCAACCCATAAAATGGCTGGACTGGCAAGGAACCTCTTGATACTGACCTGTAGCGGCGAAGGTGGTTTTACATTGGGAATCCCTTCCCTGGATTTAGCAAGACGCCTTTGAAGCACTTCTGCATAACTCAACAACAAGGGCTCAGGATCAAGTCCCAGAAATTGGGCATAGTTCTTAACCATACCCTTTCCCTGGACAGTGGAAGGCAATTCTTCTAAATTGCCCTTTTCGATGGCTATCAGATACCTTTCTGGAATGAAGATTTGGTCTTCAACATTGAGTATAGTAAAACCTAACTGCTCTCGCTGAGTTTTCAGGACCGATCCGATCTCTTCCAGGGGATGTTGATCGAGTGGTGGGGTCGGCTCCGGGATACCTGAAGGAGCAGGTTCAGCCGACAGAGCGTCGTTCTGGATCACTGATCTCAACTGAGCCAGAAGCGGTCCAGGGTCAATTTCAAGAACCCTGGCATAAGAACGGACGAAGCCTTTTTGCTGTACCGTGGAGGGCAGGACATCCCAGTTATCTGCTTCGATGGCCAGAAGGTATTTTAGATTTATTTTGGTTAATAGTGAAATTTCTTCCAGAGATATTTCTTTTTCCTCTCTGGCAGTTCTTAAGATCTTTCCAATCGGTCGGTTTTGATCGGGCATATGTCAATACAAAGACCGGCCTGGCCAGCTGTTCCGCTGATCCCAGACCGGTTTTGATATTAAGTAATAAAGAATGTATTAAGCAGTTTCTTCGCCTGCTTCTTCATCATCCTCTTCTGCATCTTCTTCTGCGGTCGGTTCATCGTCAGCGCTGGCCCCTTCTGCTTCTTCTTCTACATCTGATTCAGCAGCTGCTTCCTCTTCCAACTCGGCTTGCTCTTCTTCCAGGAATTCAGCCAGGGCTTCTTCGGCTTTCAAGGCTTCTTTCTCTTCCTCTTCCAGCGCCGATTCGGGGGATTCACCTTCACGGTGAACAATGATCTCGATCTCAGGAATCAGATCAACGGTCAGGCGGACAGCCACTTTGTGCTTTCCGATCATTCTCAGGGGCTGTGATTCGATCTGTTTCGCCAGAACGGTTACTCCAATTTCTTCACTGACAATATCAGCGATCATCTGAGTATTGATTGAGCCATACAGTCGGCGGGTTTCACTGGCTTTTGCTGCAAAGGTAAATGTCTTGCCTTCCAGCTGTTCTGCAACTCCACCCAGTTCTTTATTGACTTTGGCTCGCTTTACTTCACCTTGCTTCTTAATGCGGGGCGCTTGTTTTACAGCACCAGGAGTTGCCAACACAGCCAACCCCTGCGGCATCAAGTAATTGCGGGCGTATCCGGGAGCCACTTTCTTGACTTCTCCGGCTCGACCTAATTTATAGACATCTTCGAGTAATAAGACTTTCATAGTATCTAGCCCTTTCTCCTTATAATGAATAGATTCCATCTTATGCTAAGGGTACAACGCAAAAGACGCCGGAAGATTTTACCAGATGCCCAAAGACCAGTCAATGACTCGACTCGATGGCGGTGGGGAATTTTAGATATTCAGATTCGGGAACGAGAAAAGACCACCCAGATAACCAGGCCAATTATCACGGCCAGCAGGGCAAAAAACGCGAACAAGGTTTTCTCTTCGGGACGCTGATCTTCCAGATGCATATCTGGTGGCGTTCCCTCTATTGAAAAATTTGGTCCCCCAAACCAGGTATAGAGAATCCCACCTATCAAACCGCCGATATGACCCATATTGTCGATACCCGGGATCATGAAGCCTATCACCAAGTTGCCTACTGCCACCTGGATGATCTGACGCAAAGCTACTTTGAATTGATCTCCGAACAAATTCCTGTGCTGGTAGATGAATATTCCCTCTGCTCCCAGCAAGCCAAAAATCGCCGTGGAGGACCCCAGAGATGGTGCATTAGTAAAGATAAAAGAGAAAAGATTGCCCATAATTCCTGCGATGAAAAATAACGCCAGGAATCGGAACGTTCCAAAAAACCGTTCCACCCGTTTGCCAAGGATATTCAGGGCATACAGGTTAAAACCCAGGTGAATGATCGATCCATGAAGGAAAATTGGTGTCACAAGACGCCAGTACTCTCCAGCGATGATCAGCTCATTGGATTTCATCCCGTAGATCGCCAACAGGTCATACCCAAATATTAGTTCAGTTAGCAGCTGCAGGGCATAAAACACACCCATAACGATCAGCAAAGAGATCGTGATATACGGCTTCCTGTCCGGGAGTTGGATTCTCACTCGCTGGCCCGCAGGATCCGGAACCGCATCGGCATTTCCCTCATCCTGATCAAGGGTTCCGGTTGGATTTGTCAAATCTTTCTTGAGAACTGCCCGCCTCAAATGGATTGGGCCCCCTTGATTAGCGCTGATATAAGGCAAGTTGATTTCCACTTCCGGATTATTTTCCAGTTCTAACAAAGCCCGATCTACTGCCTCAGAGATACGTTCCAGGGCAACGGGGTCTTTTGACAGATCCAGCCTGTATTGACGTTCAAAATCAGCTAAGATTTTGGAAATTAGATTAGATTTAGGTGTGTCCATGTTATGTGAACGATTAAAGGGTTCTGATTCATAAATTTACGACGCGCTGATGGACGCGGTGCTGTTCTGCTTTGATAATCGCTTCGATCATATCCACTGCCTCTGAGAGCTCTTCATCCTTATTGACAACAATATAATCGAACAGACCAATCTTGTTATACTCCTGTCGCGTGGTGGCGATTCTCAAGTTCAGGCTCTCGGTATCCTCAGTATTCCTGTTCGTCAAACGATTGATGAGCTCATCTTCGTTTTGTGGTGTCAGGAAGATCAACAGCGCGTCTTTGGCTAATTTTCTTACCGTTTCTGCGCCCTGGACATCAACACGCATGATCACATTTTTCCCACTCGCTAACGCTTGACGCACCTGGGACTTGGGGATACCTTTATAATCCTGGTACACCACCGCATATTCCAGAAGTTCTCCCTCATCGATCATCCTGGCAAATTCGTCCTGAGACAGGAAGAAATAATCCACGCCATCCTTTTCATCTGGGCGGGCAGCACGAGTAGTGGCTGTGATCACAAAATGGAACGGAAGCCCCCTTGATTTCATCTTCTCCAGAACTGAGTCTTTTCCCACACCTGAAGGACCCGAGATCACAATCAGCAAAGGATTGGGGGGCTGCAAAACAAAAGGGGAGGCGTTTGGATCTGATGTCATAATCAATTTTCCTTATCCGTTATAATTAGGAAAGTAAATATCATGCCTAATTATGAGTATCTTTGTATAGATTGTAACCATAAATTCGAAATATTCCTTTCATATCAGGAATATGGATCTGCATCTGTCAGCTGCCCAGAATGCGGCAAAAGCCATTTAAAGCGAATTATCAAACCTGTTCGTGTGACCCGATCTGATGGTGACCGCCTGGAATCCCTGGCAGACCCTTCCCAATTGGCTGGACTGGACGACGATCCTCAAACACTTGGAAGAATGATGCGTCAAATGAGCCAGGAATTGGGGGAGGACATGGGTGCAGAATTTGATGAAGTAGTAAACCGGCTTGAAAAAGGCCACTCTCCTGAGGAAATCGAGCGTGATATCCCGGACCTTGGTTCAGACGGAGGTGAGGCCCCGGATTTATAAACTGATATCAGTGCTTATTACGTTCTTGAAGATCAATAGCCCCAATCATCCAGATGTTTTTGAAGAACAGACCTGATCTCTTTCTGGACAACCTCGAAGGGCCGATCCGTATCAATAACAACCCATCGTCCAGGATTTGCTTGCACAAGCTCCAAATACCCTTTCCTGACCCGATGATGAAAATCTATATCGTATGAGTCCAGCCGATTAAAACCTCCGGCATCCATTCGCCGCTGCAAGCCAACTTCAGGGGCAAGATCCAGAAGGATGGTCAGGTCCGGGACCAACCCACCTGTGGCATAGTTGATAATACCTTCCAAAGACGCAACTGTATTCTCATGTCCATATCCCTGGTATGCCAGAGTTGAATCCGCATAGCGATCGCTGATCACAATTCCACCATCGGCAAGGTGCGGTTTTATGATCTCATCAACCAGTTGAGCCCGGGCTGCCTGGTACAGGAGTGCCTCAGCGCGATCGATCATTTCTGTGTTCTTAAGATCCAGAAGTGTGGCCCGGATCTGATCGCCAATAGGAGTGCCGCCTGGTTCCCTGGTTCTAAGAATTGGATAACCCGCCTGAATGAACTCATCTGCCAGAATATCCAGTTGGCCAGTTTTACCACTGCCATCCGGTCCTTCAAATGTGATGAATTTTCCTGATTTATTTTCCATGTATATATCAACCATTAAGCTGGGCCAATTATTTTGATTACTGGTTTTCTTCCCGGGAGATCCGCACTCGCCGATTAGGATCTTTGCCATAGGAATGTGATATCAGATTGGCCTGTGTTACCATCTGGTGCTGCAGTCGCCGAATGGAAGAAGAAGCCGGCGGAAGCTCAACCCAGCGTTCTCCACTCAAAACTGCTTGAATAGCTCCTTGAGTTTGTTGAAGAGCCTTCTCATCAGATTTGGAAAGTGTCCCATTCTTCAGATTAAAGATATCTTTTAGCAAGTGCTCCATACGGCTTATGGTATTAGATCGCAGCACATAGATCGGCAATCCCAGCTCTTCAGCTTCAGCGATAGATTTCGGATTATCCCGATAATGATGCTTCAGGGTCACCGCAATCCGGGCATCCCTGATATTTTTCTCGATAGTAACCGGGACATTTAAATTGCGGGCTGCTTTTAACATTCGGTCCCGCGCAACTCCATAGGTGTAGATAGGCAATGACTCCAGATCTTTTTGATCTGGTTTCCATACTTCAGCGCTGAAAGCGAATCCTTCATCCGGGATCGGATCCAATCCAATACTTTGCATCATCGGTTTGATGGGGGTCTTCTTTACAGTGATCTTTCCATCGTCAGCTCGTGATCTTACCTCTGGGACCAGGGGGACATCCCGAAGCAGAGAATCCACTGCCAGCGCCACATCCTGATGAATTGCAACACTGTCCCTGGTCTGTATTTCTACCAAGACATGGAAGGTCGGATTTGAACGCCGTTCCAGGACAGTCTTTTGAGTACCGCGTCTCTTTGCTTCCTCATCAGACAGGGTAACTGATTCTATTCCACCCACCAGATCTGATAGAGTAGGATTGATCAAAAGGTTTTCCAAGGTGTTGCCGTGAGCCGTGCCGATCAACTGGACGCCCCTCTCAGCGATCGTGCGGGCAGCCAGGGCTTCAAGCTCCCTTCCGATCTCGTCAATGACAATCACCTCGGGGTTGTGATTCTCGACCGCTTCGATCATTACCTCATGTTGTTGGGAAGGCTGCGCTACCTGCATTCTGCGGGCTTTACCAATTGCCGGATGGGGAACATCACCATCCCCGGCAATTTCATTGGACGTATCGACAATTACCACACGTTTATTTTCTGCCAGGATCCTGGCTGCTTCTCGCAGCATAGTGGTTTTTCCAACCCCAGGCCGACCAAGGATCAACAGGCTTCTTCCGCTTTCAATCAAATCTTTAACAATATCTGTCGTTCCATACACGGCCCGGCCAACACGGCAGGTAAGGCCAACGATCTTGCCTATTCTATTGCGAATGGCTGCAATCCTGTGCAGTGTACGGGGCAACCCAGCCCGGTTATCTGCGTCGAAGTTCCCGATCCGGTTAACTATATATTTGATATCGCTCTTAGTCACTTCTTCTTTGGAGAGTTCCACTTCCTCATCAACAAATCGTGCTGTAGGCACCCTGCCCAAATCGAGGATGATTTCAATCAGGTCGGCATTCTTTCCCTTATCGGAAATTGCCTCACTGAGGTCAGGAGGAAGAACCTCAAAAAAAGAATCCAGGTTATCAGTTATTCTATGATTTGACATAATCTTAATTCTTGATCTCTGAATTGGAAATCGGCGTTGTGATATCCGGTTGATTTTCGAATCCCTGCACACGGAATGTCTGCTTGGCATTATAGTGGACGGTCAGCCTTTTCACCACAGCCTTTTGCTTCGGTCCCGGTTCTACCCCGATTCTTTCCAATGCTGATGAAAGCTGCTGTTGATAGGAACGAACCCTCAAATATACGTCTCGAGTATCCCTGTACGGAAGATGAAAGAGCAATGCACTCAGATACTCGTCGATCAGATCAATTTCTGGAGACATCAATAAATCTACCAGGATTCCCCGCGGTCCAAATTGGGCTCCCGCATATCCAATCACTTTGCCTGCTTTCCAGCTAATAAAGCCCTGTGTGTCCGGGGAAACCGGTTGGGGTTCTACTCGCAGGATCTGGCTGGGCAGAATTCGCTGATAAAAAGACTCAGCCTGCGCTGTTGTATCTTTCGTGACCGGCACCCAGGCTTTCTTCCCAGTTCCGAAAACAATCCTGCGGGGAAGTTTCCAAATCTGTTGATCGGCATATGGTCGAAATCCTGATTGATAAAGGATATCTTCTTCGCTTGAATTATCAGATACTTCAGCTCTGATCTGAATAGCCCCTCTCTCACCGGCAGCATTCACCAGCTGCGAAATCAGTCTTCCAAAAGCAGGGTGGGGTTTGAAATTAGTTGCCGCCAAGAACACAAGCCGTGCACAAGAACTGCCATTTGCAAGGAAGAATTGACCAACCACGAATGAATTGGTTTCCGAATCTATCAGCTCTATCGCCGTATAGAACCCGCTGGCTGCTGAGATCATAGACAGGAGTGAACTGGAAAACAGGCCGGGGTTGTACACATATTGGAAAGAATTTTCCAAGACCAGCTTCTGATTCTTGAAGCGGGCCAGGGCAGCTAAATCCTTCCAGATGATTTTTCGCGCCATAATCCTCGAATTTTAAGTAGGGTTATTTTGATCCGCTAGCTGGACAAAATAACGATGCACCCGATCGTCATCTGTCAATTCAGGATGAAAGGCCGTAGCTAAGAGACGACCTTGCTGGGCAGCAACAATCCTCCCGTCGGGAAGCGAAGACAACACTTTGCCATTTCCCTCAACAGAAGTGATCAGGGGTGCCCTGATGAAGACTCCATGGAATGGCTTTGATTCAGAAGAAACCAATTCCAGTGCCGGGATATCCAGGCTGGTTTCAAAACTGGCTATCTGTCTGCCATACGCGTTCCGGTCAACAGTAATATCCATCAGCTCCAGCAGTGGCTGGGATCGATGAGCATCTTTCGACAGCAAGATCGCACCAGCACATGTACCCCAGATGGCTTTATTCATTCCAAATTTCTTCAGGGGTTCAAGAAGTCCATAATCAACAGCCAGCTTGCCAATTGTGGTTGATTCGCCCCCGGGGATGATCAATCCATCCAGCCCTTCCAATTGAGCAGGCAGGCGCACTTCAGTTGCTTGCACTCCAAGACGGCTCAGGATATCAATATGTTCTAAAAACGAGCCTTGCAACGCCAAAACACCCACCTTGATCTGGTTATCCTTAATGGGCTGTTGGGCTGCTTGTTTCGCCATATATTATTGAGAGTTGATTTCCTGGATCTACCAACCCCGATCGGCCAGACGTTCGTTGTCCTCGAGATCGGTCACATTACGGCCTACCATGGGTTCGCCCAGATTGCGGCTGACCTCGGCAAGTATCTCTGGATTTTCGAAATGGGCAACTGCTTTGACGATCGCCTCAGCACGTTTGGCTGGATCTCCGGATTTAAAAATACCCGATCCGACAAATACTCCATCCACACCCAGCTGCATCATCAAAGCTGCATCTGCTGGCGTGGCAATACCTCCCGCGGCAAAATTGACCACAGGAAGGCTTCCAAGTTCTCTGGTTTCCAACACGAGTTCATAAGGCGCGCCAATATTCTTGGCGAAAGTCATCAGTTCTTCCTCTGGCATATTGATGAGACGCTTTACATCACCCAGTACTGTGCGCGCATGCCGGACAGCTTCAACAACATCACCTGTTCCCGCTTCTCCCTTGGTGCGGATCATGGCTGCACCTTCTCCAACCCTTCGTAAGGCTTCTCCAAGATTTCTGCATCCACAAACGAACGGGGTTTTGAAAGCGTGCTTATTGATATGATAGGCTTCATCTGCCGGGGTTAGAACCTCGGATTCGTCAATATAATCGACTTCCAAAGCTTCAAGGATCTGGGCTTCCACGAAGTGTCCGATCCTGGCCTTGGCCATCACCGGGATGGAAACAGTGTCCATGATCTGAATGATCAGCTCGGGATCACTCATGCGGGCAACACCACCATCTGCGCGGATATCTGCCGGGACCCGTTCCAGGGCCATAACAGCAACCGCGCCAGCGTCTTCTGCGATCTTGGCATGCTCGGCGGTCACAACGTCCATGATCACGCCACCTTTCAGCATTTGCGCCAAACCTTTTTTTGTTTTGAAGGTACTAACTTGAGATTCCATTTGCATCAACCTCCTACCTGAAAGTCCACCTGTGTATCCATAATAAAAAGCCTTCCAGTGTGAACCTAAAATCCGTGCCAAAACCCATCCAAAGGCTTTCCTTATAGGATGGATCCGGTATTTTTACTGCATTTTGATTCTACCACGCGCGATAATGGCAAGCAAATTCTCATGGTTTGTTATCTGGTGAAACCAGCGTGTCTAAATCAGATTGAATCAAGTGTAGAGAACAACTCTTCGGGATTCCGAACGAATTGGGTTTTTAGCGGGTTATAGGTGAAAGAATAGTAGGTTAACGTGGGATTACGTTTAACCGAATCGCTGTCCGAATATTGCCGTCAATTTCCACATCAACAAATTCGGGAATACTGACAACATCATATCCGTCCTCCGCCAGGTAATTGCGCGCCAAAGCCAGAGCCTTAACTGCCTGATTAACAGCACTGGCTCCTATAGCTTGTACATTTACAAACTGCCGCTCTCGAAAAATACCTGCTATTGCCCCCGCTACGGCTGAGGTTCGGGATGTCGCTGATACCTTGATGATATCCACATTGTCGGTGCCCATGACTTGCTCCCTGGGTAAGACGTTGGCCGGTCACACATCAAGAATGTTCTATTTCATTGTACAAAATGCCAACTAATAAATCAAGAAGGGCTTCGATTCGTCCCTATGCGCAATGTAACATCAGTCACAGACTCACTTTGCAGCCTGGTGTACAATTACAACACGCAAACACAAGGAAAGATATTCCCTATTTTTGTTCTCTCAGGATGGTGAAACGTGGTTAATGAACTGGTTTACATAGAAAATCTAGAAGATCTGGTGGATGACTTCCCCCCAGACAGCATCCTCAGCCGAACAGTTTATCAAGACAAGTCCATAAAAACGATCTTGTTTGGTTTTCAGCCCGGCCAGGAACTATCTGAACACACCGCCGCCGTCCCGGCTGTGCTTCATTTCATCGAAGGAGAAGCTGACCTAACCCTCGGCGACGAATCTTCAAATGCCCGGGCGGGAACCTGGATCCATTTACCTCCAGACCTTCCTCATAGCGTTCTTGCTAGATCCAGAGTCCTGATGTTGCTGACCCTGACACTTTAGGAGTTTTATTTATGAAAATGCTGGCCATAATTTCAGGCGAATACGGAATTCGACACGTAGAGAATATCAAGGCAAACGGCCCTGATACCTGGGAAATCAACACCTGGCAGACACCCCCTGTATTTCCTCCCTTCATCGATGATCCTGAAAATTTTCTGCCTGACGAGATGCCCCATTGCGATCTGATCCTGTCCTTTGCCGAGCATAAAGGAGCGGCCGAACTGCTCCCCGATATCGCCAAGAGAACCGGGGCCAGCGCGGTCCTGGTTGCGGTGGATGATGAAGCCTGGCTGCCCAGAGGCCTGGATAAACAGCTGCAGGGGTGGCTGAAAGAGATGGGCGTCGCGTGTGCCACACCCAAGCCTCTCTGCTCCTTGACTGAAACAGAATACGGCGTGACCCGTCATGAGATGGCCAGTTATGATAGCCCTTTGATTGCTGAGTTTGCTCGCTACTTTGGAAAACCAGAGCTCGATCTGGAAATTGACCCCGAGACCGCAACGATCACATCCGCCGCAGTAAAACGAGATGCCGTTTGCGGCTGCGCTCATTTCGTGGCTGAGGAGTTGGTTGGGTTATCGGTCAACGAGGCCGAAGAAAAAGCCGGCCTATTACACCATCACTATCCCTGCCTGGCCAGTATGGTCAAACTGCCGCATTTCAATCATGACACCTTGATGCATGTCTCTGGCCAATTATTGAAAGACAATATCGGTGAACAAGTGAAACCGTACAAAACTGTGCGGCAGTTCAAACCAGGCAAATATTCCGATTGATCTTGCGTCATCCATAAAAAAAGGGATGGGCTGATCAGTCCATCCCTCTTGCTTTTTGTTTGGGTATATCATTTCCCTTTTACAGCTAAATGCTTCAGCAGTTCATGATCTGTGATCCTGAATTCTGTTCGGTTGATCTGGATCGCTCCCCGGTCCGCAAAATGATACAAATGGCGGCAAACCATCTCTCTGGTAGAACCGATCCGAGCCGCCATGTCATCCAGGGTCAAATCCCTTGACATCGTATCTCCCTGCTGATCATCGAACTGGTCCAGGAGCAGGTGCGCCAAACGGCCCGCCACGGGTTGAAAAGCCAAATCTTCCAGGATCCTGCTGGCCCGCATCATGCGCTCAGCCATCAACTGCGTCAAGCCCCAGGTGAACTGGCCATTTTCAATCATATAGGGTTCAAGTTTCTCGCGGTGCCAGAGCCTGAGGCGGGTCTCCTGGTTAGCGACCAGGGCTACCGGCATGCCAACTCCCTCTTTAAAGAAACCCACCCCCCAGAATAATTCGCCCTCTTCCAAAGTGATGACCACCAGGCTCCTGCCCTCAGCAGATTCCTTGAGAGCCGTCACCTGTCCTTTTTCCACCATAAATAAATAGGGCCAATCCGAGCCATAATGGGTGATCCACTGATCCTTTGGGTAGGTCTTTTCAATGCCGTTAGCCAGGAATCTGTCCTGATCTTCCCGGGAAATTTTAGAGAACAAGGGGTGATCGGATAAGGTTAATTTCGCCATTAGCTTTCTCCGGTATGTTTCCTCGAAATCATAAGTGGATGCTAATCTTTCAGTGAGAAATGAATCCTATTGACCTTTAAGATATGGCGCTGAAAAGCATAAGCCAAGATAACCTGTCATCCACTATTTTTTTATTATATAGGAAGGGGTAAGCGGGACAACTGTCACTCATCACTAATTGAAATTCATTTTCCGTTTGCCTAAAAGCAAAGATTATGTTTGTTGAATTAGTTAAAATAATCACAATAAGCCTTTGAAATCTCTATTCATATCCTTTATTCACGGAGGCAAACCATGCAAGAAACCCCCCAGAAAAACCGAACCATCATGTCTGTCATCGCGGTCGTTATCGGCCTGCTGATGGCCTATCTGATCCCATTCATAGTACAAATATCGTTGGAACGAGTTCTCGTGAACCTGATGTCCCATATTGACGCAGGGAATCCGACCTTCACCAGTGGGCTCAAGTTATTTGATTTCTTCTACCCCGTTTGGCGAGCCTTCATCTTTGTAGCTGGCGCAGCTTTGATCATCATCTCAGGTGAGATCAAGAAAGGCAAAGAATGGACTTATCCCTTGGCAATGACATTATTTGCATTGCCTTCCATCGGCGGCATGTTCATGTTCCTGCCATATGTCAGCTTTGTGGATGGATTTCCGCTTCCGATGACCATCTCCTGGATTGGCCTGGCTGGATATTTCAGTTTCATATTCCTCCGAAAAGCAGAGCTCTCAGTAAATTTATCTCGATTTGGCGCCCTGACTTTTCTGGGCATGCTCTGCACCCATGCATTTACGATCGGTGTTGGTGCCCAGCGCACCATGTGGACCCGACCGATGCACCCACTTTATAAAGATTTCACATGGTGGCTGTTCAATTGGGTTGGAGAAGCGAACTGGGTAGCAGTAATTCTGCTCTTCAGCGCCATACCCCTGCTCGCAGTTGGAAAAAAGAAGGGTTGGTGGTTTGCAGTGACAGGCGCCATTTCCATTTTGATGATCAATATCCCCACCCAATTCTTCCGGACAAAAACTCTGGACTACCTCTACGGCGCAATCCTGGCTGCTGGTGTCCTGGTCTTCATGTTCGTGCCTTATTTCAAGAAACGTTTACTGGGTGAAGAATAATTGAAGTCGATCCACCTGGCAAACAGAAGAAGGAGAATTAAATGAAAGTACTTCGTGATAATCAAAAAATTGGGGCCGGCCTGGCCGTTATTGGAATTCTAGTTGGTTTCCTGGCCATGGTCTTGATCGCCGATATTTATATCCCAGTCGTAGAAGGGAAGATAGCGGAGGGTAGGCCGGACGAAGCTATTACTGTCCGGATCGTATACGCCCTGATGGGTTGGATCGGTATGGGAGGTGGAGCGATTTGGGGAGTTTCCTTATTTGGGTTCTTGAAAGAAGAAGATTGGGCCTGGCGGCTCGGTGTATGTGCTGCGACCCTGCAAATTCTTTCCGGATTCTTCCCCATGATTCCCGCTGGCAGCATCAACATGTTTTCCCCAACCCTATTTGTAGCTTTGACAGCCTTTGTGCTTTGGTTTGGAATGATGTGGATTGGCGGTGTAAAAGGAAAAATCGTCACCCTGGCATTTTTCACGGGTATGGCCTATGTAATGACCTTCATTGATGGTGTTGGGAGTATCTCCCGCTATCAAACGGTCAAACTTCCATTTACAGTTGGGATGTATACTATGGGTCAGATGGTTTGCTGGATAGCAGCGGCCGCCTGGGTTGTATTTATCGTTTACCTGGTAAGCGGAAATCCCCGCACCATACCAACTGGCATTCTGGCTGCAGGCCTTTCGATCTACGGCGGCCTCCCCGTTGGGATCACCGACGTCGCCCGCTTGGGAAGATTTTCCATGTTCCTTCCCGGTCCAGTACTCAGTGCGATTATTCTGGTGGTCATCCTGCTTCCAGGCCCCAACAAAATGATCACTGACTGGATTGCTGAAAAGAAGGCTGCTTAAAATGAAAATCAAAACGGAGCCGTTTGGCTCCGTTTTTTTCTCTCTCAACTCATTCTGTTCCTGCTGCAGTCATCACCACTTCAGGTATGGATCAAATCCCAAACCTGCGGGGTAAATAAATAGAGTGGTTTTGCCGGAAAGAACAGGGAATATTAACCTCTTATCCCTCAGATTATGCCGCTAATCCCGATCTGGATATTGATAAACAAGTTAAAGCTGCTGTGTTTATTCTAGTTACTTTTTCCAATCGCTGATCTAAATCCTTTCTTCGTCATTTTGACGATCCACTGCCAATGCAGAGGAATGTGCAGCAGCGCCAGGGCTATGATAGCTACGCTGGACCAGGTATGAATTCCATCCCAGATATGGCATTCGAAGAAGATAATCACTTCATAGAAAAGATTTTCCCCCCATATTTCCTCCTAGTAGCAGGAATAAAAAATAAATTCCTGAAAGAACAGCATTCTATCCAGAAATTAACAAGGACATATCCAGGATGATGTTATTCCTCGTTTGGATAGATAATAGTTTTATATTCGACTATGACATTATTCTTCCTCAGTATTTGAAACGATTAATAAAAGGAATTTCTGATAATTAGCGAATGATACTCCTGGAAAATGTGGATATTTTAAAGGGATTCTGAATTAATTATTATGACCACCTCAATGCAATGATCCAGGAATAACAGCCTGGGAGCCTTTGTAACTTAAATCACAGAAGTTTTTGCCCTTCTTTGTGATAATAATGAAAGAGCTTGATAACCAGAAATTATCCATGTTTTATAAAGGAGAAAAAATGTTGAAATTCGACCTGATGTTAAACCTAGACGGTTTGGTCCTTCTTTTAACGGGTTTAACAGCTATTTATTTATTGATGCATTTCTATAAGCGGTACCAGAAGGAAAAAGGCCTCTACGATGTTTATTACATGCTTGGCTTTACCGTCCTTTTGGTCTCCGGCCTGCTGTTGATCTTCTTTGGCTGGGGCATCCTCGCCTCTCCGTATGTGCTCACGGTCGCTACTTTGATTCCCCTTGGCATTTCCATGGGTCTGATGAACCAGTTCCAACCCGAGTACAAGAAAGCCTATTCCTGGTTTGCCCTGGTTGGCTTGCTGGCCATAGCAGTGACCAGCATCGGCGAAATGTCATTGAAGAGCATAACAGTTCCAGTTTTCCACGGTGTAGCCGGCCTGATCATCTTTGGATTGCCAATCTTCAAATGTGTTGTGAAAAAGGATGCCAAGAAAGGCTTTGGCATGGTAGGCATCGGCGGCGCCTTGATCGGCATCGGTGGGATTGCTCTAGCATTCTTGAACGCAGGCAACCCGCTATTCGGCATCTTCACAGCTGACTTAATCTTCATGATCCTGGCACCACTGCTGTTCTTGATGACCCTGGCTTTCACATTTGGGTTCAGAAAGGATATCGGCTCAGAAAAATAAATTCATCTGGATTTGCCTTTTAATAATGTCTCAGACAGCGCGCTGTGGTATGTTTATTTCACAATGCGCTGTTTTGCTAGAACACAATATTTAATGGGAGTTTGATTAATGGAGGCACTAAAAAAACGTTTCATTTATCTTTTCACTTCGACGCGCGGATTGGCTCTGGTAGGCATCGCTGCCGTCGCCCTGGTCACAGCAATCTGGGGGACGCTTTCTGGCCCAATGGTCGAGTGGGGAGTAAAGGATATTACAGTCAAATTATTGGGGTTGGATTTAGTCCAGGCTGAGCGAGAAGGCCGGATCATCATGCTGTATCACACAATCGCCATGACTGTGGTCGCGATTGAAGTTTACTTCATCACGGAAATTATAAATATCAAACACCACCAGCGCGTGACGATCAATGCCACCATCACAGTTGGTTATCTCACCTCTCTGATCTTTGGTCTGATCTTCGGTTATTTTGGGCATAATTATGTTTTCCACGGCCTGTTCCTGGTTGGCCAGACCCTGGTCTTTTTTGCCGGCATCTTATTATGCGCAGCTCTTTGGCCCTGGAAAAAAGAATACCTGCTTCCCGCCGATTCCGAAAAATCAAAAACCAAAAAGGGTGTGGACCTGGAACGGGTTGCCTTTTTTGTCATGGCAGCTTGCACACTGATCTCTGCGACTTTTGGCGCGGTCACCGGCTCATACTGGAGCAATGGTCACGAAACATTCCTGGCTGAGGACTTGATCCGCATACCAGAAAAAACCATACTCCAACGGGCAATTATCGGTCACCTGCACATCATGGTTACGCTTGTTGCGGTTGCCATCACTCTGATCGTTGGCAAGTGGAACGACTTTAAAGGGACAATTCATAAAATCGCCATGCCGTTGATGATCGTTGGTACGGTCATCACTACTGTCGGTGCCCTATCAGTGACCTGGTTGGAATGGGCTCACACCATCATTTATGGCGGATCTTCATTGATCCTTCTGGCTGGCCTGGCTTATGTGATCTTCACCTGGGACAAATTCATCAAGGAAGGAACGGCTGATATTGAAAAGCCCAACATCTTCCACAAGCTCAAAGCTCTGGTTGCGGACCCTCTCAGGTTTGGTTCTGGATGGCAGATGGTTTTCATGAATTTCACCGTCAGCTTTGTTGGTCTTTTCATGGCTGCAAAACTTGACGAGATCTTCCGGGTCTGGCCGCATCGGGAAGAGAGAATCACATTGACTGGCCACTGGCACATTCTCTCCGGATTGATCGCGACTATCATCCTGTTCTATTTTGCCGATCTTTCTGGCATTAAGGGGAAAGCCCGCAAATGGTTCGGCTGGATAATAATTATCGGCTCTGATCTGGCTTTTGGTTCAGTGACCGTATTCTCTATGAAACGGTTATTCGTTGAGAAATCTGCCCAGCAATCCGTAGTAAATACAACCATGCTGCTAACTGATATCGGTTTGGCAGCGGTGCTGGTTATGCTGGCTATATTCTTGCTCTGGCGCTTGTTTGACCTGTTCAAGAGCAAAGGTTACTGGGCGACAGAACTGACCAATGAGAAAAAAGTATTTGCTCAGGCAGAAATTGAAGAACAAAAACGCAAACTCGAAGAGCTCACTTCTGCCCTTGAGGAGGCATCAGAATGAAACGAATAATCGTTGTAGGGATTCTTCTATTTATAAGTGCTTGCAATGCAGCACCTGATATTTCATCCCAAATCCTTCCTCAAATCATTGAGACCGGCGTGGATTCCAAATCCTGGGCTGTTATCCCGGCGGGGGCATTCCCTTTCGGACAGCATGATCACCCGACCGAAGTAGATTACGATTACCAGATCATGATCACAGATGTCACCAATGAACAATATGCCCTGTTCCTGAATGAGGCTGTCGGGGATCAAACCATCAGGGTCGGCGATGTTGAGATAAAAGAAAGCGAGAACATCTCCATTGTTCATGGTGTCTATGGCCCTTACCCTGGCGACCCGTTTGATGGATATGAACACGAAGAAAAAATAGAAAGGGGCAATAAGCTGCTTTATGATTTCGAGGATGCGGCAGCGCGGATCGAATACACATTCGACAAATTCTCCTCAATTCCTGAATATGCCAATCACCCGGTTACCATGGTGACCTGGTTCGGTGCGAACGCTTACTGTGAATACTACGGATGGCGATTACCTGCTGAAGCAGAGTGGGAAAAAGCCGCCCGGGGAACGGAAGTGAATGAAGATGGACATGGTCTGGCTTTTCCCTGGGGTTATGAAATCGAACGCAACCAGGCCAATTTCTATTCTTCATTTGACTTGTTCGAGAAAATTTATGGCAAATTAGGAAATACTACGCCAGTTGGATTGTATAATGGTGAAACGTATAACGGTTATCAAACCGCAGACCAGGCCAGCCCCTATGGACTGTATGATATGGCCGGAAACGTTTGGCAGTGGACCGGAGATGATTATCCTAAACAGCATTATCGCTATATGCGAGGAGGCAGCTTCTACTCTTATGAAGTCGATCTGCGGGTCTGGAAAAGGGATAGCGCAGGCCCCACTTACCTGGCCCCTGATGTCGGCTTCCGCTGCGTTCAGGATTGATTTGACAGGTCTGATTGGGTAAAATACAGTTCTTTCAAGATGTTTTTCAGGTGAAGATGCAGGCTTTGGTGCAGTAATGAATATATTTAGTTCTAGATTAAGAATAATTAAAAGAAAATACCTTCCGCTGATCAAATCACTTCAGACGGCGTTATTACTCATCACCGGTTTGGCGGGGTATATGAGCGCCCGCTGCCCGGTTCACAACATCCCGACAGTGTTGGGATTAACCGGCAGTTTATTGCTCTCGATCAGCGGGAGCACAGTGCTCAACATGTGGTATGACAGGGACATTGATGCCATCATGCCCCGAACCAGCAAACGGCCGCTGAGCACAGGAGAGACCAAGCCAAAAGAAGCCCTGACCTTCGGTTTGATCATCTCGGCGACCGGTATCGGCTGGGCGCTGCTTCTTGATCCTCTTTATGGAGTAATCGTATTTGCCGGTCTCTTCTTTGATGTGGTGGTTTACACTATCTGGCTTAAGCGGCGCACCGCCTGGTCAATCGTCTGGGGAGGCATCTCTGGCGGCATGCCCGTACTGGCCGGTAGAGTCCTTGGTGCTGGCCAGGTAGATTGGGTCGGGATCACCCTGGCGCTGGGAGTATTATTCTGGATACCTACCCATATCCTCACTTTCAGTATCCGGTACCATGATGATTACCAAAAAGCCAAAGTGCCTACATTCCCAAGCACATACAGTTTTCAAACCACACGCTTGATCATTGCCATTTCAAGTGTCCTTGCCACGATCACTTTTGGAGCGGCTGCTTACGGAGTTGGATTGACCTGGGGATTCTTGAGGCTGTTGGCTGTCCTATCAGCAGGCTTATTCGTTCTGGCAGTTCAGAGCTTGCGATCACCCTCTGAGCGCATAACATTTGGCCTGTTTAAATATGCATCTCTCTACATGTTAAGTGCCATGCTGTTGATGTTCCTGACCGGTTTCTAAAATGAGGAAAATCTCAATACTGGACCGGATTCTTCTGCTGGTGACTGTGCTTCTGGCAGCATACCAGATCAGCTATGGCCTGAATGGCCTGGATCCATTCCCCACCTGGAGCTATACTGTCGGCTTTGGTGTTCTATTGGTTGCCAGCCTGCTGCTGATCATCCTGGGCTTTGAGGGGTTGGAAAGTCACATCGTGGTG
>Ga0180430_10002020_pt1 | contig 18984 bp, 19 predicted proteins | sample SS_ome_9_FD_132999 | JGI IMG/M metagenome (GOLD analysis project Ga0180430, IMG submission 132999) | Hypersaline lake sediment archaeal communities from the Salton Sea, California, USA - SS_1_S_2 metaG | ecosystem: Environmental > Aquatic > Non-marine Saline and Alkaline > Hypersaline >... | reverse complement strand
CCCGGGCACCCCCGATGCCAACCGGGGCTTCATGGACAAGATGATGGAGCAGGGCAAGCTGTTCTTCCGCATGAGCGAGGAGATGTCCCGCAACCTCTCCAGGACGCAGGACTGGAACGATGCACTGAACAGTACCTTCGAAAAGATGCAGGACAGCTTCGCCGCCGGTGCAGAACAATCAGCGGAGGCCACCGAAAAAGGCTTCGGGCAGTGGATGGGTTTCTGGGAGGGCCCCATGGAAAGCTGGCGCAAGGCCGCCGGCAGCCTGCCCCTGAACAGCGACTTTGCGGGTGTGCCCAACCTGTTCGAACAACTGCTCGGCACCCCGGGGCTTGGCTACACGCGTGAAGACGAAGAGCGTTACAAGACTCTCGGCCAGGCCTGGGTTCATTACCAGCATGCCCTGATGACCTACAACCACTTCTTTGCCGATCTGGGCAGCGCCTCCATCCGCTGCATGAAAGAAAAGATCAAGGAGCTGGCCGAGGATGGTAAGAAAATCGAGAGCGGCCGCCAGCTCTACGACATCTGGGTGTCTGCGTGTGAAGAGGAATATGCCAAGCACACCATGACACCGGGCTACGCCAAGGTTCATGGTGAACTGGTCAATGCCCTGATGGCTTTCAAAAAGCAGTGGCGCGAACTGGTTGACAACCGCCTCGGCATGCTGGGCATGCCCACCACCCGGGAAGTCCGCACCCTGCAGACCCGCCTGCAGGAATCACGCCGCGAAACACGCTCCCTGCGCAATGAGATCGAACTGCTGAAGGAGCAGGTGGCCGCACTGCGGACCCCGGTCGCACGTCCCAAGACAAAGGCCCCGGCGAGCAAGTCCGCTGCCAGCAGGAAAACCACGGCGAAAAAAACGACCAAGAAAAAGGTCGCACGCAAGAAAACCGCTGCCAAGTAGGCCGGCCGCTAGAAAGATAGAGGAGAGAGAAAATGGCACCGTTCAATATCCGTCCCGACCAGCTGGCGCAGGAGATGCACGACTACAGCCGTAAACTTGGCAAGGGTGTTCACAACCTGATGAATGCCGGCGAGATTGACGAGGGCGTCACTCCACGCGTTGAGATCTACAAGGAAGACAAGCTGACCCTGTACCGATACGAGGCAGACAAGACGGTCGTGCAAAGCCCAACCCCGCTACTGATCGTGTACGCACTGGTCAACCGTCCGTACATGACGGATATCCAGGAGGACCGTTCAACCATCCGCAACCTGCTGGCGCACGGACAGGACGTTTACCTGATCGACTGGGGATACCCGGATTCCGCCGATCATGCCCTGACCATGGACGATTACATCAATGGGTACATCGACCGTTGCGTGGATGTGATCCGTAAGCGGCACAAAATCGACCAGATCAACATCCTGGGAATCTGCCAGGGCGGTAGCTTCAGCCTTTGCTACACGTCGATGCACCAGGACAAGGTCAAGAACCTGGTCACCATGGTGACCCCGGTCGATTTCAAAACCCCTGACAATATGCTCTCGGCATGGGTACAGAACGTCGATGTGGATCTGCTGGTTGATACGTTGGGTAATATCCCCGGCGAGATGCTCAACTGGACCTTCCTGTCACTCAAGCCCTTCAGCCTGACCGGGCAGAAGTACCTTGGCATGGTCGATGTGCTGCACGACGAGAACAAGCTGAAGAACTTCCTGCGCATGGAAAAATGGATCTTCGACAGCCCCGACCAGGCCGGAGAGACCTTTCGCCAGTTCATCAAGGACTTCTACCAGAACAACGGCTTCCTCGAGGGCGGCGTGACCATCGGTGAGCGTGCGTTGGACCTGAAAAACATCACCTGCCCGGTGCTCAATGTCTACGCGCTGCAGGATCACCTGGTTCCACCGGACGCATCGCGCGCCCTGGAAGGCCGTACCTCGAGCAAGGACTACACCGAGCTGAGTTTTCCCGGCGGCCACATCGGTATCTATGTCAGCGGCAAGGCCCAGGCCCAGGTGACCCCGGCGATCAGCAGCTGGCTGGATGAGCACAGCTGATCTTGGCTTTGATGAGCCCCGATCATCGGGGCTCAGCCAACCGTTCGACCGTTCGAACCTCCCCCGCCAGGCTAGAGATTCGCCCTCCTTCGGGCCTGCTTTTTACTTGAGCTTGGCCCCCTGTATGTTCAAACTTGACGTTCAGCGCCCCCAACCGGAAAGGCGCCCTCAACGTTGTCATGCAGAAACACCCACATCAAGCGCCTTTGACCCCAAAGGGATTCACGCGAAAGCTACTTGGCCTGGTCGTCGCCAGCTGGCTGCTCCCCCCGCTGGTCGGCTTCAGCTTTCTTATCTACCTTCAGCTGCTGTCCACGCAACAGGTGCTGGCGATATTGGCGGCTCCCTGGGAGCCGGCATTTGTCACCGCATGGCTGTTGTTTGCTCTGTTTTATTTCCTGCGCTTTCAGAAGCCATTGAACTTGTACCTGCGTGAGCCTGCCCCATCGGCCTCGCAACAGGAAGAATTCATCGCACGCATACGCCGCTTTCCCATCCACTTCTGGGGCCTGTTCCTATTGTATCTGCTGATGGCACCCAGCAGTGTCATCCTCAGTGCCGAAGCCGCTACTGACTACGTGGCCACAGCGCATGACTGGTTTCGCATCCACCTCGTTGCATTGGTGGTGTCTATCATCGTGGGACTGCCGCTCTTTTTCCGCATGATGGACCTGTTTGGCGAAGTGATCGCGCTGACGCCACTGGAAAGACCCATCGTTTCACTGAAGAGCAAGGTGTTCCTGCTTGGCGCCCTGATGCCGCTGCTGGTCGACACAATGCTGGTGCAATATTTCTGGACACGCACGGGCTATTTCACTTTCGAAACATTCATCGTGTGGCTTTGCCTGGAGGTCCTGGCAATTGCAGGCACACTGGTTTTTCTGCGCAGCCTGCAGCAATCCTATTCACCGCTGGAAAACCTGGTGAACATCAACCGGAATGTCAGGGCGCAAAAAGAATCGAACCACCTGCTGCCCTGCTCAACGGACGAGATGGGCATACTGGCTGGCCGCTACCGCGTCATGCTCAACAACATGTACGCCTATAACCAGGTCCTGAGAACCCATGCGCATCTGCTGGGACACAAACGCATACCTCCCCTGAGTACGGTACTTGAACCCATCCTGGACAGCTGCCAGGTTGCACTAGCTGCCGACAAGACATTCCTGCTGTTACGCGACGCGCAAAAATCAGAATTGGTTGCGGTTGCGCAAACTGACCAGCGCTCTGCTGAATCAGGTCAGTTTCGCCTGAAGCTGCAGGAATCTTCACTCGCCACCTGGATCGTCCATCACAAGAGCCCGCTGGCCATCGAGGATAGCCAACAGGATCCGCGCCTGACGGAATATTTTCGCGATCACTTTGGGATTCGTTCGGCTATCGGCACCCCCCTGCTCTCTGATTCAGAGGCATTGGGTGTGATCCTCTGCACCAACGCCCAGCCCAGGCACTACAGCGACCAGGATCAGCAGATACTCGCCGATATCGCGGTTGAAGCGACTCTCGCGATTACCACGCATCGCTTGCTGCATGAAAGGGAACGTACGCAGCAGTCGCTGCGTATCATGAACCAGCGCAACTCCCTGCTGCTGGAATCAACCAGCGAGGGCATCATCGGCGTCAACAGGGAACTGCGCTGCACCTTTGCCAACCGGGCAGCCGCCAGAATGCTTGGCTATCAACCTGGCGACATGGTCGGCCAGGACGTCTATCCGTTACTGTTCCAGCACCAGCAACCGGCAGACGAGAAAGAGCGGCACAGCGTTCCTCTCTATCAGGCGATACAACGAGCCGCCAGCCAGCACGTCGATAGCGCCACACTTGTCACGAGCGAGGGCGACGAATTGGCAGTGCAATACTCTGCCAATCCGATGTTCGACGAAAACAGCGTGAGCGGTGCCGTAATGATTTTCCGCGACATTACCGAGGCCCAGGTGCTGGCCCGCAAAATGGACTACTTGGCCACCCACGATTCGCTCACAGGCCTACTCAACCGGCGCGAGTTCGAGAACAGGGTCGCCCTTGCGATCGACGATGCCCGAGAGCACCAGCAGACCCATGTCCTGTGCTTCCTGGATATGGATCAGTTCAAAGTGGTGAACGATACGAGCGGGCACCAAGCCGGCGACGAGCTCCTGCGTCAGCTGGCCAACCAGATTCACGCCAATATGCGATCGAGTGACCTGCTTGGACGTCTCGGGGGCGATGAGTTCGGGTTGTTGTTCAACAACTGCCCCGTAGAGGAAGCGATCAACCTGGCCGAAAAACTGCGCCAGCAGATCGAGGATCACCGCTTTGCCTGGAACGGCAAGAGCTTTGCGGTCGGCTGCAGTATCGGCGTCGTGCCTATCAACGAGGAAATCAATTCAGTGGCCGTCGCGATGAGCGCTGCCGACTCCGCCTGCTATGCGGCCAAGGATGCGGGACGCAATTGCGTCTACCTGTATACGCCCGCGGATGAGGACATGGCCCAGCGCCGTAATGAAATAGCCTGGGTATCACGCCTCACCGAGGCCATCGAACGAAATGACTTCGTTCTGCGCTACCAGCCGATCGTTGGCACCACAGCACAAGAGGATAGCTCGACGAGTATAGAAATACTGTTGGCGCTAAAAGACGGTGACGAACTGGTACCACCCGGCGCTTTCATTCCTGCAGCGGAACGCTACAACCTGATGAACCAGATCGACTTCTGGGTGTTGGAGAGCGTCTTCAACTGGTTGCGTGAACACGCACATCGGCTGGACAGCCTCAGCAACTGTTTCATCAACCTGTCGGGGCAGTCTATCGGCTTGGAAAAACTGCGCGATTTCATCCTTGTGCAACTGGCTGACCCGGATATCCCTGCGCACAAGATCTGTTTCGAGATCACTGAAACCGCAGCTGTCGCCAACATGAGCAAGGCCATCGAGTTCATGACCGATCTGAAGCGTTACGGCTGTCAGTTTGCGCTGGACGATTTCGGCAGTGGCATGTCGTCTTTCAGCTATCTGAAGAACCTGCCTCTGAACTATCTGAAGATCGATGGAAACTTCGTTCGCGACATGGTCACCGATCCGGTTGATCGCGCCATGGTACGCTCGATTCATCAGGTCGGGCATGTAATGCACATCCGCACGATTGCGGAGTTTGTTGAAAAACCTGAAATACTCGATGCCTTGCGCGAAATTGGTATTGATTACGCCCAAGGCTTCGGGATTGCTGAACCACGACCGCTGAGCGAATACTTCGATGCGTCTGCAGACAAATCGGTTCCCGCTCTCTGAGTTTTACGATTGCCATTACACGGGTTGATTGTCATGAAGCGCATACCTGTCTGGGACTTACCCACCCGATTGTTCCACTGGCTGCTGGTAGCAACATTCCTGGCCTCCTGGATCAGCCATGAGCTGGGTGAAATCGAGCTGCACTTCTACGCAGGGTACGCCATGCTTGGGCTCCTGCTCTTCCGCTTTTGTTGGGGGTTTGTCGGCTCCAGGCACGCGCGTTTCGGTGATTTTGCGCCAAGCCCCGGCAGCGTTATTGCCTACCTGCGCGGCAGCGGAAGCCCCACGCCGGGACACAACCCCCTCGGCGCCTTGTCAGTCATCACGATCCTGCTACTACTGATGACACAGACCGTGACCGGGCTGCTCAACGCCGATGATGAAGGCAACTTTGGGCCTTACCACGTACTGCTCCCGGAAGGCTGGGGTGATGTCATTGGCACCTGGCATGGCATCCTTTTCGATGCCCTGCTGGTGTTACTGCTGCTGCATGTGCTGGCGATCATCTACTACCAGCTCAAGGGGAAGGCACTGATCGGCGCCATGCTGAGTGGATTCAAGCCATCGGTGGATGGGAAGAGCCCGCCTGTCTCCTTATGGCGGGCCCTTTGGGTCCTTCTGGTTTGCAGCGCAGCCGTTTCCGCATTGCTCTACCTGGCCCCAGAAATCGAAACTGAAGTCTATTTCTGAGGCCGGTGTACGGATCAGCTACCCTGGTATTCCTTTGACTTGAACTTCTTGTGACAGGACTTGCAGGACTTTCCGAGGTCGTTGAGACCGGCCTTCATGGCTTCCGCATCCGCCTTAGCACCAAAGTCTTTCAGTGCCTTTTCAAACTCGCGCATCTTGTCACTGAACTCATCGAATTCCATTTCGACTTCAGGCTTGGCGCGGGTCATCCCTTCGTAAGTGTTCTCACGGTAGCCCCGCAACAGGTTCAGCTGTCCTATCGCGCCCAGTTCCCGACCTCGCAACGCGAACTCCTGCTCATTCCAGTCGATCTTGCCTTTCGCCATCGCATTCATAAAACCAAAGTTATTGGCAATCAACTTCATGGGAGCCTGTCTGAGCTCCTGGGCCTTCTTCACAGGATCATCTTTGGCGAAAGCCGTGCCGAAACCCAGGACAAAGCCCGTCGCCAACAAAGAAACCATCAACTTCTGCAGCATGTTGGATACCTCCCAACTTTTTAGTGAATATTCATGAACATTCGCTTTTTTTCAGACAAAGCGACGTGAGTCAATCTTTAGATTTTCAAGGTTTGGACTGTCCCGCAGTCCCCTTAATCCGCCGCCACCGAACGGTGGATGCGGTCCAGCTCTTTCTGGCCTGATTTTGAACGCAACCATTTGAGGTAATCCTGCACACCGGCGCGTCCGGCCTGCACCAGAAAATCCTGCTGCTCCTCGGTCAGATCAAAATCCGTAAACCCGATGTCTTCCCCGACATCGACGAACACGGTACGAGCCCAATCGTTCTTGTGCAGGTGAGCCTTGTTGGCCACTGCCCGAATAAACGCCGCGAGCGCCCACCCGTACTTGATGATGCTGTCGATCTCCATGGGCTCGCTGGCCCAATCCTTGATATTGAAGTTCAGCTCCCCCGTGGTGTCCAAGCGGAACCCAAGGGTTTCGGTATTGAACCTGAATTCCGGTTCCTTCGCGTAACTGACCCGCAGGCCCTTGTCCGACGAAGAGAGGTAGGCTTCATGGTCAAAAAGGTTGATTGGGAAGTTCCAGGTCAGGCCACCATCGACAATTACGTCCCGCCCTGCCCCCCGCGCACAGGCAAAGAACAGCGGGATACTCATGGAACGACGTACGGCATCATCAATGTGCAACCTGGGGGAATGCTTTTTTTCCGCACTGTAAACTTCCCGCGCCTGCTTCGAGAGGTTGGAACCGACGACATAGAGTTCGGGCAACTGACGCCCTTTTTTCAACAACTTTTTGCGCCAGGCAGCCAGCTCTGCAAAAGTCGGACGCAGGTCCGGACGTGCGACCCCATACTCATCACTGAGCTTGCGCAGTTTGTCGCGCACCAGTTTTCTGATCCAGCGTTTGAACTCGTCACCTTTGTACCAGCCGTATTCGGTCAGCAGCCGGGCCGTGTCGCGGGCAAAGCCCAGGTCATCATCCTGAAACTGCTTGAAATTGGTTTCCTTGAGTATTCGCCCAAGCTCTTCCGGCTGATAGCCAACCGCCAGCAGGCAGGCGGTAATGGCGCCGGCCGACGCACCGCCAACTCGATCGATAGCATTGAAGTCGATCATCTCCTGGGCCGCCAGCTCGGACAGCACGCCCTCGTAGGCGATACCCCATACGCCGCCACCTTCAAAAACAAGATTCTTGATCATTCTTTCCACTCCTTCGGTAAAAAGGCCAACGATAAACGGAGGACTTCAAGTCATCCCCGAAGATACACATCAACCGTCGTTTCAGCCATCTCGATTTCGAATGCCCGGCCAGACTCTCTGGGAGACTTCGTCAACAAAACCTGGCCGCTAGAGACGTGACAATGCTTTCCTGATAGCTTGTGGTTTTGAGTTTTCTGCTGCGTCCAAACCAAATTGCCATTTCATGAATTCCACCAAAACACCGCCACAAGCGGAGATTCTGATCAACACCGGGTGTGCGCACTGCCCGGCGGTACTGGCCGGCCTCTCTGAACTGATCAAACAGGGGCTTATTGGCAAACTGGCCGTCATCAACATTGCCAATCATCCGGAGGCCGCCAGCGAGCGCGGCGCCCGCTCGGTACCCTGGACACGCCTCGGGCCTTTTGTCCTGGAGGGCAAATATACGCCCGGCGAACTCCGTCAATGGGCAGAGCGCGCCGCCAGTGGTGAAGGCATGGCCGAGTATTTCGGTGAATTGCTCGAGAATCAGCAACTCGACAAAGCCTTGGGGCTGGTACGCAACGACCCGGCACAACTTGACACACTCGTGCAGCTGATCGCCGATCTGGAAACCCCCATGGGCGTACGCATCGGGATCGGCGCATTGTTCGAGTCACTGGCCGAAGAGGGCGAGCTTGATGACGCTATCGAAGCGCTGGGACAACTCACCCAGGCTGAAGCGTCCCAGGTACGGGCTGATGCCGCCTACTACCTCGGGTTGAGCCATTCAGACAGCGCACGCCGGTGGCTCGAACCACTCCTGGAGGATGAGAATCACGAAGTGCGGGAAATCGCTGCCGAGGCCTTAGCCGACTGAAGCCCGCAGGCAGGACAGTAACTGGGACAGATGCCGCTGGTTGGCCGCGAAATCGGCCTTACCCACTCTCGAAGAAGCCCGCAGGTGTACTGCAACCCCTTCGGTGGTGGCCTGCCAGCGCACCTCGACATCATCGGTAAAACGCAGCAACATGGTAACGACTTCGGCCTTTACCACGCCTCCTTCCTCGCGCACGTTCCGCCAGCCCAGTGAATGCATACAGGCGCCTACTGTCTCAGGGAACTGGTTTTCTTCGATCCTGAAGACCGGGGTGCGCAACTCTGGATAGGCGTGATCCGGTGCAGTCTGCGCAACGTTCTGGGTCAGGTAGGTTTTCAGGCGCGGCAGCAAACCCGGCTGATCGAACAGCGGCGGACGGTTCAGTAACAGCGCCCCCATCATCAGTAACGCGGGTGCAGCCAACAGGGCCCAAAGCAGGTAATTCATGCGCTTCTGCAGAGGTTTCGCCCGCCATTCTTTGCTTGGTACAAAGCGACATCCGCTCGATGTAACCATGCGTCTTCCGACTCACGTTTGGCCAATTCCGCCACCCCGATCGAGACGGTCATATGGTGCCCGATGTCCTGTGCCGATCGCTCGATCAACTCCCTGAGTTGCTCGCAGATGTGCATGGCATCATTCAGCCCGGTTTCACTCAAAAGGATAACGAACTCGTCCCCACCGAGTCGATAAAGCCCATCGGTCAGACGAATGCGTTCATGAATAGTTTCCGCGAGCTTGATCAACACCTGGTCGCCGCGGCGGGGGCATGTCCCATTTCATCATTGATTTTTTTAAAGAAATCCACATCCAGGATTGCCAGCGACATGTCCCCGCCGCGGCGATCATGCAGCGCGACCGTTTCCCGCAAACGGCTTTGCAGGGCTCGGCGATTACCTACTCCCGTCAAGGCATCACGCGTCGCAAGGCTCGTCAGCAATTCGCGATGATCGATCATCCTTCGGGCGAAAAGGCAGGCGACAATGTTGAGCACCGTCAAAGAGGCGATCACCCGATAGAGATCAATGAATGGCATTTCAGGCGCCAACATGGGCATCATCAGCGCCATCACAGACGCATTGATGACAATCGCCCACCCAATGGGCAGGAAGAAATAGGCGACAGCCATGGCCGGATAAGCCCAGTAGACGATGCTGGCGCCGCCGAAATACATTTCGGCAAGGATGGTTCCCATATAGGCAACCGCGAACAGGATACCGGTGTACTTCAGGTTGTGCGTGTACCAGACATGGATGGCTATGCTCACATTGGTCAGGATGAGGCCACTGACCACGGAGCCCATGACCCACCGCTCGGCCATGAAGTGCATAAAAACAACCGGCAACAAAGCCAGTGTTCCGGTTACACACAGCCCAATCAGCACAATCTCTTCGGTTGTGCGATGCCCGACGTTCTCTGACCGCTTGATATGCTCAAACGGTTTTGCAAGCACTTCAAGAAGCGGCACCAATTGCCTCATTAGCAAGCCCCCAATAGCTGGCCGGTCATGTGTTTGTTACGGTATTGTTGCTATCCGGTCATTATGTATCAAAAGCACCCCTTCCCCTCTTAACTCAAGGCAATCTCGCGAATTTCAATCCGCAAGCCATGACGTTACTTCCTGAATGTCTTGGTAATATGCCTGCAAGACAAGACACCGTATAAGCCGATGCAGACCTCACGTGACGAGCAAATCCGCCAGGCGCATGCTGCCTTTATCTGCCAGGTGGTTGAATTTGCGCAGAACCCGGACGCCAAACCCAAGTTCGATGAACTGATGGCCACCGCCGAGGAAAACGGTTGGCAGGCACTCGCTGCTGCCTTGCGCCAGATCGCTGCCGGTCGGCGGGATATTTCCACGATCCAGGGGCTGGACGAAGAGGACCAGGTTATCGCAGACGCCGTACTCCGTGGCATGCAGGACCCATCCACCCTGCCAGACCCCAACAAAAAGCCGGACGCCACCCTGGCTGCGCCGGGGCTTGCAAGCATGATTCACGCCGCTGCGACAGGCAACATGCAGGCACTGGCGGTCATAGGTCAGATGGCCGAACAGATGAGCCGGGCCGGTGGTGATATGGCGCGCATTGCCGGGGCGATCCGCCCGATGATCAATGGTGAGCGCAACCCGGAAGTACTGGGTAAGAACATGGACCTGCGCGGCCAACAACTGCTGCACAATATCCTCGACGAACTGGGCAAACTGGACCTGCACTGATGAGCAACCCGCGCTTCTTCCTGCTGATTGGTGCCATCAGCGGTTTTTTCACCGTTGCGCTCGGGGCTTTTGGCGCCCATGGCCTCAAGCAGGTTCTCAGCCCCGGCCTGCTGCAGACCTTTAACACCGGTGTGGACTATCAGGGCCTGCACTCGCTGGCGTTGCTTGCCACCGGCTTGTTACTGCGCACAGAAGACCAATCCACATTACGCCTTGCGGGCTGGTGCTTTGCCACCGGCATTCTCGTGTTCAGCGGCAGCCTGTACCTGTTGGCCCTGACCGATGCCCGCTGGCTGGGCGCTGTCACCCCGTTCGGCGGCACCGCCTTCCTTGTTGGCTGGGGTGCCCTGGCCTGGGGCGTCGCACGTCTGCGATGAACCTGCAGGCGCTGCTCAACCGGATCGACAAGAACCGCAAACACCTGGGTAAATGGGCACGGCGCGAGGGCCTGGAGGCCTATCGCCTTTATGATCGTGACATGCCGGAGTTTCCGCTGGCGATCGACCTGTATGGCGAGGCACTGCACGTGCAGGTCTTCGAGCGTAAACGGCCACTGGAGGACGAGCAATTGCTGTTGCTGCGCGATGCGCTGCTCGAGCACTTCGCCCTTTCACCTGAACAATTGGCGATCAAAACGCGCAGACGCCAGCGCGGTCTATCGCAGTACCAAAAGCTGGTCGAATCCGCCCCTTCCTTCACGGTGGCCGAGCGTGGCTATCGCTTTGAGGTGAACCTGCATCGGTACCTCGACACCGGGCTTTTTCTCGACCACCGGGACACCCGTTACCTGATCGGGCAACGTGCGAAGGGGAAATCCTTTCTCAACCTGTTTGCCTACACTGGCAGTTTCACCGTCTACGCGGCTGGCGGAGGCGCCAGGCGGACCGTGACCGTGGATATGTCCAATACCTACCAGGAATGGAGCAAGCGCAACCTGGCCCTCAACGGTTTTGGCGACCCCAGGCGCCACCATTTCGCTCAGTCCGATGTACTGGCCTTTCTGCAGCAGATGCGCGAGGCAAAGGTGCGCTTCGACCTGATCATGCTTGACCCGCCCAGCTTCTCGAATTCCAAGCGTATGCAGGCCACTTTCGACGTACAGCGTGACCAATTCGAGCTGTTGCGTGACACCCTTGACCTGCTGGCGCCGGGCGGGGAACTTTTCTTTTCCAACAACCGCCAGGGCTTTCGCCTGGATGACCAAATCCAAGAGCTGGCACAAGTGGAAGAGATCACCTCGCGCACCGTACCGCAGGACTTCAAACGCCATCAACCGCATCGCTGCTGGCTTTTACGCAGGTCATAGCAGGATGATTGCGATAACCGCATAATGCGTATCCCGGGTCTCCCTGTTGGACAGCATGCGCAAACTTCTGGTCACACTGCTGCAGCTCGCCGCCCTCCCAGCCCTTGCGGGAGTGCAGAGCGAGATGATCTTTTTTCTCCAACCTGATGGACACAACTACCTGATCGAGCGCTCCATTCATTCAAACAGCCCGACCCATCGCTTTCACCTGAAAAAGCGCATCCATCTCGATGACTTTCGTCATATCAGCCCTGCCCGTTTCGAATGGGACGACTCGGACGAGCAGGTCAATTCCCTCATCTTCGAAGCAGGCGGCTTCACCATCATCTACCCGGATCGCTTCGACGACAGCGAATTGCAACAGGGCAACGACGGGGTCCTGCACTACAAGAGCTGGGACGGACAACGCGACGCCAGCGGCCGTTATGGTTACTGGTATGCCCCGGGTCAATTCGACCAGTTCAGCTATACCTGGATCATGCCGGACAACATCAAGCTTGTACGCTACCGAAGCAACCAGGATGGCCGCTGGACCAAACGTAACAATGCGATCAGCTTCTATGCAGAGGACGTCAACAACCTGACCTTCGAGATGAGTTACCGGGTACTGCCGCAAAACACGGCCTCGACACCACGAGAGGCGAAATCAAAAACCGCGAGGCTGCCAATCACCCCATCGCCTGTATCCACCCCGGTTGAAAAACGAGGGCCACCGCGAGCCGTCTGGCCAGGCCGGGATGCGGACAGCGACACGGTCGGCGATGCCGACGATCTTTGCCCGGACACACCGGAGGGCGCACTGACAGACAAGGTAGGCTGCCCCTTGGATACCGACAGGGACGGAGTGGCCGACGGCATTGACCAATGCATTGCCACCCCCGAAGAGACGCCAGTCGATGGCCTGGGTTGCACGCTTGCCCCCAGGTAGACTGCGCTGCCACCTTCATCGCATTAATACGGCATGCGGGTTGTACGGCTTCGCTCGCACTTGATGAAGCCGGCGGATCGGGTGGGGAAGGATCAGACGGCCTGGCCCCAAAACCGTCGCATCAAAGCATCACGACGCGGTTTCGACCCTGTTGCTTGGCCTGGTAGACGGCTTCATCGGCACGTTTGAGCATCTCGCTGAGCGAATCATCCAATTCACGGGTCGCGCCGATGCTCACTGTCAACGGTACCGGTGAGCCGTCCGGGCCTTGCAAATCGATCTCCTCGATCGCAGCACACAGGCCCTGCATGCACTGCAACGGATCCTCCCCCGCCTTCAGGATACGGATACAGACGAACTCCTCGCCCCCAAACCTGGCGATGATGCCGCGTCCTGCGCCGAACTTCTCCAACGTAGAGGCAATCGCAACCAGGGCCTCATCACCTACATCGTGCCCATGGGTGTCATTGATCTTCTTGAAATGATCGGCATCGATCATCGCAATCACGATCTCGTATTTCCCTTGCCTGGCGCTCTCGTAGATTTTCTGCGCGTGTTTGAAGAAATACCGGCGGTTGTACAGGTGCGTCAGGAAATCGCGGTTGGCGGCATCCCATGCCTGGTGGATGTACCGGACCATGTCGAGGTTTTGATCGATACGGCAGTACAACTCCTCCAGCTCGAAGGGCCTGTGAAGGAAATCGTTGGCACCACTCTTGAGAAAACGCGCCAGGATGCCTTTCTCAGCAGCAGAGGAAACACCAATGATCGCCAGCTCCTGCGGACTGCGCACCGTGCGCATCTGCCGCACCATCTCCATGCCATCCATCTTCGGCATGTTGTAGTCGGTAATCACGGCGCGGATTTCGTCGTGCGACTCGAGCATTGCCAAGCCCTGCTCACCATCCGCTGCTTCCACGGTGTGATAGCCGCGGTTATGCAACAGTGAACACAGGTAGGCGCGTTGTGCTGCCGAATCATCGACCACCAGCACGGCATGTTCGCGGTTGGCGCGCATGCGCTCCACAAGGGCTATCGCCGACAAGACGCCTGCCAACTGATTTTTTTCAATGTAATCGGCAATGTTGCGCTTGAAAAGATTCTGGCGCTTTGCGAAGTCAACCGAGCCCGTAAGAATGATCACCGGAATGTCATGCGACTGCACCAGCTCCACCACCTCGCCGTCCGGTGCATCCGGGAGATTGAGGTCGAGGATCGCGACAAAGAAACGTTCCGCACACTGGGCAAGCAACTGTGCTGCGCCTGCCATGTCGACGACCAGCTCACACCGGACATCGGGCAACGCCTCGATATTGCTCTGCAGGAGCGAGGCAATCGCCCGGCTGTCTTCCACCACCAGTACGGTATCGCCCTCTCTCGGAGACAGGTGCGTTTCGTGGAATCTTTCTGCAGGTAGTGTACTGGTGCTCAAAGTCGGCTTCGGTAGGCGACGGTAACCCTTGCATCGGCAGGGCCCGCCAGGCCTTTAATCCGAATTTCGTTCCTGCAGGGCTTTATTGGAGCGCTTGAGAAAAACGCGCATCTCTTTGGCCGCCTGGATGTCGCCCCGCTCTTCAGCTACCGCGATACCCTGTTCGTAGGCATCGGCCGCCACAGCATGCTGGCCTCCTGCGGCCAACACCCTGCCCAGAATCTTCCAGGCCGCTGAGTATTTTGGATCGTGCTGCAGGGCAGCGCGCAGGTGCATCTCGGCATTGGCCAGGTCGTCCGCCTTGAAAAACTCGTTTCCCAGGCTGAACCGCAGCAGTACGTTGTCCTGGCCCTGTTCGTACATCTTCAGCAGGTTATCGAGCATCGTCATGGCCTTTCCTTGTCGGAGATATCCTCAAAATCGCCCCATTCGCGGCGTTTTCAAACCTGCGAATGACAGGGTTTGGACGTGGTGTCCATTCAAGCCGGAAGCGAGGCAAGGCCTGTCATTCCGACCGATCCCCTGGCAACAGATAGGTGGTGCCATGCAGGCCGGCCTTGAGTTCCCGGAACCAACCGTCGCGTTTGGCAGCATCCGCACCGCTCCTGGCCAGCTTGTGACGATACTGCTCCAGCATCTGCTGCGGTTCGAAATGTACGTAACGTAGCAGCTCATCCACGCTGTCGCCCCGCTCGGGGCCCGCCAGGCGGTAACCACCCTGCCTGTCCAGCTGGATATTGACCGCATCGGTATCGCCAAACAGGTTATGCATATCACCGAGAATCTCTTGGTAGGCACCGACCAGAAAAATACCCAGCAGGTAGGGCTGGCCATCCGGTTCGTGCAGCATTAGGGTCGACTCCACCCCGTCCTGGTCCACGTACTGCTCGATACAGCCATCCGAATCACAAGTCAGGTCATGCACCAGCGCGGCCCTTTGCGGGGGCTCGTTCAGGCGATGCAGGGGCAAAAGTGGAAAGACCTGGTCGATCGCCCACACGTCTGGCAGCGACTGGAACAGGGAGAAATTACAAAACACCCGTTCGGCCAGCTTTTCGTTCAGCTCGTCGAGCAGTTCGCGGTGGCGCTTCGAACCCACACGCAGGCGATCGCGCACCTCGGCAGCAATCGCGTACAACAAGTGTTCGGCCTGCGCGCGCTCAGCCAGCCCCACCTCGCCCTGATCGAAGGACAGTTGCACCATGTCGAACAGGTGGCTGGCTTCCTGCCAGGTCAGCAGTGGAGAGTGCTCATCTCGGTTACCGCGCAGCGCGTCCAAGGCTATGAGGAGAGGATGGTCGAGCGAAGACGCTTCGAGCTGGCTGGCGGGTGATTCACGCTCGATTACCTCGGTCACCAGTACCGCGTGGTGTGCGGTCATGGCGCGCCCGGATTCACTGAACACCATCGGTTCTTCCAGGCCCTGCTCGCGGCAACGTTGCTGGATATGTGTCAGCACTTCGCGCGCATAGGCCTGCACACTGTAGTTCATGGAACAGTAGTGGCGACTGGCACTACCCTCGTAGTCCACGCCCAGGCCGCCGCCCACGTCCAGTACGCGCAACGGTGCACCAGCACGCGCCAGCTCGACGTAATAACGCGCCGCCTCGGCCATGCCGCGACCGATGTCGGCAATATCCGGAATCTGCGAACCGATGTGCGAGTGCAGCAGCACCAGGCAGTGCAGATACCCGCTTTTCTTCAAACGTTCGACCAGCCCCAGCAGCTGCGCTGCCGACAGGCCGAACTTGGACTTGGCCCCACCCGAGTTCTGCCATTTGCCGCTGGCCACTGCCGTCAGGCGCACACGTACGCCAAGCAGCGGCTCTATACCCAGGTCATTCGACTCGTGCAGCACCAATTCCAGCTCGGAGGGCTTTTCGATCACGATGTGCACGTCATGCCCGAGTTTGCGCCCGATCAGCGCCAGGCGGATGTATTCCCGATCCTTGTAGCCATTGCACACGATCACGCTGCCCGGCGCGCTGGCCGCCAGCACCGCCATCAGTTCGGGCTTGCTGCCCGCCTCCAGGCCGACGCATGCCGGGCCGGCAGCCACTATCTGCTCGACCACGCTGCGCTGCTGGTTGACCTTGATCGGATAAACGGCACGATAACCGCCCTGGTAATCCAGCTCCTGTGCCGCCGCACTGAAGGCCTCGCACAGGCCACGCACCCGTTCGAGCAATACATCGCTGAAACGCAGCAGCACCGGCCAGCTCAGGCCTGCCGCACGTACGTCCAGGGCAATGCGGTACAGGTCCAGCTCCTCTCCCTCGCGCAGGCGCGGACAAACGCTGACGTGCCCTTCCGGGTTGATGCCGAAGAAACCTTCGCCCCAGTGGCGCACGCCATAGTGTTGCGGAGTGGAATGGATACGTGCTGGCATACCTGGATTCTGCCTGTGCTCTAAACACGGAAAAGACGGATTATCGGGTATTGCCCGGCAAGCGGGCTACCGCTATCTTGCGCGCACTCCATTTGAGGGACCCCACCATGAGCCTCGACAACAACTGGTTCACCGAAATCCACGCCGACATCGGCTCGGCCTTTTCCCTGCAGCTGAAGGAAAAGGTCTTCTCCCAACAGTCAGAGTATCAATTGGTCGAGGTATACGACACGGTCGGCTTCGGCAAATTCATGGTGATCGATGGCTGCACCATGGTGAGCACACGCGAGAACTTCATCTACCATGAGATGCTCACCCACCCGGCCCTGTTCACCCATCCCGACCCCAGGCACGTGGCCATTATCGGTGGCGGCGACTGCGGCACCCTGCGTGAAGTGCTGCGTCACCCCGGCGTGCAGAAGTGTACCCAGATCGATATCGATGAAGTGGTCACAAGGGCTTCCGAACTGCATTTCCCCGAGCTGTGTGAATCGAACAACGACCCGCGCGCCGAACTGCTTTTTGTCGACGGCATTCAGTGGATGCAAGACGCGCCCGGTGGCTCGCTCGACCTTATCATCGTCGACTCGACCGACCCGGTCGGCCCGGGTGAGGTACTGTTCACCCCCAAGTTCTTCCGTGCCTGCCATGACGCCCTGGCGGATGGCGGCCTGATCGTGCAACAGAGTGAATCGCCGCTGGCACACCTGGAGCTGATCCGGCGCATGTACGCGAGCTACCGCGAGGCCGGTTTTAGCGATGTGCAGACCCTGTTTTTCCCGCAGCCGATCTACCCCACCGGCTGGTGGTCGGCGAGCATGGCCTGCAAACAAGGCAGTTTCGACGGCTTCCGCGAGGCGGACGCACGCGCCAAGGACTTCGAAACACGCTACTACAACGCCGACATCCATCGCGCCGCACTGGCGCAACCCGAATTCTTCCGCCGCGCCCTGGTCGATCAGGAATGATCGGCCATCTGCTGTTCAACACCCTGATCGTCGCCGCGGCGGTGATGATCCACTATGAGTTTCTGTACCGGCTGTCGCAGGCGGTCCCGCGGCTCCCCGGTCGACCGCACGCGCGTATCCTGTTTGGCGTTTTCGGTGCATTGATCGCACACGTCATCGAGATCTGGCTGTTTGCCTTCGGCTTCTATTACATGCACCACCATGGCGGCGGCCAGTTAATCGGCAACTTCGATGGCAGCCTGCTGTCCAGCGCCTATTTTTCCTTCACCACTTTCACCACTCTCGGCTTTGGCGATATCGAACCGATAGGCGCCTTGCGCTACCTGACCGGGGTGGAATCACTGACCGGGCTGGTGCTCATCACCTGGTCGGCCTCGTTCCTGTTCTACGAAATGCAGAAATACTGGGGACGTGACTGACCTTCAGGCACGCCGCTGCAGGGTCATAAAGGTGTGGGGGAGCGTGTTCTTTTCATCACACACACCTTCGATACGTTCAATCTCGATCCATTGCGAACGATCAAACTCGGGGAACAAGGTGTCGCCATCAGGCTCCGCGTGCACCTGGGTCAGGTACATCCGCGAGGCCAGCGGAATCGCCTGTGCATACAGATCGGCCCCGCCTACCAACATCAGCTCTTCGGCATCACGGTAGACCGAGAAAGCCTCCTGCAGCGAGTGCACGACCCGCGCGCCCTCTGCCTTGTAACGCGTATCTCGGGTAACCACCAGGTGCGGACGCCCCGGCAGCAGCCCGGGCAATGACTCCCAGGTCTTGCGCCCCATGATCATGGGCTTGCCCATGGTGATCTGCTTGAAATGCTGCAGGTCGGCGGGCAGGCGCCAAGGAAGACGGTTGTCGATGCCAATCACGCGGTTGTCGGCGAGGGCGGCGATGACGGAAAGGTTTGTGACGATCTCGGACATGCCGGGATTGTAACCTGCCGGCAGCTGTTCCCGAGGTCGCAACCGGCTGCAGAGCCTGTCAGGCGGCTTCCTCGTCCGTGCAGAGCTCTTCGCCCGCCTCGATCAACATCTCAACGATGATCTCGATTTCGGCAGGATTCTCCTCTGCCATGGCACGCAAGTCTGCGCATTCGATTTTCAGTTGATCGTGGTTCATCCGGCTGCTCTCCCGACCGCATAAGGTTGCGCATGGTGCGCAGTAGCCCCCATTTGGCCCCTGCAGGCAGGTGGATGCATTGATAATTCGCAATGGACCTGCCCAACCAGTGCCTGGCAACGGCACTGGG
>Ga0180430_10002019_pt1 | contig 18984 bp, 12 predicted proteins | sample SS_ome_9_FD_132999 | JGI IMG/M metagenome (GOLD analysis project Ga0180430, IMG submission 132999) | Hypersaline lake sediment archaeal communities from the Salton Sea, California, USA - SS_1_S_2 metaG | ecosystem: Environmental > Aquatic > Non-marine Saline and Alkaline > Hypersaline >... | reverse complement strand
CCGTGACCGCACAGAGCACGCCAGGGGCGCACCCCTCACCCTCGACCGATGCCGTGACTGTCAGCACCGTCCCCGAAGCCACCCCTCCTTCGATGCTTGCATCATAGGCCAACGTCTCGCCACTGTTCGCCGCCAGGTTCCCGGCCCAAGTCAAGCGACGTGAGCCCGGATCATAGCCCAGTGACCCGGGCAGGGATCCGATAACCGGGTCGACCCCCCTTGGCATGGTGATCGCCACGCTGGCCCCAACGGCCGCCTCCATGGGATTGTGCAGGACCAATGTGTACGCGAGCGAATCGCCGGGACGCGCATAGGCCTCCGAGACGCTCCAGTAGGCGCTATCGCGGAGCGACCGAACGCCCAGCGACTCGGCTGCCACCCCGCTCGAAGCGGTCGTCCCGCCCACCACCAGCAATCGCCCGTCGACCAGCCCACCGGTCGCGCCGACACGGTCCCCAAAGCGCATGGATGGCAGCGATAGCCAGGTGTCAGTCAGCGGATCATATCGCTCGGCAGAACCGTCCCCCTGCCATTCCGAGCCACCACCGGCGGCATACAGATAGCGACCATCACTCGCCAGAAAAAAGCTGTGCCGTCCCGAGGTCATCTCGGCGAGTGACTCCCAGGTCTCGCTGACGGGGTCGAGTTGCCACACGCCGGCCTCTCCCGGCCACCCCCCCAGCCAGTAGATTGCACCATCCAGCACCGCGGCCTGCGCAAAGGAGGATGAACCGGCCTCCAACTCAGGTCCCTCGCGCCAGCTATCGCCATCAATATCATAGACATAGCTGCCGAGCAAGTCTCCATCGAGGATATTGCCGCCAAAGGCATAGATGGCATCGCCATAGGCCACTGCCGTCATCCCGCTCACTGCCTGCGGTAGTGCAGCCAACTCGGACCAGGTTCCAGCGCTTGTATTGAGCGCATAGACCCCGGCAAGCCGCTCCGAACCCTCTCTATCGGGGTCGTACCCACCGATGGCATATACGATGCCGTCTCGCGCCGCGCAGGCCACATTGGCTGCCGCCCTCGGCAAATCGGGTCCGCGCGACCAGGTGCCGGTTTGCGCGTCATAGATCTGCACCGTGGCCTCAGCGTTGCCATCGAGGTCAAAGCCTCCCACCACGTACAGGCGACAGCCGACCACGGCCGATCCCGCCCGATAACGCCCATCTGGCATCGAGTCGCGTTGCACCCAATTGGGCATCGAAACCGCCGTCAACTGCAGCGACGCCTCATCGTCGCCCGCATCGGTGGGAACCAGGCGCACCTCTATGGTGTCGCGCTGGTTGGTTCCTGCAGTCTGCGGAATCTCGACGCGCAGCAGCGCCTCCTTGATGTCGCAGGGCTCGAGATCGTGCCGCGTCCCCAAGAGCTGGCCGCTGTCGGGATCAAGCAACGACGCACGCCAGTCCCCGCTCAGCAGTTCCAGATCATAGCTGGCCGCCACCGAGCCACGATTGACAAGAGAAACCGCATAGTCCAGCGTCGAACCGGGATTGCCGGTCTGCGAGGTTGTCTCGGCAGTAAGGTGGGGTGCCGGCCCCGATGCGCTGGCCGTCAACCAGGTCACCGCCCGATCCAGCACCATCTGTCGGTCGCCGCGCGGTCCCATCCCCTCCAGGCCAAAGGCCAAATAGACTAGCCGACTGGCGCAGGCCGTCACGGAGAGCCCCACGCCCTGACCCCCGGCGGTGCGCCAGGCGATCTCCGCAAGCGCGTCAGCCGGTTCGACGTGGTCCGGAGAAGATTGGTTGTCGGCGCTGTCCGCGGTGTTGGGCTCCAAGATCAGGCCATCAAACACGCCGCCCGGCTTCGCCAAAACGTCGCCCAGTCCGGCGTCCTCGGCCACAAAGCTGGCGTGGAGCAAATCGGCGAGGGAATCCAATTGGCCCTCTTGCTCTGCCCAATAGCCAATGTCCTGCCCACTGATCAACAGGTTGCCGCCCTGCTCGACAAAAGCAGCCAACTCGTCCCAGGCGCTCACAAACCCCGGATGGCTCACGGCCTGGGCCCAGATGACCAGCGAGTAATCCGAGAGTTCGGCCGCACTGGGAACATCGGTCGCCGCGTCGGTAATCGACTGGCTGTCATGCCCGATCAGCAGCTCGTCCAGATCGGCCTGATAGTAGGCCAGAACCGCCCCGCTCGGAGACCAGGCGTCCGCGTCGACCACCAAGATGGGAGCCATCGGCGCCAACTGTAGATTGGCTGTAACGCTGGCGCCCTGCGCCACCACCAGAGAACCGCTCAGCGCCCCTCGATGCCCCGCGCCCAGCGGCATAGCGCGCACAACGTAGGTACCGGTGGGCACGTCGATTGAATAGTTGCCTGCTGCGTCGACCGTCACCACCTGGTTCGTTCCCACCAGCGTGACCTCTGCCGGGACCAGCGCTCCCGTATCGCGCTCTTTGACCTTGCCCGAGATGGTGCCCCCGGCTAGTCGCTCCAACGCGAATGAGAGCTGAGTGGTATAGCCCGCCTCGATCACCAGTCCCTCGATGGTCAGATCCTCATAGCCAAAGGCCGCCACCGAAACGTCATACAGTCCTGCGGCCACGCTGACGCTATAAGCGCCGACCGCGTCCGTCACGGCCTGGGTCTCGCCACCATTCTCCTCGCTCACCAGCCGCAGCACAGCACCGCTAATCGGCAAGCCACTGGCACCATCGGTCACTTGGCCCGCAAAGGATCCGCCCTTGAATATCGTTGAAACCGCCTGATAGGCATCGATGCGACCATACCCATAGTCATTGTCGGGGCCGGATGCGCCAAGATCACGCGCCGTGGCAATGATCGTATCGATCGTCTCGGTAAAGCCGAGCGTATGGTCCGAAGCCTCGTACATCAGAGCGGCGAGACCCGCCACATGCGGCGTGGCCATCGAGGTGCCATTCCAACCACTCTCATAGGCGCCGCCCGCCACCGACGAGCGTATGTTTGAGCCCGGGGCAACCACCTCTGGCTTGATGACACCGCCCCATGGCGATGGGCCACGGCTACTGTAACTCGCGATCCGCTCGTCGATATCGATCGCGCCCACCGCAAAGGCAATATCATAGCTAGCGGGGGCGCCAACCGTCGATGCACTTGGGCCGGCGTTGCCCGAGGCCCAGGCTGAAAAGATGCCCGCGCTGCGCCAAGCCTCTAGGTCGCGCCGAAAACTATCGTCCAAGCCATTGTCGTCGCCCCACGAGTTGCTGACGATATCGGGCGCCAGCGCCGGGTTGGGGTTGTTGCCTTCAAGATCGGTAGGAGCCAGACACCACTGGAAACCGGCGTGGAGCCATTCATCCGTCGAGTCTCCTTGGTCGTCAAAGACCTTGGCCGCGATCCACTGGGCGCCGGGAGCCATGCCGATCTGGTTGCTGCCATCCTCCTCGCGACCGACCAGCGATCCCATAGCATGGGTGCCGTGATCCGACCAGCGCGAGATGTTGGGCGTCTGCGGTCCGGGCTCGCGGGGATAGGTCTCGGTGGGGACGAACCAATGATAGTCATGTCGCGTCGCCGCGCCGCCATCGGCATAGCCGCGGTACTGGGATCGCAGGGCCGGGTGCGTCCAGTCGACGCCTGAATCCAGGTTGGCGACCACGACACCTCGTCCGGTGATACCCATTTCGGACCAGACGTCCGGCGCGCCGGTGGCCCCAATGTTCCACTCGATCTCATCCAGCAGGCGACTGCCATCGCCGCGCGGATCGTCCAGGTGATGGGTCCTGTTCTCTCGTATCGCAATCACCTCGTCGAGCTGTGCCAGCGATAGCACCGAGGAAAGATCGCCGTCGACTGCGAGCCCGTTAAAAACCCAGTAGCTGCGATAGTCCACGATGTTCCCCGTGCCAGCGAGCGCATCGAGCAAGGGCGTAACCACCTGTAGTGAAGCGTCGGCCGTCTTTTGCAGGCGGCGGACCACCTTGGCGGGGGCGTTGCCATCGCTCTGCGGGTCAATGTCACCCAAATCCGCCGCGCCGGCCAGAAAAACCAGATAGGTCACGGGCTCTTTGTCCTGTGCCCGGTACCCTTGCTGTGCGTCGTCGGCCAGCATGGCCTTGAGCAAGTTCAGGTCGATCTTTTGTAGCGCCGACTCGTTGACCGAGGCCAGCGTGACCCCGTCCGAAGCCCACAGCGCTCGGCTCTCGCTGCCAGACTCGAGTTCCAGAGGCCGAATAGGCTCGTTCGGTTTCTCCGCCAGCGCAGGCGCAAACGGTGCCAGCAATAGCGATAGCAGCAGCGCCAGCGGCCCCAGGACACGCTTCATGACCTTCCCTCTCCAGTCAGTTTCCCAGTATGCACGTATTCTACATAGCGCCGAGTCGTCTGGCAATCAGCCCGCCAACCTCCCAGCCCTGTTTTTCGCGGTTCTATCCACCATCGGAAGCAAAGGACCTCTTTTTTACGGCGTGCTAACGGACTGCGCGCACAGAGCATGCTAGAATAGGCGTCAGTACAGATACTCGATCAACACTGGGAGCTAGACAATGGACACCCCCCGCCTTGTCCTTGTCGTCGATGACGACCGCGGCATCCGCGACACGATGAGAGACATCCTGCTGCTCGAGGGCTATGCGGTGCACGCTGCCAGCGACGGCGAGGCCGCCGTTGACTGTTGCCGGGCCAATCACTATGATATGGTCCTACTGGATATCCGCATGCCCGGTATCGACGGTGTCGAGACCCTCACAAAGATCAAGACTGTCGATCCCGATGCGCGTGTGATCATGATCACCGGCTTTGATGTCGGCGAGCGTGTGCAAGAGGCCATGGCCCAGGGGGCCGAGGCGGTGTTTCGCAAGCCACTCGACGTGGCCGACTTTATGCCTCTCTTGCTCGCCACTACGGTCTGATTCGGGCGGCCCTCGCGACTTGTCGCTGGAACCAGCTCCCGACCAGACACAGCTTGCGAGGGCGAAGCATGGGGAGTTCCTCCGCATCGGAAAAGTTGAGCGTTCTGGCCGCAGAGTTTGACCGCCTGGCGGGCGAGGGCATTCGCTCCGCCCCCGAAATGGCCCTCCTTGTGGCCGACATTCAGGACGAACTTGAGACGCTCGAGCGCGAGCGCCACGATCTGCGCTCCCTCTATGAGGTCGCCGGTTCACTGGCCGCCACCTCGGACCTATCTGATCTGCTCGAATCGATCATCGACCGGGCCGTGGTCTTGGTCGGCGCGGAACGTGGGCTGGTGGCCCTCTCCAAGCCCAATGGCGGCTATGAGATTGCGGCTGCCAGGCGGTTCGAGGCTGGTCAGGTCGCCGAGACCGACGAAGCCTTTAGCTCGAGTCTGATCGCCACCGTTCTCGCTGACCAACAGCCCATCCTGACCACCAACGTTCAGACCGATGCGCGCTATGAACTGAGCCAGAGCATTCTGGTACAGGATATCCGCTCGGTGATTGCCGTTCCACTTCTCTCGCGCGGCGAGCTCGAGGGGGCGATCTATGTCGATACCCGCGTGAGCAGCCGGCACTTTGCCCAAGGTGACCTCAGCCTGCTCACAGCCATGGCCAGCCAGGCCGCTATGGCGATCCGCAACGCCAAGCTCTATGACGCCGAGCGCAAGAGCAACGCCGACTTGCAGGGCACATTGGCCGAACTGCGCGAGACGCAGCATCAACTGGTTCAGGCCGAGCGTCTAGCCGCCGTTGGCCGCTTGGCGGCCGGCGTTGCCCACGAGCTCCGCAACCCGCTGATGGTCATGCGCAACAGCGTCTATTACCTGGATCGGCTCGTAGAGCGGGGGAAAATGGACTCGCCCGAGGTTTTCCGTCGCTATTTCGGCAAGCTGGACGCAGAGATTGATCGCCAGACCAAGATAATCAACGATCTCCTCTTCTTTTCCCGCAACCGACCGCGGAAACTGGCCCAGGTCGACCTCGTGCCCATCCTCGAAGATACGCTCATGCGGGTGCCTATGGCCGAGTCGATCGTGGTCGAGAGGGCCTTTGAGCCCGACCTGGACTGGGTCACCGCCGATGGCGACCAGCTTCACCAGGTCTTTGTCAACCTGGTGTCCAACGCGGCGCAGGCCATGCCCGAGGGCGGCACGCTCCAAATCATCACGCGCACTGAAGAGTTCTTTGCCGTCGTTGAGGTCTGCGACACTGGCGTTGGCATCAGCAGGGAGAATCTTGATCGCCTCTTCGAGCCCTTTTTTACCACCAAGGACAAGGGCATTGGCCTGGGACTCTCGGTGACCAAGAGTATCGTCGAGGGACATCGCGGCACCATCGAGGCCACATCGCAGCTCGGCAAAGGCACCCGGTTCACGGTCCGCCTGCCCTTTGAACTCGTCGGTTAGGATTCTACTCCGACTCACGCGATCCACGCATCCCTGCCAAGTCCGTGAGGTAGCCGATGCTCTCACGCCGTTTTGCCGACCTCGACATCCAAGAGCTGCTCGGAATCGGCGGAGCCGCCGAGGTGTACCGTGCGGTCGACCATCGGCACGGTGAGGTGGCCGTCAAAGTCCTATCGGCCAACGCCGAGCCCGATATGTTGGCCCGTTTTCTCCGCGAAGGCCAGACGATGTCGGCTCTCGATCACCCCCACATCGTCCACGTCCACCGCATCGGAGAACAGAATGGCACACGCTACATTGTCATGGAACTGGCCGTCGGGGGGAGCCTACGAGACCTTCTCGTCCGCGAGCGTCTTCCCTGGCGGCGTGCCGTCCGGATCGCGCTGCAACTGACCGAAGCGTTGGGCTATGCCCACGAACAGGGCATCTACCACCGCGACGTCAAGCCAGGCAACGTGATGTTTGCCGCCAACCAGGACTGCAAACTGATGGACTTTGGCCTGGCCCACGTCATCGATGCCCCCTCCATGACGCGAACCGGCACGGTCATGGGCACCGTCCTCTACATTTCACCAGAGCAGGCCATAGGCCAGCATATCGACGGGCGCAGCGACCTCTATTCACTGGGCGCCATGCTCTACGAGATGGTGGTCGGCGAGCCGCCCTTTTCCGGTCCCTCGGCGGTGTCGGTTGTCTACAAGCACCTGAACCAAGAGGCGCCCAGGCTCCGCGATCAGGTCGAGGTGGTGCCGCAGCTTGACGCCATTGTGGCGCGCCTCCTCAAGAAGGACCCCTCGCGCCGCTACCAGAGCGCCGCCGATCTCGCGGTCGCGCTTGGGATCCTGCTCCAGGACGATGCGCAGGCGATTGAGACGCTCGCTCACGAACCGGAGCCGGAACAAGCTGACCCGTCATTCGTCGGCCGCCGGAGCGAACTCGAAACCATGACGATGGCCCTCCAGCGAGCTAGCTCCGGGTTGGGGGGCTGCCTGATGCTCTCCGGCGAGGCCGGCATGGGCAAGAGCCGCCTGATCGCAGAGCTGTCGGCGCGCTCGCGCGACCAGAATGTCGCGACGCTGCAGGGCACCTGCCTCTATGCAGACGCACCCAGTCCTTATGGCCCGATCATCGAGATCATCGGGGCCATAGCGGCGCGACCAGCCACGCAAATCGACAGATCGGACTCCCTCGAGCGTCAGGTCGCGGAATCGCTCACAGCGGCCCGCCGAGCCCTGGGTCTGGACCAGACCTCTGAGCGATCGTACCAAAGCGCACCGAACAGCCAGGTTCAGACCTTTGAGTTGCTCAATCGCTTGCTGACCACTCTCTCGCGTCGCCGACCACTGCTGTTGGTTCTCGACGACCTCCACTGGGCCAGCCCGACCCTGTTGCAGCTGCTCCATCACCTAGCGCGTGGCCTCCAGTCAAGCCGCGTCCTTTTGGTGGGCGCCTACCGACCTGAGGACCTCGTCCAGGATCAGGAGGGCGCATCCCATCCACTGACCGAGACGCTCCGTCGCATGAGCCGCGAGGCCCTCTATGAGCAACTGGAACTCACTCCGCTACCGGTCGCAGAGACGGGCGCGTTGCTTTGGGAACTGCTTGGAGGAGACGGCGTCAGCGACCAACTGGTGCGTTTGGTCCATCAGGAATCCGAGGGCAATCCCCTCTTTGCGCTCGAGACCCTACGCCTACTGCAAGAGCAGGGCGGGCTGTGGAAACAGAACGAGCGGTGGCGTCTCGAGCCCGGTGCTGAGATCGCGTCCATGCCTCAGACGCTGGCCGATCTGGTCATGCGGCGCGTGGACCGAATCGCCGCCTCAGACCGCCAAGTGCTCGACTGGAGCGCCATCCTGGGGCAGCGCCCCGACGCCGCCGTCCTGTCGTCTCTAGTGGACTGCTCTCGCCTGGCCCTACTCAGACAGCTCGCGCGACTGGAGCGTGAGCATCACCTGTTGATCTCGGATGAGAGCGGCTATGCCTTTGCCCATGGCAAGATACGCCAGGCCCTTTATGAAGCGGTTCCCGTCCCGCTCCGCAAAGAGTGCCACCTCCTGGCGGCAGAGACGATCGAGCACCTCTCGCAAGGCCCGTCCGACCGATCACTCGCCTACCAGCTGGCGCACCACTATGTGCGGGCCGGCGCTCGTGCCAAGGGCTATCACTACACGTTGCTGGCCGCGCAGCAGGCCGAGGGGACCTATGCCCTGGCCGAGGCAGGCTCGCTGTACCGGCAGGCGCTCGACCTGTTCACGGCAGAGGGCGAACCGGTCATGCCAGACGATAAACTGCCCTCCGAGGAACTGATGCTGCGGTCGCGGCACGGCCGTCTCTTGCTTACCACCGGCGACCTGGCCGGCAGCCGCGACCAGTTGCAGCGGGCGCTGGGTCTTGCCCGCCGACTCGAACGGGCAGGCGAGCAGGCCGACATCCTCCTCGACCTGGGCGTAGCCAGTGGACGCCTGGGCGAATGGGACAGCGCCTTGTCGCTTGCGGACCAAAGCCTGCGCGCAGCGCTCAACATGCAAGACGACACGCGCGCGGCCTCGGCGCTGCTCAGGTCCGGATTCATGGCCTTTGAGCAGGGCGACTGGTCGGATGCCATCGCTCGGTTGCGCCACGGCATCGAGCTGGCCAAGAGACGAGGAGATCGCCTGCTGGAGGCGCGGCTGTTGGGCAACATGGCCATCGTGCACCATGTGCGCGGCGAGCTAGAGACTGCCGTCCAACTGCACCAGGACAACATATCGGTTCTGGAGGAACTGGGCAGCCCCATGGACATCGGAAGAGGGCATAGCAACCTGGGCTTTGCCCAGCAACACCTCGGCGACCTCGCGAGAGCAGAGGCTTCCTTCCGATCCGCCCTCGAGGCCTTTCAGCGAGTCAGCGAGGTCCGCGAGCAAGGGGTGACCTTTTTGCATCTCGCCGAGGTGGCCCAGCTGCGCGAGGAACTGACCCTCGCCCGAGAGCACTGCGGACGGGCCATTGACCGATTCGAGCGCGTCGGATTTAGTCTGGGCATCGCCGATGTCCACCGCGTCTATGCCGGGATCGCCCGGAACGAATCGCGCTGGCGCGTCGCTGAGCGCTACTTGCAGGAGGCTTTGGCCACCTATGCTGCCGCCGGCGACGACCTGAACGTCGCCGAGACTGAAGAGGAACTGGGTCACCTGATGGAGGCGATGGGCGAGGGAGCCAAGGCACGCGAGGCACTGGAACGCTCACGAACCATGTTCGACTTGCTACGTGGCGAGGGGGACGACGACAACGATCAGGACAGTCCGGGCGGATAGGGGGCGACATCATGCGTGTCGCCGAGATCAAGCAGATGCTCGGACACCGTTCGCCCGCTGACCGGGTGCCGCAGATCGGGCGCGATCCGGGCCAAGGGCACCAGAACTGTGGAGCGTGCCAGCATCCCGAGATGGGGAACGGTCAACCGCGGCGTAGCGATCCGCAGGGCGTCGATCATCAGAATGTCCAGGTCAATGACCCGTGGCCCGTTGCGCACCGTCTCGACGCGCCCGAGTTGTCTCTCCAACCGCTTGAGCCAGTCCAAAAGCCCATGAGGCCCGCGGTCGGCCTCGAGTTGGCAGACCCCGTTCAAAAAGCGCGGCTGATCGACGAGTCCCCATGGCTCGGTCTCATACAGGGGAGAGATCACCGCCACCGAACCCATCCGACTCAACGCCGCGAGCGCGCGCTCGATGTGTCGGGCACGGTCACCCAGATTGCTACCCAGCCCCAGCCACACCTGCGCCACGAGCCTAGCCCGCCCGCAGGATGGCATCGGTCATCCGCGCCACCCGCGACATGACGCGCACATCGTGCACCCGGATGACGTTGGCTGCGCCCCGAACGATGCCCACGCAGACCGCTGCCGCCGTCCCTTCCACCCGTTGATCGGGAGGCACGTCCAAGGTATAGCCAATGAACGACTTGCGTGAAGGCCCCAACAGGATGGGCAGCCCCAACGCCCGGAGCACATCGAGTCGGTTGATCAGGGTTAGGTTCTGTTCCACGGTCTTGCCAAAGCCTATTCCGGGGTCAATGATGATATTGTCGCGCTCGATACCGGCCCGCTGAGCCGTGGCCACCTGCGCAGACAACTCCCGACAGACGTCGGCCAGCAGATCGTCGTACTGCACCCCCACATAGCGTCCACCCAGCCGCTCCTCCTGAGACGCGTCCTTGGGACGGCTGCGGTTGTGCATGATCACCAGCGGCACGCCGCACTCGGCCACAAGTGGCGCCATGTCCGGATCCATTTGCAGGCCCCAGACGTCGTTGACCATGTCAGCGCCCGCCGCCAGAGCCGCTTTGGCCACGGACGCCTTGTAGGTATCGATCGAGATGGGGGCATCCGTGTGACGCCGCAAGGCCTCGATCACGGGCAGAACACGCGCGATCTCGCACGCCCGGTCCAGGGCCTCGGCGCCGGGTCGCGTCGACTCGCCCCCGACATCCAGGATGTCGGCCCCATCTTCCACAAAGGCCAAGCCTTGCGCCACAGCCCGCTCGACGACTCTGTCATCCGTGGCCAAGCCGTCGCCCGAAAAAGAGTCAGGCGTGACGTTGACGATGCCCATGACCAGCGTGCGCTCAGCCCAGCGATAGTTGCGCGAGCCGATCCGGCAGACTAGCGGAAGCGTCGTGCTATTCATCGACGCCCAGTTGGCGCAACATCGACTTGGCTTGTTCGCGCCAGGTCGGGTCATCTGACAGCTCGACATACTTTTGCAGGGCCTCGATGGCCTCTGCCTTTTTGCCCTGCGTCTGATAGACTGTTCCCAATCCCAGGTAGGGTTGCGCCAGCTCTGGATCGGCCTCCGAGGCCTTGACGAACTCGACAACGGCCTCATCCAGCTTTTGCTGTGCCGCCAAAGCACCACCCAGATTGTACAGAATCTCGGCGTCGTCCGGCGTGACCTCGAGTACTTGCCGGAACAGCGCCTCGGCCTCTGTCAGACGCCCCTGCTTGTAATAGATCACGCCCAGATTGCTCTTGGCGTCGGCGTGATCGGGAGCGATCTCTAGCGCGCGACCAAAGGCCCTCTCCGCCTCGGGATAGCGCCCCGTCTCGGCATAAGCATTTCCCAACTGAAAGTGCGTCTCGGCGTTTTCCGAGTTGGCCGCCTCGTTTTCCAGCTCTTGCACCTTGGGATTGGCGATAGCCGTCGGTACCGGAGAGCCAGCCACCTGCGGCGTTACCACCACACCGGTGGGGGCCGCTGGCTGCCCGCCTCCGCAAGCGACCAACAAGATCGGCATCAGAACGAGCAGCATGAGATAACGTTTCTTCATCCTTGGTCCTCCATCTCTGGCAGCGATCGGGCCGCCGTATGGACCGTGGGTCTACTGTTTGGGTTCCAGCAGAACGACTCTTGTCTCTTGGGGTAGTTGAGACTTGGTCACGCGCAGCGACTCGATCGGATCGGGCGCATCGACGGCCATCTCGCGCAGGAAACGCGCTACGCCGTCCATCTGGGGCTCTAGTTCGGGGATGCGATAGTGCATCGGGATCACAATGGCCGGCTCCAACATGGCCACCACCTCGGCCGCCTTGCTCGCGGAAAGCACCGTCCGTCCGCCCACTGGAACCATCAGCACGTCGACGCCATCAAGCTGCTCCACCTGTTCCTGGGTCGGCAAGTGCCCGATATCGCCCAGGTGGCAAACGGTAACTCCTTCAATCTCGATCACATAGGCCGTGTTGGGACCACGTTCCTTTCCCTTCTTGGCATCGTGAAAGGTGGGCACACCGATGCAAAACACGCCGCCGACTTCGTACTCACCTGGCCCCTGAACGATATAGGCACCACGGCGCACGCCCTTGACGTTGCTGTGATCGGCGTGCTCGTGGCTGACGGTCACCATCTTGGCTGCCAGTCGTGGTAACGTCAGACCGATATCGGGGCCATAGGGATCCATTACCACGGCCACCCCACGGCCACGCAGACGGAAACAGGATTGTCCATACCAAAAGATATCCATTCGCTACTCCCCAAGGCTGCGGGTTCGACTCCACAACTGACTAGTGTGTCCGTATCTCTGCAGCGGCGCGTCGCTCCGCCATCCACCGCTCAAAGGCATGCTGCTGGACCAGCGGCCAGAGATGATCGGGCACCGGCCGCTGGGGGTCAATCTCCACCATCTGGATGATATGATAGCCCGACGTGCTCTCTACAATGCCGCTGATCTCACCGGGCGCCAAACCAAAGGCCACCGCCTCAAAGGCCGGCGGCATGGCCCCCTGCGGCAAAAAGCCCAGATCGCCGCCTTCGTCGCGCGTGGCCTCATCCTCCGAGTACTTTCGGGCCATGACGATAAAGTTGGCCCCCTCTCGCAACTGCGCAAGGACATCCTCAGCCACCTGGCCCTGCGAGAGCCAGATATGGCGCACCCGAGCCTGCAAGACTGTGCGCGCCAGCCCGCCCGTCACCTGATCGCGGAGCGCCGAGGCGAGCAGATCCGAGCGCACCTGGTCCTGCAGCGCCTGGTAGCTCAGGCCGCTGGCCGTGAGCCACTTTTCAAAGCGGACCGCATCGTCGCCACGCATCAGTGCGATCTGCGCCTCAACCGCGTCCTCGCTGACGGTAATGCCCATCTCAGGCGCGGCCTGCGTCATCAACGTCCGGTCGATCATCCAGTCGAGCACTTGCTCGCGCAGCAGATTGAGCGCCGCCTGACCCTCTTCACTGGTCGCCTCAAAGCCAGGCTGCTGCATGAATTGCTGCTCCGCCTGCTCCAATTGCGCCTGATAGGCGTCCTGGCTGATGATCTCGCCGTCCACCACGGCGGCCAGCGCCGCATCGAGCGTCGGCGTGGGCAGGGTCTGACCCGGCGTCGCTGTCGCGGCGGGGATAGGCGTCATGGTCGGCTCGGGAGTGGCGGTGAACACCGGCACCGCCGTCGGCATCTCTGCGGGCGGAACTGTCGACGCCACAGTCGCCACCGGGGTCGCCCCCGACGCCTGCGTAGGCGTGTCCACCACCAAGGTATCTGCGCAGCCCACCAGGAGCAGCGCCGCCAAAAGAGTCATGATCCAGATTCGTCGCGGCATGGTCAACCCCTTGTCCAGTGCCCCAGAGAGACCTAGGGACGCCAATCACGCAGCGCCGGAGCCTGGCGGATGCGCTCCTCGGGCCAGCCCAGCAGATGGCACTTTTCCCACATGTAGTAGCAATAGTCGTCCCAATTGACCTGGGCCGGGCAGCGATGGTCCACATGCGGTATGAACCCGCCGTCGGCCACCAACGGCTCGAGACGCAACAACTCGCTGAGGATCGCCGCCCGCCCCTCGTGCAGCGCAAACTTGTTGAACCCACCGGCGATCAGCAGATCGCGACCATACTCTGCCTTGAGGGCTACGGGATCGTTACCGGCATTAACCTCTAGCGGGAACATGCAATTGAGCCCCACGTCCAGCCACATCGGAATCAGCTTGGTGATATTGCCGTCGCAGTCGGTCCAGATGACATCGATGCCGTGCTCCCGCAGCAAGTGCATCACAGGCGCGATGTGCGGCATGATCCGCTGGGCGAAAAAGCGCGGGCTGAGGATAGGTCCGCTGTTAAAACAAATGTCCTCCCAGCCCGTGGCCAGATCGAACGGCCCGCGCGCCAGGATGGGCGGCAGAACCTTGCGCATCAAGTTGGAGACATGCACCACCATCTCTTCGATCAGGTCAGGATCGTCGACCGATAGGTAGGCCAAATTCTCAAAGCCGATCCAATCGCGGATGCGTCCGATGAACGAGCCAAAGCTGACCCGTGTCGGCAGCTCGCTCTCTCGGCAGAGACCATCGGCCCGTGCCAACTCGTCCTCGGTCGGCATGCGTCCCGACCGATCGGCATCGAGGAACTCGTCGCGAAAGGCCTCCCACGTGGCGCGGTCCGTGATCGGAAACTCGAGAAAGTGAGGAATGGTGCGGGTGCCCTCGCCACGCTCGTGGATTAGAACGCCGATCCCGTCCCGGTAGATGATCAGCCCCTCACGCTGTTCGATGATCTCGATTTCTCGCTGGGGATACACATCGGTCCGTGCGGGTACACCGTTGAACTGCTCGACGCCAAAGTATTCCTCGACCAGCCGGTCGGGGATGTTGCCCTCCGCATCGCGCATCTCGGGAGGCAGGTGTCCCTCGGCCATCCAATCCTCTTTGAGCTCCACCCAATAGCCAAACTCGAGATTGCTGACATAGTCGACGTGCTGATAGTGCATCGTGCGGAAAAAGCGCTCGCGCGAGGTTAACGCTGTACCGAATGCTCCGTCTCCCAATCGAATATCCACCCTAGCTCCTCCGCTGGACTCATGCTACTGGCTCGCGGCCTGTTCTTCCATCGCTGCGACGCGTCGACCAACGACCTTGTTGGCGCAGCCCAATCCACCATTCTCAGTATCTCGATAGCAGCGGTCGCAACGCACACAGGCCACTTTGCCAGCGCCCGTGCGTAGATCACGCACCAAATGCGGCTGCGCGATAAAGGGTCGGCAGAGGCTGACCATCTGCGCCAGGCCGCTGTCCACAACCTCGTTCATGGCCTCTAGGCTGCGCATGCCACTCACCAGCGCCAGGGGCTGCTGCGGCCCAACGGCCTCCCGGGCCGCCGCCGCTATGGTCCGATAGGCAACGTCGATCGAAAGGTCGATCGACTCGGGGACGCCCAGGCCATGGCTCAACTCGATACACTCGACGCCTTCCTGAGCACAAAGCGCGGCAGCTCGCGCTCCCAGATCAAAAGTGAGTCCACTCTTGGCCGATCCCGCAAACCCCAGTTTCGCCCAGACGGGATAGTCGTCGCCGACCTGCTGGCGCACGCTCTGGATAGCCTCCCGCAGGAACGCCTCCCGTCCCCCAGCATCGCCGCCCCACGCATCCTCGCGTTGGTTGGTCCAGGGCGAGAGGAACTGGCTGATCAGATAGCCGTGGGCGGCATGAATCTGAACGCCGTCAAAGCCGGCTTCTTTGGCGCGCCACGCCGCCTTCCCATAGTCGCCGATCAGATCCAGCAGTTCCTGCTCGGTCATGGCCCGCGGAGTCAGCCCCTCCCTTGTCTGTACTCCCGAGGGCGAGATCGGATCGTCCACCACGTCACCCACGATATTGGAAGCGCCATGGTTGATCTGCAACACGACCTTGGCGCCTTGCTCCTGCGCCGGCCGGATCACCTTGCGCCAGGGCGTGATCAGCGCATCGTCGGCCATAGAGGCCATCCAGCGGTTGGTTCGGCCGGACGGGTTGACGCACACGTGCCCCGTGACGATCAACGCCACCTCGCCCACGGCCAGCTCTCGGTACATGCCGGCCAGTCGCGGATCGGGGGCGCCGCTGACCGCATCGGCCAGGTACTCGGCGGTGGCCGAGCGCATGAATCGGTTGCGCAGTTCCAGGCGACCGATCTTTATCCCATCCCACACTCTCGTCATCCTGCCCTCCTAGCCAATGGCCGCCTGCAGCACACGGCGGGTGTTTTCTCCCAGTATCTGGCGAATCTCAGGCTCTCCATAGCCACGCGCCTGCAATCCCTCGGTGATCCGCCAATAGTCTTCGACGCCCTCCAAGAGTGTGCCGCCACCGTCAAAATCGCTTCCCAGACCGACGGTCTCGATCCCGGCGACCTTGACCACATGGTCCACATGGTCAAGGAAGCGCTTGAGCGTGGGCTGGGTCGGGTCGATGAACATCGGCACCAGCGACAGCCCGATCACCCCACCGTTCTCGCGCAGGGCCCGCAGCTGGTCGTCGCTCAGATTGCGCGGATGATCGCACTGTGCCCGGGCATTGCCATGAGAAAAGATCACCGGCCGCGCGCTGATCTCTAGCGTGTGGTAGAATCCGCCCTCGCTGACGTGCGCCAGGTCGACCAGCATTCCCAGTCGGTTCATCTCCTGCACCAATCGTACACCGAACTGGGTTAGCCCGACGCCATCGCGCGCTTCGGCCACGCCATCGGCGGCCTCGCTGCTGATGTTGTGCGTCAGGCCGATGGAGCGGACGCCAAAAGCATGCAGCGACCAAAGCAAGTTGAGACTGCCCATGAGAGCGCCAGCATGTTCGATGGCCATAAGGATAGCAGGCATACTGGCCTGCCGCGCCGCATCGATATCATCGGTACCGCGCACAAAGCGAACGGCCTGGCCACTCTCCTCCAGATCGGCCAAAAGAGCGCCGAAACCATCTAGCGCATAGGCCAGACGCGCGCTCTGGGCCGGGGAGACGTCTATGGCGATAAAGACCACGTCCATCCCCACGGACATCATCCGCTGCAAGTTCAGCTGCAGCGGAAAGTGATTCGGACCGGCGCTGCCGCAGCGCCGCAAGAGCGCCTGCACGCCCCGCCTCAAGCACTCGCGCGGCGTCGTGGAATCGACCAGCGATACACCGCCCGACCAGACATGGTTGACGATCGAGTCGGCGTGCGAATCAACAATCAAAGCCTGGCGGGTCAGTTCCTTTGGATGCACCGGACCTCCTCCGCGGACGACGGCCTGTCCGCAACATGGCTGGCATTATAGGTCAGGACGGCGCTCTGCAAAAGTCACGAACCACTGGACACGTTTGGTGCAGACGATACGACAGCGGTATACTCCGCCATACGTCGAAACGGAGGTCAGCGACCATGCCCGCGGACTATGCAACCTACTTGGGGGTCTCGCCCAGTTTCCCCACGGACCACCACCAGGCTGCGGCCGAGGCTGTCGTCGATTACTGGGCGCTCCGCCCCGAAACGCAGGCCGTCCTACTGACCTGTTCCTGTGCTCGAGGGCGCGCCGTGCCCGACTCCTGCGTCGACATGAGCATCGTCGTGGCGCCAGAGCGGCTCAGGGCCACCCAGTCCGCCATCTGGCCCCGATTTGAGCGCTATTGCCGCGAGAACGCCGCCTGCCAGGCTCTCAAAGCGCGCGTCCCCTGGTCGGCCGTCGATGCCGATCTGATCGACGGCACCTTTTCCCCCGGGTATCACGGCTATACTTCGGGCGCGGACGATTTCGAACTGCAGGTTGGCAATGCCATCGCCTGGTCGCGGCCCCTGCTGCGCAACGGCGACCGCTGGGAGCGGCTGCAGGCCGAGTGGTTGCCCTACTATGGCGCGTCTCGGCGCGACGAGCGTATGGCCAGCATCCTGACCTTTGCACGCAACAACATCGAGCACATCGCGCCCTATGCCGCGCGTGGATTGCTCCATCAGGCACACAGGCGGCTCCTGCACGCCAGCGAAGAGTATCTGCAGGCGCTGTTCATCTCGCGACGCGTCTACCCTATCGCTTATGACAAGTGGATTCGCGAGCAGATGGTCGACATCCTCGACGAGCCGGCCGCCTATGACCAGTTTCACGGCTTGTTCGCGCTGCCCAGCCTTGACGCCCACTCGCTGTCGCACAGCGCTGGAACACTCAGCGAGTTGCTCGACGCCATCACACCCTAGGAAAACGCCCTGTATGATGAACCAAGCCATCGTGGACGCCTGGCCGCTGATCGTACCGGCCGACGAGACCAGCACCATACACCTCATCCCTGCCGGCAGCGAGTGGCATTGGCGACAGGACGTGCCCTATTGCGTGACCGTCTATCCCGTCGAAGAGCGCGGCCAAGCGCCCGGCTGGCTGGAGCACAACACTGTGGTCGTGCGTGCCCAGGGTGACGATCTGGCCATCCCCTGGCATTTCGCCGGCGAGCAAGAGCACGTCCTGCTGATCCGAGACAACGGTCCCGATGGTCCCACCATGCCCACCATCGACGTCCGCGTCTATTCGCTCGAACCTGACTTGTTCCATCGCCGCCCCTACAAGGGCGATGTACACACCCATTCGCGACGCAGCGACGGTCGCGAGTTGCCGGCGCACGTGGCTGCCGAAGGACGCCGCATCGGCCTCGATTTCCTGGCCGTTACCGACCATCGCCTGTTTGCGCCCTCTCTGGAGGCCCTTGCCGCCTATGAGGGGGTACCGCTTGATATGGCCCTCTTTTCCGGCGAAGAGATCCATCCACCGGACAACCCGGTACACATCATCCATTTCGGCGGCGCGCGCAGCGTCAGCGCCCTGTTCTCCGAGCCGCGATACCGAAGCGAGGTACAAGCCCTCATGGCCGAGGTCGAGCGCGGCGGGCTTGCCGACGCCGATCTGTACCAGTATGCCTCCTGCCTCTGGTGTTTCCGCGAGATCGCTCGTGTCGGCGGCCTGAGCATGTTTTGCCATCCCTACTGGTTCACGCAGCATCGCTATGCCCCCTCCGGGCCACTGACGGACCGCCTGCTGAGGGAGCAGCCTTTTGACGCCTTCGAACTGATCGGGGGCTATTGGCTGAACGAGCTGGATTCCAACAAGCTACAGGTCGCCCGCTACCACGAACTGCGCGGCGAGGGTTTCGACCTGCCGATTCTCGGCGTCAGCGACGCCCACGGCTGCTCGCGTGGTCTCTTCGGCTGGTACTATACGCTGGTCTTGGCCGAGAGCCCCGTGTTGGGCGACCTCCGCGCGGCGGTACGGGATCACTATGCGCTGGCCGTCGAGGCTCTGCCCGGCGAGACGGTCCGTCCAGTTGGGCCCTTTCGCATGGTCAAGTACGCCCTGTTCCTGCTCGCGCACATCCTGTCGCAACACGACACGCTCTGCACTCGCGAGGGCAATCTGATGCTGCACCACATCGAGGGAGACCCCGCGGCCAAGGATACGCTCGCTAT
>Ga0180430_10002018_pt1 | contig 18986 bp, 26 predicted proteins | sample SS_ome_9_FD_132999 | JGI IMG/M metagenome (GOLD analysis project Ga0180430, IMG submission 132999) | Hypersaline lake sediment archaeal communities from the Salton Sea, California, USA - SS_1_S_2 metaG | ecosystem: Environmental > Aquatic > Non-marine Saline and Alkaline > Hypersaline >... | reverse complement strand
TCACTGGGAGGCTGCCGTGGCTGTCGAGAATAGTGTTGAGTGCTGTGATGGCTGCACAGATGCGTGCGCCGTGCGGCAGTGTCGAATAGAACTGGTAGCCGCTCTCAGTCTTCTCAACGCGGACAGACGCAATAAGCTGGTCGTTGCAAATCTTGGTTTCGGGTGTTTCGAAAATAGCCAGCTTGGCTGGGTCATATTCGTCGGTAGGGGCAAGACCGTTGGGATTTTGCAACTGCAGCTCCAACCCGTGCTGCCGCGGCACGAGTCTTATACGTTCACACTGACGTGCGTTCAGGATGTCAAGGGGAATGGTTCCGGTGCTCACGCTTCCGCGGGTTCCTTTCTACGGCGGATGAGGCCGTTATCCATCATCATGGAAATCTGGAGTTTCGTCATCCGGTTGATAACGACCTGGTCGATGAGCGGGTAGGTGGAACCGTCGTCCGCGCGCATCTCCCATTTGTCAAAGTCTTCGATCGGATCGAGCTTGAGGTCGCCCCGGGCCTCGTTGACCACCTTTTGGGCATCCTCGACGGACATGGCTTCGGTCGTCTCGCCAGCCGCTGCTGCGCGTTCGGCCGTGCACTCGGGGCAGTCACACTCCACCCCGGCCATACGGGCCACATCCGCCATGTTGATGGCCACAGGGCCACCACCGTCACCGCCACCACCGAGCATCTGCATGAGCGCGCCGAGGGCACCGCCGGAGCCGCCACCTTCTGCCTCCTCTTTCGCCTTGTCCTCTGCGAGCCACGCGTCCTTCTTCTCCAGGAAGAGTCCCCAGATCTCCTCTTCGTAGGGGATGGCACGCGCCCAGACGCTGTCGACGAAATCGGCGCAGATGGCTTCGCAGGCAGCCTTGTCGTTGCCGCTGGAGCTGGCAGCGAGATAGATCAACTGCTCCATCTGCCCGAGGATGTTGGTGGTGGGCTCCGTGAAGCTGACGTTCTCTTCGATCCAGTCCATGGTTTCGCCGAAGTTCAACGGCTGCACCGCGGCCTGCATCTTGCCCACCATGAAGTGGGTGGCACGCACGACACCTTCGAGGAAACGATCGCGGGCGCTGTGCAGGAAGTGGATCGCCGCGCCCATGCGTTCCAGCTTGACTGTCGGATTCGTCACCAGCTCGGCCGTTTCGAGCGTGGGCGGTCCGTCCAGCATCATCTGCAAACGTGCCGCGGGAACGAATTGTGCGCTGGCAGCCAGCGCATCGTTTCCCAGTTTGATCTGCGGATCGTCCTCCTTCCAGGTGGATTCATCCGTGTTCAGTAGCAGCTGCCGTGAGGCCTTCAAGCCAAGCTCGATAGCCTCTGTCTTGTACTTCACAGCCACGTGGGCCTCCTTGGATCCCGCAAAAAGAAAAACCCACCGTACTGCGGGAGAGTACGGTGGGTCTCGAAGAAAGAAGTGAATGTGTGTGCTTACACCTCCTCGGGGTTGCACCCGATATGGTTCAGCCACTCAACTTGTGCGTCAGAAAGGTGTTCCCGACGCAGTGGTTGACTCGACATACTGACGGCATCCCGTGGGAATATATCGCCGTTCAGGTTTGGTTGCTCGCCTTGCTGTCCCGTGGTGGACATCCAGATCATGCCAGGCGGAAAGCCGTCACCGGTGTTCGGCCTGGGCGTCACGGGCGTCACGGGCCCCCACGGCGATGTCTGCTCCGACGGACGAGGCACGACATTGGGATCTGGCACCGGCGTTTCACGCGGCGGACGCTCACGATATGGAGTAAACGGAGGCAGCGGGCGGTTTCCCTGCTCCCTGCGTACTCGCTCTAGTTCACGCCGGATCTGATCCATGCGTTCTTGAGCAGCATCAACCTCCTCCCCTTGCGAGGGCTCAGTCTCTGGCTCTTCTTCATCGGCAGGGCGGATGAGCGTGTAGCAACCGCACTCATCGCACCTGGCAATCTGTTCGAGTGGTAGTCCTTTGGGTACGGGAATGCCTTTGGGTATCTCGACATCTCCCGCCCAGTCACAGTTGGCGCAGTGAACCTCGACGGTGTAGGTGCCTTCGAGCTCCTCGTCGTGCTCTCCACGATCCAACCGGATTCCCCTTGGGTTGCGATTACTCACTCTTCTGCCTCTTTGATATACAGTTTGTGCAGTTGGATTTGTCTTCGCACTGCCCGCACTCCAGCCGCTGGATGGTGCGCTGGATCGGCGTCAGGTCTTTGAAGACGTCCTCCTTCTCCTGCTCACCACAAACGTACCTGCGGTAAGCTTCCAAGTAGTCACCGTCCACCTGCCGCATGGAAATGTCCGGCAGGTAGTAGGGTGTTGCCTCGGGCTGACGCTGTTGCGGCTGTGGCCCAAACGCCATCACCGAGAACGGACCCAGCGATGACGGGTTCTTCCGAGGCGGTTCGAGAGGCAACAGCAGGATCCACGGCGGATTGTAACCGACCACCTGCTGCACCCTCCCATGCATAGACGTATCCTCGACAGTGGTCTTCTCGCCGGTGTAGGGCGACACGTTCTCTTTGAACGGACCTGCCTCGAGGACAACGTAGAGCGGCTCTCCGCTCGCCATGAAATCGATTATGTCGTCTGGATAGATCGGCTTCACTGCCGGCTCCTTATGTTCCAAAGGCTAAGCGAAAAGAGCACGTTGCGCCCGGCCTGGATGGGGCCGGGCGCTGCTCTTTATCGCTTGGTTCCGATGGTAGCGTGATTCATCCTACAGGATGCACATACCAAACGGAACCCAGAAGTTACGGTGCGTCGAAGTAATAGCGCCCCACCCGCAGGGTGTGGCCGCCATTACTTTTTGTGGAGGTCATCCGATCTCCACGTGCTTCCGGCGCAAAGTCGCACTGGTTATCGGCGATCCGATCCCAGTGCTCCCAATGCTTCGGAAGCGTGACCTCTTCGCTCTCCTCCATCGGTTCGGTGGTGCCGGCTTTGTGCCAGACGTTCCGATGCCGATAGGGAATAACGAGGGTTTTGCCGCCGTCGAGAACCAGCCACTTGGCAAATGGTTCTTCTTCCTTGCTGTTCTTCGTCACCGTCTCTTCGACAATGACGTACTTCAGCGTGGGCGGCGTCTTGCTGCAGAACTCCCGCAGCTCGCTCGGTGTGAAACACCGTTTCGCCGGGGTCGGCGAGGCCTTGCGATCAGGCCGGGGTTGCATGGCCGGGGTGGGGGAAGGCGTGCAAGTGGAGGTCGGCTCTGCCTCCTCCTTCTTGGTGTCCTTCTTGGTGTCCTTCGCTTCGGTCTGCTTTGCGGGCGCTGCCGAGGCCGTCTCCGGCCCAAAGGCATCCCAGCAGAACAACGCGACGAGACACAGCAGGATGGTCCCCACAATCGCCAGCAGTACATCGGTGCGCATGACTTTCTCCCTTCATGTTCGGGGTGCAATGGTGCACGCTCATGCAAACGCGCACCACCATCTTAGTGATGCAGCGATCTTATTGCTGCTTGACTTAGAATGCCCTAAATCCTGTAGTTTTTAAGTAGGTTCTCCGAGGGGTCTTTTGGTGAATTCGTTGTGCCAAAACGACACCCCGGCGCACTTCTTGCAGGGTCCGCCATCATTGGCGGTCAGGCATCCTTCCTCGTCCCGGATGAGCGACGCATGGTCGTCACCCTGACGATCTGTAACAATCCCACGGCAGGCATCTTGCCGTAGTGCCACGCCCTTCGCAGAGTCGTACGCGTCGATATGCGTGTTTTCGTAGCCAACGATGTTGTCGGGTGTGCCTTCGGGAAACCCGACGGCAATCTCAAAACGCTCGCCGCAGTCACGTTTGGGGTGATGGGTCATCTACTTCCTCCTTGCGAAATCGTAATAGTCTGGGCCTCCGTGTGTCAGCCCTACTTTCCTCAGCACGTTGCTGCTCTAACGCCTCACGCTGATCGCGCTCACGTTGGCGTGCAAGTCGTAGCCGCTCCTGGATGCCCCACATCTGCTCAAAGACATGCCGCATGCCGCCGTCACGGCGACGTTGTCGACCTCGGCGTTCAGCCGCTGCCCAGAGAACGTCACGACAGATACCACGCTCGTATTCATCATGCGGACGGAATACGGCATTGATGACATAGTCGGTGGTGAGGCCCTCGTCGATGAGCTCAAGCGCAGTTTCGATCTGCGCCTCGGCTTCTTCTTGGGGCGTAACTAAGAAGGTATCAACGCGAGCGCGCAGCGCCGAGGTGCTCTTTTTGAACTCCGCAGTTAAGCGCTGCTGCTCAGCATTGATCGCTTGCATCTTGGAGTGCGACCAGCAGATCATACCTGCCATCGCAATCAAGATAGAGATTATGAAGCAGGCAGTCGACACTACCTCTTGCCGGTGACCGGCACGCTTCGCGTACCCTCCATGCCACCGCCGCTCTTGGTGATTGGCACGTCGCCCGCAGGCTCCATTGTGCCCTCGCCTTGTGTGGTGCCGTCCTTCCGGGTACAGACAAGTGTCTGGTCGGCCAAGCGCAGCCCAAGCCCTTCAGCGACTTCGGCGGCGCTCACAGTTACTGGAGGATTCTCGTGCAGCCGACGCACGCAGAACTCGCAGAAGTCCTCGATGGCGAATCGAGCGACCTCTTGGTATTTGCGCACGGTAGCCGTATCCCGATCGTCCTCGACTTCGAGCGAGAGGTGCTCGTCAAGCTCGTCGAGAGCACTGGGATCGGGATCTTGTCCAGCCGGGGTCTCACCCTGTCGCTGGTACTCCTCCATCAGATACGCCATCAGGTGGGGGACTTTGTCCGCCATCGTTCTCTCCTTCTTCTGGGTGCTGGTCCCGGTATTCCTGGACCATTCGTTCCCACAGCTCGAGCTCGGCCTCAGAGAGGAGCCCGTGGTTGCGTGGGGTGACCAGGCCTGTGACCTGTTGAACTGCGTAGATGTGGGCAGGATCGGCGCCTGTCTCTCGCATGGCCCGTGTGACCTCTGCGACGATGGCGTCGTAGTCCTCCTCCATGAACATCTTGAGCAGCATGGGATCTGGGTGGAATCCCCAGTACTTCGAGAACTCCCGCATGGCAGCGCGCTGCTCATCGGTGTACATGTCCTCGAGCGTGTTGTAACGCATCACATTGCGCGGCGTCTTCGGCTTGCCGTGGCAGGCCTTGAACTTCAGACCGCTCCCACAGAAGCAGGGCTCGTTGCGGCGCACCTTCTCACCTTCTTTGATGATGGTACGGCCACCGCGACGGCCCTTTTCCTTCGCTTCCTTGGAACGCCCTGTCTTCCGCTTGTGACGCCGGGTCGTTTGACGTCGTCTTCCCATCGGCTTCCTTAGATCAGGGGCTTCTCTTCGGGTTCAGAGGCCGGACTGCCGAGATCAAACGACGGCAGCTTGCCGATCCCTTGCTCTTGCGCTACGGCCTCTTCCTCTCCATCGTCCTGGGGCGGATCGACTTCGATCGTATTGTCGTCGCCCTCGGCATTCTCCGGATCTTCCGGATCGTACTCGTCCGCCTCAGGTTCGGGATCTTCGGCCAGCTCCCGGACCGTAGCGAAGAACTTCTCGTTCTCCTCTTCGATGATCTCCTCGACTGGCGTCTTGGGCGCAGCGAGCTTGGGAGCGGCAGGTGCTTCGGACTCAGCCTCGTCCGGCACGGTCGTTGGCGCCACGGGCGCCATGCCCAGCTTCTCACGCAAGGTGGTCTTCTCGCCCTTCTTGCGCTTCGGGAACTGGGGCGGTGCCGCAGCGGGCGGCTGACCGGGCTTCGGGTTGACGGCGACTTGGCCGGCTTCCTTCTGGGCCTTGTAGTTAGCACGGTGGCTGATTTGATTCGGTACTGACATCGTTTATCCTCGTCATTTCAGTAGTTCTTCCCATCCGGCCAGGAACTGCTGCTTGCGGCTCTCCATGCCGGTCAAAACGGTAGACTTCATTCTTGCAAGTAGTGCTTTGTCCCGCAAGAGCGCTATCAAGCATTCACCGAAGTCCCCATACCCCCCGACAACCTCCGGGACGCCGATCCAGTTCTTGTCCGTCTTGCACGGAACCAGCATGGCGTTTTTCCAGGGCTTGAGGAATTCGTTCTGCGGTCGGACGTCCCAGGAGAGCACCGGAGTGCCCATGCAGATGCTGTTCAGCCCCACGATGCCGAAGCTTTCGAACCGCGGCGCCCAGACGGTCACGTCTGCCCTGGCAAACAGCAGAAGACGCTGCAGCATATTGGGTCGGATGACAGCCACCGTACGAGGCCCGTAGAGGCTCCGTAGGCGCTTCACGGCCTTCCTGGACGCCAAGGACCACTTGCGGCCACAGGCGATCAGGACGCAGCTGTCAGGCACCTCACTGAGCGCCTTCTCCATCATGTCAAACACAGCGCAGTCGGAGCGCTCGGGCTGCGAGTCGTACAGCGGGAAGTATGCTGTGACGTGCCGACGGAAATGCTCGGGCTGCTTGGTGAGCGCCACGGGCACATCCCAGGGCATCATGATGGGCTTCGAAGGCAGCGTCCAGTATTTGTGGATGGCCTTACCCACGCAGCGGTAGGGCAGGATGACCTTGTCGATGTGGTTGATGACCGCCTCGTCCTCGGGGACGAGCGTCTCCCAGTTGATCAGGATGCTGGTCCGGACGCCAAGCTGCTTGGCCAGCTGGACCTCGCCGAGAGATGGTACGCTGGTCCAAATTACGTTATTTAGCGTGCGTACCCAGTGACGGTAAGGATGCGTTTTGTTCGACAGAACTCGGTTGTCCCAGCTCCCCGAGACCTCGCGGCGACACACGTCGCGTGCCAGCATCGACACAGGGATGCCTTGGTTCGTGGCTGTCTCAGCCAGCATGATGGTTGCCTGGGTCGTTTCGTGCTGGTAGTAACGGCCGTAAAGCCCTAGCCGCTCAGCCATATTGCTGCTCCTCGCTGTTGCCAAACCAGCAGGAATTATCGTAAAATGGCGAACCGAGGGTCAAGATGGGCTTGCCCTCAGTTCTAACCAGTCTACCCATAGAGGGGTATCATGGCTGAGAAACAGTGTACCAAATGCGGTGAGACCAAGCCAGTCGAGGCGTTCTCACGCGCCTCCCAAAAACGCCATGGCCGAGACTCCCACTGTAAACAATGCAGGGCGGATTACCAACGAGAGTATCGCCGTAAGAATCCGCAGCGAAATAGAGACTCAAGCAAACGCTGGCGCGATGCCAACAAGGCACGCTATCAAAAGCACAACCGTAAACAGGGACTCAAAAAGTACGGTCTTGATCAGGAAGCGTTCGATAAGTTGCTGCGGGAGCAAGATGGTCGCTGCGCCATCTGCCGTAAAGCCAGCGATAGGACGCTCCATGTCGACCATGACCATGTAACAGGTAAAGTGCGTGGCCTGCTGTGCACACGCTGCAATCCTGGTCTGGGATATTTTCAAGACGACCCGGCACTGTGCCGAGCCGCTGCCGATTACCTCGAAGCTACATCATCCCACCACCCGGCCCCATCGGCGGGGGTGGAGCCATGCTCTGCTGTTGCATCTGCATAGCTTGCTCTTGGCCCATCATGCGGCCTTGGGACTCAGCCTGCGAGTCTTTCTGTTCGAGAAGGCTCTTGACCAGGCTGTGAATGGTGGGCGACGCCTGCTTGAGTTGTCGCAGCGCGGATACACGTTGCCCGCCGGGCAGTCCGTAGATCTGCTCGGCAACCGTGTTGGCGATCTGCTCCAGCTCTGGCGGCGTGAGGCTTTGCTCATTGCCCAGAGGTATTTGTGCCATGATGGCCTGAATCGGGTCCATCGGCGCCATTCCGGCTTCTGCGCCTGGAGGAGGCATAGCGCCACCCGGTGCGCCGCCGGCCGGAGGTGCACCGCCTTGCGGAGGTGCGGAACCACCAGGGCCACCCATGCCTGCCGCAGCAGGATCGGTCGGTTGGCCTCCGGGGCCCATCATGCCTTGCGCCATTGCATCGCCCATGCCCGAGGCTTCCAGCTCCTCTTGTGTCTTCTGCGATTCCTCGGCGATGAACTTCTGCTCGTCGAGCATGCGGCGCTGCTCGTCCTCGAACTTGAGGCCGACGCTCTTGAGGCCAGTCGTCTGGCTGATCGACTGTCCCATCATGAGCTGGAGCTTGGCCAGCTGACGGTTCAGATCGTCCGCGTGCGACGGCTTGGCCAGGGTGGCCGTAACCTCGTCCCAGGACAGCGCCACGCTGATTTTGTTGACCAGCCACTGGAGGTAGTTGTTCAGCATCGTCGTCAGGTGGCTCCAGGTGCTCTCCAGGAGCCGCAGCGCGGCCGGGGCAGCCTGGAGACTCATCGTACCCTTGTAGAGCTCCACAGGGACGCCTACGGACGTCAGGAGGCCATCCACGGCCTGGTCCATGAGCTGATACGGGGCCAACTGGCTAGCTTCCCCCCCGAGAGTCTGGTATTTCAGCGGGAACGGCATGGTGAACCACATGGTCGGGTCACGCCGCCGTTGGCGCAGCATCGAGTTGACTTGGCCTACGAAGCCGCCGAGGTCAGCGGTGAACAGCGGGTCCGTTGACTCACCACCACCGCCGGCCCCGCCCGGACGCGGCTCGGGCGTAATCACCCTGAATGGGATGATGTAGTCGAGGCCGATCGCCTCGTTGTAGCGGTGAAGCACTTGGACGTACCACGCCTGACGGAAGTTCGTCAGGATACGGCTGACGCCCCAGCCCTTGTTCAGCACGCCAGCCAGGGTATCTTCCTTGCCGTGGTAGATGATGTCCTTGTTGAACTGGATATGCGTGTTGTTCTTGATCGCCTGCAGGACCTCCCACGGCGCACGCTCCAGATGGAACAAGGTTCCTTGGTTGATGTACTTCTTGTAGTGATTCGGGATGCGCCACACGTGCCCGACTTGGTCGGTGTACGGGTCCCAGACGAGTTCCATCTCGTGCGGGCTCCAGCGCTTGATGATGATGTCGTCTTCCTCGGTCGATCGCCTGTCCTTGTGCGCCCACTTGCCGTGGTAGCTGCAGAAGGGGCAGTTGGCGTTGAACTCGAAGCCGCTCCACGAGAAGTTGAACTTGTCGTTGCCGTGGATCCGGTCGAGAGGCGCCTCGAAGCCGCAGCCTGGGCAGCGCAGGTGCCGTCTGAATGGCACAACCAGCGAGTTGAAGAAGTTCCCGTAGGTGACGTAGTCGAGCGCCGTCTGCCGAAGGATCGAGTTGATGCCCAGCGTGTTGTTCAGGAAGTCAAGGTACTTCTCCTTGCCGTCCCGATCGGTCCCATCGATCTCCACCTCGGTAATGAAGTACGAGACCACTCGGTCCACCGCCGATCGGTAGATGCCGTTGGCCAGCATGATGTACTCGCACCACCGGAGAGCATTCTCCAGGGACTCGGGCATACGCGTCGACGCGTAGTCGCAGAAGGGGTCGGGGAAGGGCTCGATGTTCTGCGAACCCCGATTGGTCCCGCCAGCAAACGATGGGATGAGGAAGCTCATGATCCGTCCTTGGATTATTTGGAGCGCTTGGCCACACCGTCAGCGAGACGCCCGTTGGGGTCGTCCTGCTCAAGCCGGCGGGCTGCCTGTTTGAGAGTCTCGGCTGCAGCATCGGCCGCGGTCTTCTCTTGCTTCTCCTCGATCTCCGGGGTCGTGCCCCGGCGAACCACTCCCTGTTTTTCCATGCTCATCGGAATCTCCCCATAGGGCAATGATCTGTGCCATCTGTTGCTTATTGACGTAGATATCCACCATCTTACCCCTTGGCTGCCAGTACTGCTACGCCTATTGCAATCCCACGATATTGTGTTGCCCGTCGGCAACCACAGCCTGAGGCGTGCTGTCAACGACAGCGCCAGGCAACGGGCGCTCGCGTTTGATGAGAAAGATTTGCAGCTCATCGTGCCCGTGAACGAACTTGATTGCGGGGTCCGTCACGTCGTAGACCATGTCGCTGCCGTCGAGATGGATGGCGATATCTTCCTCGGTGGGCATGAGGTTGATCCGGGGATAACCGTGGGTGCGCGTGTCATAGCACATCACGAGCACCTGGTTGTCCTTGACGATCTCGTGGTACCACGCTTCGATAGCCGCGGGCGCGCCGCGGACCTCGAACGTGACCTTGTAGCTGGGCGCAGAGGGTCCAGCGGCAGCCGGTGTCTCGCCGGTAGGGCCGCACGGGCCGAACAACGACGGGGCAGGCATGGGTGCGCCTACCGGAGCCACAGGGGCTGCCGGAGCGGCCGGGGCCGGTTGCGGTGGCGCAGCGTACACAGCCTGCTGCGGCTGTGGCTGCGGGGGACCTTGCGGCACGGGCGGCGGAGACTGCGGAGGCGGCGCAGGGGCCTGCGGGACGGTTGCGGGCTCCTGGGGCTGCTTCGCAGATGGTTGATCGTTGCGGCCTGTGGCCACGCCCTGGGCGAGGTCATAACCGCTGACGATGTCGTTCACATGCTCGTTGGCTGTGGGCACTTCTTGTCCTCCTCCTTCGGTGGCCTTGGGCACGACATAGACGCCAGGCAAAGCAATCGGTGCCTCTCGAGGACGCTCACGTGCGGTCATGGCCGGGGTATCTGGAACGTTGCTGATGGCGAACTGCTGATAGGCTCTCGCACCGGCGAAGCGCAGGTCCTCTACCGTCGAAGCGTGCCGCACACCGGCATCTTTGACGGCCTTGAGGGCTGCATCCTTCTGGATCTGCCTGGGGTCGATCACGAAGCCTTGCCCGGGGATGTCTGGATCGACATTCACCCGGGTGGCGACTTCGAAAGGATCCCATCCGATCGGTGCTCCATCCATCGTAGAACGCCTGATGACAGTGCCCTGTGCCCCCCAAACGCCGGGCGGCAGCACACTCGCCATCGATTGTTTGCTTATCGGCAGTATCTCTTCTGCCGGATTATGGTACTGCGAGGGATCCAGTTGGGAATCCATTACGGCGTTCCCGCGGTCCCAAAACGAGTCTTTTTCTAGTGGCATGGCATCCTTTCCTCCGGCCCATCAGTCTATCCTCAGACTGTTTTGCCGCCAATAGCTAAAAAAATCCCTGGGCCGTGACGGAACGACCCAGGGACAAGTTTACCCTTTTTTTCTCCTTGATACTAGACCTCGACGAGGTCGGCCGCCACCGGTTCCTCATCGCGTGCTTTGTGGATTGTCCACTCTGTCTCGGCCTCCTGGAGGGCCGAAGGTTCAACAATCTCAATCAACGCCTGTATGGCGTCGTCGACCAATTGGTCGTCGTCCATGGGTCTACTCCAAAGTCGTGTGGTCATCGAATTCTGCCTTGGGTACGCGGCAGAACCACAATCTCCCTATACAGCAGGCGTAGAGCATCGCCTGCCTGCTCTGCGGGACTCCGAGCTCATCCTCGGCTGTGAGATATACCGCCAGATAATTCGGGAAGTCATCTGGCCACAGGGGAAACAGCCTAGGTGCGTCGCATTCATCGAGTCCCTCAAGCCACACCGACAGATCTTCATCTCCGGTGTACAGCGGCCTCAAGATTTCTTCGGCTGGCATTGGTTGAACCTCTCGTTCACGTCTTCGTGCGAGATGGCAAAGCTGACCCCGTTGGAGACGCCCTGCATATCTTCGGCGAAGAGCCTTTTTCGATTGAAGTTCACCACCATCGGAACAAATCGGACGCTGGTCTTGCGGAAGAAGTCGGCTTTCGGCATGTCGGCTGGTTCTTCGCCGACGAGCCGGTAGCGGATGTAATCCTCAGAGCCGGCCGCTCCCGCATCCTTTTGAATTTCGTCTAGTTCGTCTACCATCTTGCCGTGGAGGGTAGAAATGCCACACGCGTCGATGAGCGGCGTGAGGTCCTCCACTTCGGGCAGAGCTGCCGCGTGCTTACGCAGCACAGGAATGTCGAACCGAGATGCCAGATACTCGGAGCCGACGGCGACACCGGACACGCCAGTGAGTTCAACACGGACCTCAGGCGGGACGTGGTCAGGTATACCCGTTTCCGAGAACACCATGTACCCGCGCGGGAAGACGAACTTCCCGAGTTCCGCGAAGCACGCCTGCGCTTGGCGGCGACGCTGTAGATGGTAAAGGAACGCTTCCTGTTCGTCCCCTGCGAGCGACGGATCGTCAAGCAAGGCGAACTTGGAATTGTCATGGCGCGCTGCGATCTCGTCCAAGGTCTGGTTTTCCTTGTAGACGATCGTTTGTGCGAGCAGCGCCCTTACGCTGGCCAGGGTAGCGACCATGATGTTCTTGTTCTCAAGGTCGAGGCGTGCACCGTGCGCCTTACTAAACTGGTCAGTGCTTATGCCGGCGGATTGCCGACTGGCCTTCAGCTTCTTTTCGAGGTTCTTGCAGGTCCGGTTGATGTTCTGCAGCTCGCCTTTCGGTGGATTGCCATTTGGCATCATCTTGCGGCGTTTGGCCGCGACGATTGCAGACACCTCTTGGAGCCCGGGCGTGAGCCACAGGTCCTTGGACCACTTGTTGCCTTCCTTGCCGCCGAGCTTCCAGCCCTGGTCGGTGAACCGCAACAAGTACCCCCTGCTGAAAATCCTATCGCCCAGTACGTGCGTGACCACATAGTGAGTCTTGCTCACGTGGTCAGCTGGGCGCCCCAATCTCACGCTACCGCATGGCGGCATCGGGACCATCGATACCAGTCCCAGAAGCTCCCGCCGCAGCCGCCCAACGCCGATCCTCACGAGGACGATCCAGCGACAGAGGGTCTGCAGCGGTAGTGCCAACGAGACGGCTTGCTTGGCGACCACTTCCTCAAGCTCGAGAGCGTTGAGGACTGGTTCGTCGGAGCTAACCCTGTCCACGTCAACCTTCTGGGCCCACAGGCGCAAGGCCTGAATCAGCTGAGAACCACTACGGCCGTTGAAAAGCTTCTTCGACCAAGCCGTTCCCTTTTTGTAGTCCTGAAACAGCTGCTCCGCCAACTCGATGGTGTCGGTAGCCAGATTAGCCGTTTGTGGCTCATCTGCTGTTTCACGGACTTTGGTAGTGACCTCGCGGCCACCCATTTTCAATTGTTGGAACTCATCCAAAGCTGTACTCCGAGTGGAGAAGTAGAAATGCTTACGCATGCTGTAATGGCCGCCCTAAAGCGGCCTGAGCTGCTTTGAGCTCATCTAGTTCGTCCTGGGTCAGATCCTCGTACGGCCTGCGTTTGCCAGCAGTATGGTCCATCAGGTCTGACCCCTTAAAGGGACCTTTGTACACAACACGCAGTAGCTTCGTTCCCTCCACCCATCGCACGTTGATCGCGCCATGTTGCGGACCACGTGGTCTGTGGGGAGATAACTTGAACATGCGTCTCCTCCTTCTGCAAAAGGAAAACGCCAGCAGATATGCTGGCGTCTACCTTATAATGCCTTGTTATGTTAGTCAGATTGACTAGCCCGACTCGGGCGGCCCCGGAACGACTTCAACGTCGCCGTCCGGTTCATCATCTTCGGTCTCCGGCTCGTCCGGCGGGGACGGTACGACCGTGTCGAAGTCGATGGGTTCTCGCAGGCTGCCTGTCTGATCGACGCGCATGTCGATGTTCTCGCTGGTCACCGGAATCATCCGCTCACCAGCGCAGACGTACCAGACGCGCCCCTTCTGAATAGGCCACTGCTGTCCAACGAAGATATGCATGTAGCGCTCATTCTCGGGATCGGCGTTCTGGGCCACGCGAGCCTCCATGATGGCGTCACACAGCGCCTGCTCGTTCTGCACGGTGCTGATGTTCGGCCGGTCGCCTACGACGCCGTAGACGATGTAGATAGTTTGCTGCGGACGTTCCGGCGGATCGGCAGCCTGTAGGAAAGCACTGCCAAGGCGCCGCATGATCTCCGCGAGCTGTTCGTCAGTCAGGCCCTCTTCTTCGGGCGGGGTATCAGCTGCCATTCGTTGGCTCCTTAGGTGCTGACTTCTTCGGTTCCTTCTTGTCGAAGTGCGGTTCGATCGGCTTGGGCACCTTGCCAGCGGACTCAGCAGTCAGCTTGCCGGTGGTGGCCGAGACCCGAATCGTCTGGTCGACGGTGAGGCCCTTTTTGCCAGCGTTAGTAGAACGTAGTAATGCTTGCGAGTGCATGCCCTTGTAGAAATGCGGCTCGAGCACGATCATCGCCCCTGGGGGCGTGTTGTCGCAGATCGGTTTGCCATCACCGTCCACCAAGGTCCAGTTTCCCTCGATTTTGCTGGGCAGCTCGATGTAGAGCTTCATTGCTCGCTTCTCCGGGTGTAACTATGGATTTGAACTTATCCTGCAGCGGTTTGAACGCCGGATTGTCCTTGTACTGGAGGTGCTCCATGTCGCCGGACAGCACCGCTTGCCCCATATCGATGACCTCCTGGCGGGGGTCGACACGATAGAAGCGTGGCGGCATGCCACCAACACTGGGCGTCACCTGCCACCGGTCCTTCATGCCATCGACACAGAACACAGTGACCGTAATCTTCGGCAGGTCGAGACTCCACACGCTGTGGCGTTGTGCCTCGCCTGGGTCGACGATTTCGATGTCGCCGCTGAATAGCTGGAAGTAGTCCTTGTCCTTGGAGTCCAAGGCGACAACGCCGCCGAGGAAAGGAAAGAGATCCTCCCAATCGTGGTTGCGCACGCCACAGATGACGTGGCCCCACGGAACGCCCAGCGCCGTGGGGCGCGTAAGCCCCTCGATCACTGGACGCTTAAACGGTGTGCGGATGACACGTGTGCCCGGCTCTTGCTGGGCATACCAGTCACCCACGGGATCGGTATCGATCGTGGTGTATTCGAACAGTGCGCCGTGGTTGAAGAAATGCCAGTCGTCTGCCATTTCATGCAGTGCGAATTTCGCGTCGCTGCTCGGAACAGGCAGACGCTCGCGCTTCTCCATCCATCCTTCGCCTGGTTCAAAGACGTCCACGATGAGTCTCCTTGTACTTTTGCTTGCAAGCGTCGCAAGGCTTTCCGCGGTTACACCGCGGGGGGTGTATCCCCTTGTACCTCTTGTGGTTCTTGCACTTCGTCATCTTTCGCTCCTTGTGTAGCGAACGCCGGCAGCTCTTCTTGCACCAGCGCGAGTACCGTCGCGGGGTCGATGCCGTCGCCACGGTTGTCGATGGCGTGGTTCAACTCTGCGGATGATAGCATACCAAGCTGGTGGCCACGAAGCAACGCTATTGTCAGCGTCAGATCCTCGCCGCACACGTCCTTGTACAGCATCCAAATGCGGGGGCCGTAGATCTCGAGCGTGTCGAGCGACAGCAACGGTCCCATACCGCCCAGGGCGCTGTCCGGGTCAATGTTGGCGGACTGTTGCATCAGCTCCATACAGACGCGCAGCGCGCCGGGATTACCCTCGCCGAGCGCTTGAAAGATGTCCATCACGGAGTGATGTAATTCGATGCGAGACATTGGGTCTCTCCTGTAGTGGTGGTAAACACGAGGGCGGGCCGCGGCGTGGGGATACCGCGACCCGCCCCTCCTTCCCCGGGCTTGACTACACTGTAACTTCCGTCGATCCAAAGCACTCGTTAGGGAGTCGAACCCCACCGCTGGGGAAGATCCGATAACTTCAGCAGCGGCCATGCGGGTTATGAGCCCGCTGACGTAACCACTACGCGACGAGCGCCCGGCCTCCGGGTTGGCCAGTGTGTCAAGACCCCAACGGCAATAGCTGAGCTGCCAAGACGAGCTCCCGGGCCACCTGGGCCTGGAGGAGCGCACTCGTGGCCAGCTCTTCGGGCGATGCCTCGGCAATGCCGAAGTAACGCATCAAGGAGAAAATATCCAGATCCTTTTGGTCAGGCGAGGGCAACAGCACATCGTACGGGTCGTAACACCCGATCGGATTGTGCCACATGCGCACCGGTACCTGGATCTTTGTATCTTCGCTTTGATTCCGCTTCAGTACTTCGAATGCAGCGATCCGAAGCACCTGTTTGATGTTGAATCCGAAAATCGCGGCGTCGGGCGTGCCGTCGCTGTATCGCAGATTGTCGGAGAACTGATGCGGGTATGCTTCCTTCAAGTAGCTCAGCAGCGGGACGGCAACCTTGCCACGCAGTTGGGGACCTGTGGTCTCCTGTGCGTAGACTTGGTTGCCGTTGCGATCGAGGATGATCACGCTGGTAAGCATGGCCAGGCCGGGCCGCTGGATACGGTTCTCGTATCGGCGATCCCCGGCCAACGTCGAATCAGCGTACGCCTGCGGCGGTGCAGCCGCATCATTCTGGCGCTGCTGATTGACTTCGGCAATATGGGCATTGATGGTCGTGGCCTTCGACATCGATCGAGGCACACGGACCGGGCCCATGTAAGTGGACGCGTCACCGGCGGCACGCATGATGGCGCCGATGTAGAGTGCTGTGCCGGGCAAGAGAGCCTCCAATTTTATTCACAGCAATAAGATTGGGGCTCAAGCCAGCCCCTTGGCGTATCCTTCAACGCTCATGGCGCAGATGTGCATCGCGTCTGCGATGTTGTCCGTGCCGGATGATTCGTAGTTGTCGGGGTCGAGGTCAGCGCCGAAGCGCTCGTTGGCGGCTGCGATCATCGCAGGCTTGCCAGCGTTGCCTTTCCCGGTAGCGTACTTCTTGATGGTGCCGATGGCGTACCCTTGGCAGGGCACCTCGTTCTCCTCGGCCCAGGTGCAGAGGGTGATCTTGAAACCACCCAGGAGCTCAGCGGCTGTGGCCACACGGGCCATGATCATGCCGAGCTTCTTCCCGCCGAAACCTTTAACGGTGGGGGTGTTCTTGACGTCCTCGAACCCAATAAAGCTTGGGTGCATGACGGCCATGAACTGCTTGAGCCGGATATGACGGACGGGACCGGTGTCATACGGTCCGAGTCCGAGGTCAAGCTGGCCGGCGTACATCTGGATATCGTCCCAGACGATCGGCTTTTCGGGATCCACGTCACACCAGGCAACCCCGCAGTTGGTACCCAGGTCGAGCCCAACGATGCGGACGTAACCGGGTATGAGTCCTGCGAGTTCACTCTGAAGGATCTCCGGATCCTTGTGCTGCTTCGCTTTCGCCATTGACGATCACCTGCGTGTGGTCAGTGACTTCTTCAACGAGAGGGGCAACGCCCGCAAGCTTGCGGTGCTCCTCAACCAAATAGTGCAGGACGAGGCTGTCCACGCCCGCGGCGTGTGCCTCTTCCTTGCCGACGCCCGCCTTCTCAAAGATGCGGTACTTGTCATCGCAGTGGCCCTCGAGGGACCACATGACGCCGCGCCGACGGAGTTCGCCGATGCGCCACGCCCACTGCTGCATGGTCTCGCCAGGCAGAGGCAGCGGGTCGTCGTAGTCGTCAAGCTGACTGGCCTTCTCGACGATCCCGGAGTCGTAGACGAGCTCAGGCTCGAAGACGAACGGGATGCGCAGGAAGTTGTGGAAGTGCGCTTGGAAGAGCTCGATGTCGAACCGCCACCCGTTGTGGGCAACGACGACCTCTCGACGCTCCTCCATGTCCTCGAACATCGTGAGATATTGTTCGAGGGTGGCGATGGGGTCTTCACCCTCGTTGCGCAGCCGCTCCCACGTGTGGTGGAAGCCCTTGCCGCGCGACTGCATCGCCTGCTGAGTCTGGTACAGCTTTCGCTGGAAGTCTTCGTGGTCAATGTCAGGGAAGTCCGGCCAGTTCAGGTAGACCTCCCGGGTTTCAATAGGCACGCCATCACGTACGATCGTGTGCCCGATAGAGCAGATGAGACTGCGTTCTACGTCCACGCCGTTCGTCTCGCAGTCCACGCAGGTGTAATTTGCGGGAAAGCCGTAACGGTCGGCGAACTCTTGAAACCATCGTTCTGACATTTTAGCAACCAACTGTAGCTGTCGGCTCAGCGCGATAACGCGGGTCATCGCACTTCGTAAGTTATTGGGATTGGCTTGGATCAGGGGTGCTCCCGTCCGCGGCATCTTCGTCCTCGTCGCTCCCTTCCAGGAACGTTTTGAAACCGTCCTCGACGTCCGTCAGCAGGCTTACAACCGTCGCTGGCGGTGCGTCGTCAGGCTTGGACACATCCTTCACACCCGCCCAGATCATGGCCAAGCAGACCTGCCCGATGCGGGTATAGAAAAGCATTTGAATCGCCGACGGCAGCTCGTGGAAGCCTTCGGCCTCCAGCGCCACCTTGGGATTCTCTGCCTTGACAATGCGGTTGAACGCCCGTGCCAGGATGACAGGAGCATTCGTATCCACAATCGTCTGGTAGCTGATGCCTTGCTCCAGCATGAACTGCTTGAGCCAGGGCTCCCAGTACGTCTCCTCGCACGAGACCATCGCGCCCCGGAGCAAGTTTGGCCCCAGGTGAGCGATGTCCCGTTCGGGATTGTAAAAGGGATCGCGAGCACCCGCCCGCGCTTCCTTACGTCGAAGTTGAAACATTCTACGTTTAGCCATGGTGTGATCTTAGCGGAAATCGTCCAGCGATACAAGTAGCCGGGTATCCTCTTCTTCGAACACATGCGACCAGTAGCGCGTGCTATCCGCACCCTGGAGGCGATCCCACACAATGTGGCGGGCCATGGCCGGCGAAATGCCGATTTGATGGCAGACGTACTGCCAGTGATTCTCCATCTCCCCATACTGCAGAGGGGTGACGTTGTCAGGGTCCACGCCGTAGAGCCGTGCGCCATGCCTGTCGAAGCAGGTGACGCCGCACTCGGCCGGATAGCACATCTCTTGGGCAAACGCGATCTTGGCGATGCCGATGCCCTTGATGTCCTCCATATCGATCAGGCGGTTACGCCACCCGGACCAGGTCTTGAAGCCCACTTCTTTTGGGCCGCGCAGAACGCGCGGCGCAGACGTACACAGCTCGGTGAACCTCCAGATATAGTCAGCGTGGCGGTTGTGCAGTCCGGCTTTGCAGCCCCGCAGCACATCCTCCAACTCAGACTGGGATGTCCAAGGGAGCTCCATAACGCATTCGTACGCTTCATAGTTGGCGCGCCAGTTGCGCTGGATAGACAGGAAAGCGAAAACCCACCTACGCCAACGTGCGTCGTCGGTGGTGGGTCTTATGCTTTCCCAGTAGTCGAGATACTCGGCAGCTTGCTGGATATCGATATCACATAGCATCTGCTCTACGGCGTCTCGGCCTTCCTTAGTAACGGTCCCAGAATTCCGAATCTTCGATGCTCGGCCGCGTTTCTTCT